>ENA-OQAS01001413-OQAS01001413.1-human-gut-metagenome-genome-assembly--contig:-NODE-1413-length-11236-cov-3.594653_pt1 | contig 11236 bp, 16 predicted proteins | sample MGYA00242733_ERZ504523 | MGnify/ENA primary metagenome ERZ504523 (study PRJEB26092, sample SAMD00036239) | human gut metagenome | host: Homo sapiens | study: EMG produced TPA metagenomics assembly of... | reverse complement strand
TCATGGAAAGGCCTGAACCGGATCTTTACGTCAGAGGAAGAGGCACTGGATGTTATTGAGAAGGCAATCCTGCTTTTTAAGGACCAGGGATTAAAGGGAGAACGTTTTGCCGAGACTATAGAACGAATTGGATTCGAAAATGCAAGAAAAACAATTATTGGAAAAAAATCTTCTGGAAAGAAAAATGGAAATTTTGTCCAAATAGAGATATAAAAAACTTCCTATTATATAAGCTGTCTGAAACTGAAAAAATGCGAGCAATAATATAAAAAATTTTTATCCCATTTATATAAATTTTTATTATATCACAATATTAACAAAAAACTAAGTGAAAATTCTATTTGAAATATGCAAAATAATGTGATAAAGTATTAACAATACATGAACGGAGGTAAAAAGAGTGGAAAACTACATGTATTTGGTGCCGGTGGCAGCAGTACTGGCACTTCTGTTCGCAGCATACCTTGCAGCGAAGGTCAGCAAGCAGGATGCAGGAACAGACAGAATGAAGGAGATCGCAGGTGCGATCGCAGAAGGTGCCCGCGCCTTCTTAACAGCAGAGTACAAGATCCTGGTTATTTTTGTAGCCGTACTTTTTGTACTGATCGGAATCGGAGTTGGAAGCTGGGTAACAGCAATCTGCTTCGTAGTAGGTGCTCTGTTTTCAACAATCGCAGGATACTGCGGTATGACCGTTGCAACAAAGGCTAATGTAAGAACAGCAAATGCAGCAAAAGAGGGAGGAATGAACAAGGCTCTTTCCATTGCATTCTCCGGCGGTGCTGTTATGGGTATGTGTGTTGCAGGTCTTGGTGCACTGGGTGTCAGCGTTGTGTATATCATCACAAAGAACGTTGACGTACTTCTGGATTCAGCCTTGGTGCTTCTTCCATCGCACTGTTTGCACGTGTTGGTGGTGGAATCTATACAAAGGCAGCTGACGTAGGAGCTGACCTTGTAGGTAAGGTTGAGGCAGGAATCCCGGAGGATGACCCTCGTAACCCGGCTGTTATCGCGGATAACGTAGGTGATAACGTAGGTGATGTTGCCGGTATGGGTGCAGACCTTTTTGAGTCCTATGTAGGATCTCTGGTATCTGCCCTTACACTTGGTGCGGTAGCCGGAGCAGTTTCCGGTGTTCTCTATCCGCTGGCTATTGCAGGCTGTGGACTGATCGCATCCATCATTGCAACATTCTTTGTAAAAGGTGATGATAATTCCAATCCGCAGAAAGCCCTCACAAGAGGAAGCTATGTATCTGCAGCACTTGTTATCATCGTGTCCCTGATCCTCAGCAAGACTCTCTTCGGAGACATGAAGGCAGCCATTGCTGTGATCGCAGGTCTTGTTGTCGGTGTCATCATCGGAAACATTACAGAGTATTACACATCTGCAGATTATAAACCGGTTCAGGGAATCGGCGAGCAGTCTGAGACAGGTGCAGCTACAACTATCATCAGTGGTATCGCAGTAGGTATGAAATCTACAGCATTCCCGATCCTGCTGATCTGTGTTGGTATTTTTGTAGCATACGGTGTGGATGGATTATACGGAATCGCTCTTGCAGCAGTTGGTATGCTTTCCACAACAGGAATCACAGTTGCCGTTGACGCGTATGGACCCATCGCTGACAATGCCGGTGGTATTGCAGAGATGTCAGGTCTGGATGAGTCAGTTCGTGAGATCACAGATAAGCTTGATTCTGTAGGTAACACAACAGCAGCTATGGGTAAAGGCTTCGCAATCGGTTCCGCAGCTCTTACAGCGCTTGCTCTGTTTGTATCTTATGCGAATGCAGTAAATCTGGATGCAATCAATATCCTTGCTCCTCGTGTTACGATCGGTATCTTTATCGGTGGTATGCTTACATTCCTCTTCTCGGCCTTCACAATGGAATCCGTTTCCAAGGCTGCTTACAAGATGATCGAGGAAGTAAGACGCCAGTTCCGTGAGAAACCGGGTATCATGAAGGGAACTGAGAAACCGGATTACAAATCATGCGTTGCGATCTCCACAACAGCAGCTCTTCACGAGATGATGCTTCCTGGAATCATGGCGGTCGTTGTTCCGGTTATCGTAGGTGTTGTTCTTGGCGTTGAGGCTCTTGGAGGACTTCTTTCCGGTGCTCTTGTAACAGGTGTACTGATGGCGATCTTCATGTCCAACGCAGGTGGTGCATGGGATAATGCAAAAAAATACATCGAGACAGGTCATCATGGCGGAAAAGGCAGCGAGGCGCACAAAGCAGCCGTTGTCGGCGATACAGTCGGCGATCCGTTCAAAGATACATCAGGGCCTTCCATTAACATCCTGATCAAGCTTATGACTATTGTATCACTGGTATTTGCTCCTCTGTTCTTATCCATCGGAGGACTTCTGTAAATATCATTTCAGAAAAAAAAGTAAACCCATATTATATAAAAAAAGCTCTTTGCAGAGAAATCTGCAGGGAGCTTTTGTGCGACAGGCGGCGGAATTGTACGGATATGAGAGTGGACTCTGGTTATGAGTCAGTTTCTGGATTTTCTGTTCGTGCAGCCTGTTCAATCAGTGTCCGGTTTACATCATCCTCATAGGTCCGCATCTGCACCTGCATAGGTGTGGGATCATCGCTTAGCTTCAGATGCCCGAAATGATTAAAGAAGATCAGTACGCCGAGGCCGATCCCGATGGAGTAGGAAATCTCCAGGATGGTAAAGCCGGAGGAACTTTTTCCCGTAACAAGAGTGTAAAACTGGCTAAAAAGGCTGCCCATATCTACGTCATTATTAAAGGTCATAATGGAAAAAGCGGCGCCGAAAAAGGAAACCAGGCATACAAAAAGGATTTTTACATACCGGAGAATTTTTCCTGTGGCAGAGCTGATGCGGTAGGTGATGATAAAATCCGTTTCCCCGATGGGAGAAATATCAATGGAGGGTTCCAGCTTCTGGATCTTTTTCAGAAGATCCGAGACAGACATCACATAGCGTCCGGGCTTTTTCGCATCCAGAACGATCACAGGCATGACCCGCAGATGATTGAGGATTTTGGGGTCACTCATGGAAAGTGCAGCGATATCCTGAAGATATACATGTGGGTTGGTGACTTCAATGTTCTGATCCAGCTGCAGATAAAGAGTATCACTCATGAGAAAAAACTCCTTTCCCGGAATATTATTTTTTCATTTTTGGACGGAAGAAGAGACTGGCCAGATAAGAGAAGATCAGGGCGGAGGAAACTCCGGCAGCACAGGCAGTGAAGCCTCCTGTAAAAAGCCCAAGGATGCCGTCTTCTTCAATGGCTTTTTTCATACCCTCCCATAATACATGTCCGAAACCGATCAGCGGGACGGAGGCCCCGGCACCTGCAAAATCCACCAGCGGCCGGTAGACGCCAATGGCACTTAACAGGGCGCCGCTACATACCAGAAGTACCATCACACGGCCAGGCATCAGCTTTGTCTTGTCCAGAAGGATCTGAATCAGGCACAGACAAGGCCGCCGAACCAGAATGCGTTAAAGTAATCCATGCTCATACCTCCATATGCTCGATGACAACTCCGTGGGCAATACCCGGAATACTGTCACCTTCATTAAAGCTTACTTTGGAAAGAAGCGCTCCTGTTGGTACAAAAAGGATCCGCTTCCATTCTCCGGATACAATCTTCGGAAGGATGTAGGAGGCAAGGACTACAGCAGAACAGCCGCAGCCGCTTCCTCCTGCGTGGGTGTCCTGAGAAGGATCGTCATAGATCAGGATACCGCAGTCTTTATGAATGGGAGAAAGCCGGATATTTTGTTCCTTCAGAAGATCCAGGAGAATTTTCTGCCCGATGATCCCCAGATCCCCGGTAAAGACGGCATCATAATCCGAAGGCGTCCGCCTGAAATCCGAAAAGCTTCGTGCAATGGTATCGCAGGCTGCAGGAGCCATACAGCCTCCCATGTTCATGGAATCCCTGAGACCATAATCCATCACACGGCCGGCAGTAAGGCCGGTGATAGCAGCACAGCCTTTGCCGGAGCGCAGAGGAGCTTTTTCTCCGGGAGGAGATGTACTTAGGATACAGGCACCGCTTCCGGTTACTGTCCAGGTGGCAGAAAACGGCCGCTGGTTTCCGTATCCCAGAGGAAAACGAAATTCTTTTTCCGCACTTGCGAAATGGCTGGAGGTGGCACATAAGACCCGTGTGCCGAATCCGGCGGTCAGAGCAAGGGAACCGAGAGAAAGTGCTTCCCCTATGGTGGAGCAGGCACCGTAAAGACCGTAAAAGGGAATTCCAAGTCCAGCGGAGCCGAAACAGGTGGCTGATGTCTGAGCGAGAAGATCTCCGGCGAACATCAGATGGATATCTTCGGAGCTCAGTCCAGCTTTGCTTATGGCCTGAGTGGCAGTTTCTTTCTGCAGTGTGCTTTCCGCAGATTCCCAGGTGTCACAGCCAAACATGGGATCTTCACAGATCAGGTCAAAAAGATCTCCAAGAGGACCGTCCGCCTCTTTCTGACTGACGATGGATGCGGCGCTTTCGATATACAAAGGCTGTGAAAATGCAATGCTGCTGCGCCAAGTCTGAGATTTTTGCTCATGATATCACCTCCAGGATCTTTAGGATATAATAGATCACACCCAGTCCCCAGGCGCTTAAGATGCCGTAGAGGATCACAGGACCTGCAATAGTAAAGATCTTGCACCCTATGCCGAAAACCTGTCCTTCTGCCCGGAACTCAATGGCGGATGCAGCCACTGAGTTGGCGAATCCGGTAATGGGAACAAGACTTCCTGCACCGCCGAATTTGCCGATTTTGGGATAAATACCAAAGCCCGTGAGAAGGACGCTTAAGAGAATGAGAAGGACAGAACACCAGGTTCTGGAATCGGAAGCATCTGCACCGAGAGCCTGTGCTGCGTTTAAGATAACCTGTCCAAGAAGACAGATCAGTCCGCCTGTGAGAAAAGCTTTTGCCATATTCAGCGGCAGACTGTGGGTGGGAGTAAGCTGCTTGACATATTGTTCATACTTTTTTTTTTGTTGATATTTTGCATATGGAAAATCCTTTCGTGAGATGGTAGAGTGACAGTAAGAATTACATCCAGCTCATGGCATAATAAAACAGGGAGCCCAGGGCTTTTCCGGCAGCAATGGAAATTATTACCGGAGAAAGCCCCTGAGAGAGCTTCAGCCGTCTGGCAAAGACGGGAAAGACTTTTGCGATTTCTGCCAGTGCAAGGATCCAGCCGCCCAGGAAAATTCCGAAAAATACTCCGCAGACAGCCAGGAAAAAAGGTCCCAGCGGAATTCTGATCGGAAACAGGGTGACGACGGTTCCAGCAACTGTTCCCAGAAGTGTCAGATCTTCATAAAGAAAAATCTGGTCAGCTGTATGCGTGATACCTGCATAGCGGGGAACAATGGAAAGGCCGATCAGCAGTCCGGAGACACCTCCTGCAACGATGATCCCGGCACAGAAACCGATAAAGCACAGAATCAGTTGTTGAAGCATGGACAGAACCTCCTTGTGGGATTGTATGGGAATAGTATGAGAAAATATAAATTTTTTATGCGAAAATCTTAAAAAACAAGAATATCTGTACATTTACGGACAGAGATAGTATAATAAAAAGGAATATGGACAGCGGCGGACAGGCGCTGTCTTTCTCAATCAAAAGAAAAAACAGTGTCAGGAGGACGGATATGCAGGATGCTTTTTCACGTATGGAATTGCTCGTTGGAAATACAGGTGTAAAAAACTCAGCAGGGCGAAAATTGCAGTATTCGGTCTTGGCGGAGCCGGATCACAGGTGGCAGAGTCACTTGCGCGCTGCGGTGTGGGGAGTCTGACACTGATCGATCATGAAAAGATTACATTGACGAATATCGGAAGCCAGGTGCTGGCACTTCATTCTACTCTGGGAATGAGCAAGGTAGAGGCGGCCAAGAAGAGAATCCGGGATATTGATGAGAATATTTTGGTGCATACCTACGAAACCTTTTATAATGAGGAGACTGCGGGAATGTTTGAATTGCGTTCCTTTGATTATATTGTGGATACAATGGGAACACTGTCGTCAAAACTGCTTCTGATCAGCAGAGCAAGGGAGGGACGTGTGCCTGTGATCTCCTGCCTGGACATCGGGGACAAGATAGACCCGTCTAGACTTGAGGTTGCGGATATCAGCAGGACCACAGTATGCCCGGCGGCCAGGATCATAAAAAAAGAACTGCGTAAACAGGGAATACGTAAACTCAAAGTACTGTATTCCAGAGAACAACCGGCAAAAGAAAAGCTTTTCAGACGGAGAAAACTATGGTGAAGAAGCCTGCCGAAGGAAATATTTCCTTTGTGACAGGGACTGCGGGATATCTGCTGGCGGGAGAAGTTGTGCGGGATATACTGTCAGCCGGAAACGTTTCACACAGCTGACAGCAAATGAGAAATTGAGCGCAGATCACGGACAGATCCAGTTCATGAGCATGAGTCAAGGCGGAACAGTAATGTCTGCTTTACAGAAATAAAACAGAAAGACTGAGGAAATAAAAAGTGAATTCAGAAATCATAAAAAAGTTCTGCGATCTTCTTGGAGAAGAACGTGTTTTTACAGGCGAAGCAATGAGCCGTCATACAACTTTTAAGATCGGAGGTCCGGCGGATTATTTTCTGATGCCGGATAAAGACACAGATGTGGGGCGTATCGTAAAAATCTGTAAAGAAAGTGCGATCCCTTATTTTATCCTCGGAAACGGAAGCAATCTTCTGGTAGGAGACGGCGGTTACCGTGGCGCGGTTATCCAGATCTACAAAAATATGTCTGCCGTTACCGTAGAAGGAACAGAGATCACCGTACAGGCAGGTGCGCTGCTTTCATCGGTGGCAGCAGCAGCAAAAAATGCAGCTCTTACAGGCTTTGAGTTTGCAGGCGGGATCCCGGGAACTATGGGCGGTGCGGTTGTGATGAATGCAGGTGCCTATGGCGGCGAGATGAAGGATGTTCTCACAGAGGTAACTGTGATGGATGAGGAGGGAGAGATCGTTACCCTTCCGGCAGATAAACTGGAACTGGGATATCGTACCAGTATCATCAAACCGCAGGTTATATCGTGCTGGAAGCAAAGCTGCAGCTGAAGGAGGGAAATCCGGAAGTGATCCGTGAGACCATGAAAGATCTGACGATCCGTCGTACCACCAAACAGCCGTTGGAGTATCCCAGTGCTGGAAGTACCTTTAAGAGACCGGAGGGATATTTTGCAGGTAAGCTGATCATGGACAGCGGTCTTGCTGGATATCAGGTAGGTGGTGCACAGGTTTCTGAGAAACACTGTGGCTTTGTGATCAATGCAGGCGGTGCAACTGCCAGGGATGTCCGCACGCTGATGGATAATGTCAGGGATATCGTTTATAAGAAATATGGAGTTACGCTGGAACCGGAGGTGAAGTTCCTGGGTGATTTTGAAGCCTGATGACCATTTCTGGTAAATCGTTTTCAAATAATTATACCACTTACTTGTCTGTGGATCCGATCGCACAGACCTAAAAGGCTCAGCGTAGTCCGGCTTTCAGGTACCCAGGATACGAAACAGAGGTAACAGGAATGCGTATGTACGCTTTGCAGATAACGGAAGAAGAAATGGAAAGGAAGAGAGACTATGCGTTTTGTGATCGTTACAGGAGTGTCAGGAGCAGGAAAAACAGCTGCACTTAAAATGTTGGAGGATATGGGATATTTCTGCGTGGATAATCTTCCAATCCAGCTTCTGGAAAAATTTGCTTCCCTTCTTCCTGAGATGCAGAGCGAAAATGTTAGAAATGTGGCTCTGGGGATCGATGCCAGAAGCGGAAGTGCCCTTGATGAACTGGAAGTAGTTCTGGACCGTATGAAGCAGACCGGGTATGATTACGAGATCCTGTTTATGGATGCAGAGGATTCTGTCCTTGTAAAACGCTATAAAGAATCCAGAAGAAGCCACCCGCTGGCAAGAGCAGGGAGAGTGGATGAGGGAATCCGCCTGGAACGTGAGAAAACAAAATTTCTCCGGAAACGTGCGGATTATATCATTGATACCAGCCATCTGCTTACCAGGGAGCTTCGCCAGGAAATCGAAAAGATCTTTGTGGATGACAGAGAGTTCAGCAATATCATGATCTCTGTGCTTTCCTTCGGCTTTAAGTATGGAATCCCGGCAGATGCAGATCTTGTGTTTGATGTGCGATTTCTTCCCAATCCCTATTATGTGGATGAACTGCGTCCTCTGACAGGCCTTGACGATGAAGTGTTCAATTATGTGATGGCCAGTGATACGGCGAAAGCCTTCGCGGACAAACTGGAGGATATGATCCGTTTTCTGATCCCTAACTACATTAAAGAAGGGAAAACAAGCCTTGTGATCGGTATCGGATGTACAGGGGGAAAACATCGTTCTGTTACTATTGCCAGAGAACTTTTTCCAGGCTTTCCAAATCGGATGAATACGGCATCCGCCTGGAGCACAGGGATGCGGAGAAGGACAGACTTCTGAAAAAATAACTGCCGCGATGAAAAGGGTGGCAGGGAAACAGTAAAAGAGGGTTCGGGATGTCATTTTCAGGAAAAGTCAAAGAAGAACTTGCAGGACAGCTTAGTCTGGCCAGGCACTGTCAGGTGGCAGAACTGGCGGCACTGCTCTGCGGCTGCGGCCGTGTGGAAAAAATGTCGGATGGAAACAGAAAACTATGGATCCAGACAGAAAATGAAGCAGTTGCAAGAAAAAGCTTTACATTATTGCGAAAAACCTTTAATATAGAGACAGCGATTGTTATCCGGGAAGGATCTCATCTCAAACGGGGTAAGGTATATCTTGTTGAGGTTACGGATCCTGCCAGAACAGAGGAAGTACTGCAGGGGACAAAGCTTTCTGTGGATAACGAAACCGGTTTACTTGAAATGGATAATTCGCTTGTGGTTCAGATGAACTGTTGCAAGCGGGCATTTATTCGCGGTACTTTTTTGTCGTCCGGTTCGATCAGTGATCCAGAGAAAGGGTATCATTTTGAAATCGTGTGTCCGGACAGCAGGAAAGCAGAACAATTACAGGGGATTATCCGCAGTTTTCACGTAGAAGCTAAAATTGTGGTGCGCAAGAAATCATATGTGGTCTATGTGAAGGAGGGCGCACAGATCGTTGACATGCTGGCAGTCATGGAAGCGAACGTAGCCCTTATGGATCTGGAGAACATCCGGATACTTAAGGAAATGCGTAACACGGTAAACCGCAAGGTGAACTGTGAGGCTGCGAATATCAATAAAACGGTAAATGCGGCAGTGAGACAGGTGGAAGATATACAGCTGATCAGCAGAACTATCGGCTTTGAGAGTTTGAGCGATGGACTGGCACAGATAGCCAGGCTGAGACTGCAGTATCCGGATGCCACACTGAAAGAATTAGGTATGATGTTGAATCCGCAGGTGGGCAAATCAGGTGTGAATCACCGGCTTCGCAAGCTGAGTGAGATCGCAGATGAGCTGCGGGAGAACAAGGAGGAGCTATTATGATTAAAAAACCAATCACTATCAACTTATCCACTGGACTGGAGGCAAGACCTGTAGCACAGCTTGTTCAGGTGGCAAGCCAGTTTAACAGTGAAATTTATGTTGAGATTGGCAAAAAAGAGTCAATGCAAAGAGCATTATGGGAATGATGACTCTGGGACTTGACGCTGGAGAAGAGATTACACTGTCTGCCAACGGTGATGATGAGAATGCAGCGATGGAGAGCATTGAACAGTATTTAAGCAACCAGTAATCAGTTGGAACAGAGCAGTCCGCGGAAAATGGTAGATCCTGCGGATGTGGAATATAAAGGATACAGACGGAAAGGAAGACCGATTCCCGCTGTATCCCTTTCCGCTTCAAAGTACCTACAAATATGAAAGAGGAAGATTACCTATGTCAAAAGTATTGAAATTTATCGTACATTTTGTTGTGATATGCACACTGATCTGTGTACTGGGACTTGTTCTTCCGCCGTTCTTCGGGGTGAGAACAGTGATCGTGGATAAATCCGATAAGGCAACGAACCTCCCAGTCGGATCTGTTACATATGCGATCCCGGAGAAGAGTTCTGCGATCAGCGCAGGTACTCCGATCCTTGTACAGAAAGATTCCGAGACATATAAATATACGATCACCAATCTCGATGCCTCCAAGGGAACCGGAACAGTAACAGATCAGTCCGTTTCCGGAGGAAAGACTTTTACCATTAAGGTTGGAGATTATGTTCCGAAAGTTGTAGTTACCATTGGCTATGTGGGATATCTTATGGTGGCTACAGAAAGTATTGAAGGCCTGATCATTCTTGGTCTGGTCGTATTGTTCCTGATCATCCTGTATGTGATCGCAGAGCTCTGGAAGAAAGAGCCGGATGATATTGAGGAAGATGTGAACGATCCGGAACCGGGTTATGTGAAGTCTAGGAAAGAACTGAAGCAGGAAGAAAAAGCACGTGCCAGAAGAATGAAGGAAGAAGAAAAAGAGATCATTCAGGAAGAAAAGGCACGAAAACACAAAAATAAAAAAGCAGATAAGCGTAAGGTCGTACGGGCGGTTTCGTAGATGAAATTGACGAAGAGGATGTTACAGGCTATTCGGAGAATAAAAAGAAGGCTGCCATACAGCAGACTGCACAGACTGCCGCAAGTGAAGCTCATGCGGAACTTAAGAAAGAGATTGCAGCAGCCACTTCAGAAGAAGCAGATATGCTTTCCAGACTGGAAATGGCAGAACGTACGGTTGAAGAAAACAGAAAGCCGCATCGGCCGGAAAGGTCGAAGAGGTTCCGGAAGAGGAAGAGGAGCCGGTTACCATTGGAAGCCTTGCGATGCCGTCTTATTCCGCAGCGCAGCTTGCAAGCCGCGTAAAGAAAGCCGGTGATGCACCGGATATCGTTAAGGATGACATCACGAAGGTTACACTGTTTGATTACTCGGATATCATCAGTGGTGATGTGGACGATATGGAAGAATAAAATAAGTACCTATTATATAAGAAGAAAATGGTTCAGAAATGAGCCATTTTCTTCTTTTTAAAAAGCACCTCCCTGCACAGTTTCCCGCAAAGAGGTGCTTCTTCTCTCATGTATTATTTTTTGTTTTTCTTTCCGGAAGAACCGCCCTTCTGCTCCTCCAGAGCCGCTTTCTGGTCTGAGCGGACTTTCATCATATACCACAGGGGGCCTGTGATGCACACGGAGGAAAAACTCCGGCCACAATGCCTACCATCAGGG
>ENA-OQAS01001412-OQAS01001412.1-human-gut-metagenome-genome-assembly--contig:-NODE-1412-length-11237-cov-1.643474_pt1 | contig 11237 bp, 13 predicted proteins | sample MGYA00242733_ERZ504523 | MGnify/ENA primary metagenome ERZ504523 (study PRJEB26092, sample SAMD00036239) | human gut metagenome | host: Homo sapiens | study: EMG produced TPA metagenomics assembly of... | reverse complement strand
TACAACGGAAGCTTCGGCTCATCTCCATAGACGCAAACATTAAATTGGGTACCGAGTACCTTTACATTAAACGCATTTGTCGTTTACGATAAAAGGGCGGGAAGAATCTGGGGTAACATCCAAATAGGCTTCTCCCGTAACTAAGATCTCTCGTTTATCTTTAGCAAACACGGCCGGATAAATCACACGGGTATCGGCATTTACATATATCTGGGTACCATCTGAAAATATAATATTTGCCCGCTTGCCCTTCGGTACTATGATTTGATTCAAATTTCCAGTCTTAGTAGCTAATACTTCTTCTTTATCTGAGAGTCTTTTACACTTGGTTTACCTATATTATCATGCGTAATTGTAGCCCCATTTTTAAGCTGTACCCAGCTTCCATTTCCACCAGCACAATCTCATCGTCCGGCAAAGAGTCTATGCTCTTTTCTTCCAACAAAGCCAATGGAAGGAGGATTTATCATCCCCCACCATCCAGAAATAACATCCTATGGCAAGGAGTAACACGACCGCCGCGCCACAGAAGAAGCTAGATAGCGTATGCGTAAAACAAAGGTTTTACGGGGAGCTTCAAACGTTCCTCGACCTTCTGCCATGAGGATAAAGCGAACTTGGAATCCAATTGTTCCACTTCTCGGACTTTACGCCATAAATCCTCTCCAGCTTGCCGGAATAAATCTTTTTCAAATATGTCTCGTTTCTTATTCACAGGTTACATTTTTATTCTTATTACGGATCAATTTGATTTTGGTACTCACTTTTGCGGAAAAAAACACAATTTTTCATATTCTTGTGTTTTGAAAAGCACGATCTTCCACACTCGCTATATATCGACACCCGGTATCCTTCCAATATACATAAATCACTAATAATATGATATTTACAGTTTTTCTTAGTATCAAACAAAAGTTTTCCGTACACTAAACCTTAGTTTACCTATAGTAAAACAAAAGTTTCTTCAGTACGAAACTTTTGTTTTCCCTAAGGGAAACAACTCTTAAAGACTCCATTCCCTACTCACAAGCCTAAGTGATAAATTGCTTTCTTGCCATTCACCTTAAAACATGGTAGGTCAAGAGTGATAATTGTAGATATTTTTATATCTACAACCACCATGTAATATACTTATTTATAGGGCATATAAGACATAGTTGTAGATATGGTAGATATTTTCGCTTATGTAAGCATAGGGAATAAAACATAATGGATGCCCCCCATTATTAAAGCGTCCAGGGAAAACCACCTTCTTAACTTACTAAGCGTTCTGGATAATAAATTTTTACTCGATTGATAATTTATACCTAAGATCTCCGCAATCTCATCGTGTCCCAATCCATTTACATAATAAAGATAAATAATCTCTCTCTGGTGGGGGGAAAGTTTTGTCAAAGCCTTCATTAAGAGTTTAACCCGTTCGTCCGCTTCCGTCGTATCCAGTGAGATACGAGAAAATAATTCATCTGTTTGGAAAGTATCCTCATAAAGAGAGATGTCCTCCATCTTCCTGTTTTTCTCGATCGTATCATACAACTTATGCCTTAAAGTCTTGAGTAAGTAACCTTTGACATTTACAGTTGGAGATAAGTCTCGTGGTTTTGAATCAATTTGATAAAAATATCCTGTACGCAATCTTCCACCAAGCTCTTGTCAGGAAGTAGCTTGATACCATAATTGCGCAATAAGGCGTAAAATCGGCAATACAGCTCACGGAAAGCTCTCATATCTCCTTCAGACACAGTTCCCAAAGCCCTCATCGGATATTTTCATATAGATCATGTAGAAATAACTCCCGCAGATTTGACGCAAACATACACAAAAACATTCGATTTTCAGATTAGCTAGAAGAGATTTTATAGAAAAACACGTGTATAACGCAAAATACATTATACACGTGTTCATTGAAATAATACGAAAAGGTTACTTATATCGCTTACTTTGCCAAGGGATCATACCCGTCTGGCGGATATGCTCCATCAACCTTGAACAAGTTTTATTAGGCAGCGGAAGAACGCTCTGCGATCGGGTTTTGCTCTTTAGGGTCTTCTTTCAGATTGAAGAATTGGATAGGTTCCCAAGGTGTGTTTTGTAAGATCTTATAATCTTTATAGCGAGATGCGTAATAGGCTTTACCACCATATCGGGAATTACCTTCCTTCGTACCCAATGCACCATTCGATCTCCGGTATCTTGTTCCTCACCCCGTAAAAGAGGCAAGATACTGATACCGTCGATCTCATGCGATACAGGCACGGCTGTCAGATCGCATAAGGTCGGGAACATATCCGAAAGCATGACGAAATTATCACGTACCGCCGGACGGATCTGGTTCTTCCAATAAATACCTCCGGCTACCCGGATCCCTCCCTCATACATATCCTGCTTTGCGCCTCTGAACGGGCCGTTATTCGCACCCGCATCGTCCTGCCCTCCATTATCAGAGGTAAATATAATGATCGTATTCTCCAACTGGCCATTCTGTTCCAAGGCCTCATACACACGTCCGACGTTATAATCCAAATGCTCAATCAAGGCGACAATCTTAGCACGCTTCTCAGGAAGTGACGGTTTCACGCTTTTTCACCTTTTCCAGCCATTCCTGAGGAGGTTGTATCGGGGTATGTGGGGCATTATAAGCTAGATACAAGAAGAAAGGCTCTTGCTTTTGCTTCATATCCGACAGGTAACGGATCGCCCAATCAGAGAAAATCTCTGTAGCATGTCCTTGTGGATCGATCTCTTTCAAGTTCTCACGCATATAATTATTTCCGAAACGACGATGGGTATAATAATCATCCATCATATCCCCTAAAAATCCCCGGTAGAAATCGAAGCCCCTTTCCGTAGGGGTATTCGGAGACTCCAATCCTAGATTCCATTTTCCAACCATCGCATTATGATAGCCTCTTTTCTTCAACATCTGGGGTAATAATACGGCATCCTCCGACAGATACCCCCAGCTATCCTCTTTATGCGTACGAATGACTCCCGGTACGCCTACCATATCCGGATAACGACCGGTTAATAAGGAAGCTCTACTAGGAGAGGAGACCGGACAGTTCGCATGGAAATTCGTGAAACGAACTCCTTCATTTAATAATTTATCGATATGTGGAGTTTGAATGTCCTTGGCGGCTCCTTGACAGGACAAATCACCATATCCCAAATCATCCACCAAAATCAGCAGGATATTCGGGCTATCCGGCAAAGCCTTTGTTTGTGCGGAAGCTGCGGAAAAAGCCAATCCGCAAGCCGCTGTCAGTATATATTTATTCATCTATCTGTTGTTTTTAATTTCCCATTACATCATATCACATACGGGAGGTTTGATCTTCATTCCTTTCTTATGTTTCTCACCGGCCTCGATCAGTAATTTCACGATCTCCGGATGCTTCTCCGCCTGATTGAACCTCTCCGAGATATCTGTCTCCACGTTATACAACAAGGGTTCTGCCGGAGTCTCGATCTTACAGGTTCGCAGATATTGGTCCTTGATCGTCTTAAAATAATACTTCCACTCCCCTTTACGGATCGCCATCAACTCGCTTCCCCACCAATAATAAACCTCATCACGGGCGGAATGCTTTTCCTCAAACAATAATCCGGTTTGATTCACGCCATCCAATACAAGATCTTTCGGTTGCTCGATACCCGCCATCGAGAGGAAAGTCGGATATAAATCCATCGAGGTCATAATCTCATCGTTGATCGCCGGATTGATTTTTCCCGGCATCCAACAAATGGCCGGTACCCGGAAGCCACCTTCCCACCAAGTACCCTTGCCATCCTTCAACGGACCTGCGGAACCACCATTCTCATGCTCCGTCAGCCAAGGGCCGTTATCGCTGGTAAAAATAACAAACGTATTCTCGTCCAAGCCATTTTCACGCAGAGCCTTCAACACCTCCCAACGCTCCAGTCTATTTCCTCAACCACATCTCCGTACAGCCTCGTTTGCTCGTTCCCGCAAAACGGGCATTCGTATACAATGGGATATGCGGGAAGGTATGAGCGAAATAAAGGAAGAAAGGTTCCTTTGAATGATCCTTGATGAACGATACCGCTTTCTCCGTATAGCGACGGGTTAATTCTCCCTGATCCGGTTCCGATTCGATTTGCTTACCATCCACTATCAATGGAGTCGGAGGAAAATTCCGGGCATGCGCGCCTTTATTCTGAACGGGGCTCATATCATTGGAATAAGGTATGCCGAAATAGGTATCAAAACCATGATCCGTCGGTAAATAGGGAGAGAACGCTCCTAAATGCCATTTGCCTACACAGCCGGTCGCATACCCACTTTGTTGTAAAACCTTGGCGATCGTGACCTCATCTTGTCCTAACCCAGCCTTTGAGTTAGGGAAAAGTACGGCTACCCGATCTCCATATAATCCATTTCGAACCGGCAAACGTCCGGTCATTAACGCGGCCCGACTTGGCGTAGAAACTCCGGCCCCCACATAAAACTGGGTCAGCTTCATTCCTTCACAAGCCATACGGTCTATATTCGGTGTGCGGATCGTGGGATTCCCATAGCAACTCAAATCCCCATATCCCATATCGTCACAGAATATGATTACAAAATTAGGCTTATTGGCCGCATCCGAGGCAGCGTTCAAGCTCAAGCTGTTCGATAATACCGCCGCTGTTAAAACAGACAATGATTTCAGTGTTTTCATATACGTATCTTTTTATTTAAGTAAACGGGGAAAAGGTTCATCTATGATACCGGCAGGACGCTGGTTCCGGCCTTCACATCCCCAATCTCCCATATCACTACGAACCTGTTCGATCCATTGATTCATCTTCGTTACTACTTCGGGATGTTTATCGATGACATTGGTTGTTTCCGACAAATCATTCGCCAAATTATATAAACGAGCTTCACCGACTTCCGTATCCGGGAAGTGAGGGCCTTTGATACGTTCCTTCAAAGGTAAATGATACTTCCAGTTTCCCCAACGTACCGCTTGTAATTGTTGTTTCTGGTAATAATAGAAAGTCTCCGTGGGCGATGCCATCGATTCTCCCTCCAAGATTCCAGACACATTATGCCCATCTATCACCCGGTCGGAAGGAACCGCATAACCGCAATAATGCGCCAATGTCGGTAAGAAATCCATCGAAGTCACCAGATTATCAGTCTCCTGTCCCGCCGGTATTTTAGCGGGCCATCTCATTATACAAGGCACCCTGAACCCACCTTCATACGTCGTACCCTTTTGGCCTCTCAACGGACGGTTCGTACCGCCGAAGTGTTCATCCGCACCATTATCGGAAGTAAAGATAACCAAGGTATTTTGATCCAATCCTTCCTCCTTTAAAGTCTCAAGCAAGACTCCCATCGACCAATCCAATTCCTCGGTCGCATCTCCATAGAGTCCGTTCTGAGACTTTCCCTTGAAAGCGGGAGAAGCCGCTAACGGATTATGAGTCATATTATGGCACAAGTAAATAAAGAACGGAGATTCCTTATGAGACTTTATAAACTCCACAGTCTTATTGGTATAACGAATCGTCAAGGAATCATGACCGACTGGAGCCACTATTACCTCCTCCTGTTCCATCAAGGGTAACGGACAATACGGACGATCCATATCGTTACTATAAGGAATACCATAATAATAGTCGAAACCCTGCCGGGTAGGAAGAAATGGCAATTGATCCCCTAGATGCCATTTCCCGATACAAGCCGTCGCATACCCCTGCTCCTTCATCAACTCGGCGATCGTTATCTCACCGGGATTCAAGCCTTTATGCGAAGCTGGAAATAGCACTTGCCTCCCTTTGGACATCAAAGGTGTAGGGTCCGCATTTACATGCATGGAGACTCGCCTTGGATAACACCCTGTCAATAAAGCCGATCTGGAAGGTGTGCTCACGCTCGAACCCACATAAAAATCGGTCAGTCGTATTCCCTCTTTAGCCATCTGGTCGATATGGGGAGTACGATGCTTCGTACTCCCGTAACAACCTAAATCCCCATATCCGAAATCATCGATAAATACGATTATCACATTTGGCCTTTCCGCCGCTTGAGTAGCCACGGCCGCTCCGGAAAAAGCTAATACAGATATTAGTTTAGATATAAATTTCATTTCATCCTTCTTTTAGTTGAACATTACCAACCGGGTTCTGATCCAAATTCGGATTCAAAGAGCGCTCGCTATCAGGAATCGGTAATAAATCGTAATATTCCAAATAGCCATTTGGGAACTTCGTCTCGATCACGCTACCCTCATGATCCTTAATAATCATAGGGTAAAGTTCCTTACCGATTTTCCAACGTTTTACATCTGACCAATAACGTCCTTCTAATGCTAACTCAATCCGTCTCTCATGTCTCACTTTCTCACGAGCCTCCTCACGACTCATAGATGTCGGCAGCAAAGAGATCTTAACGTCATCCCTTTCCGTACGGATCCGGTTAAGGATAGCGATCGCATCCGCCACATTTCCATTCGTCTCAATAATCGCCTCCGCTTTTGACAATAAGACATCCGCATATCTCAGTATGATATCATTGATATAAGACTGCCCGGAAGGAGGAAGCTTTGACTCATCCTGAATCCGATATTTACGGGTACTTAAATGTTTCAACCGATTACCGGCATGATTAAACGCACCTCCCGGATACAGGTAATTAGGGAAACGATAGCCCAAGAAATAAGAACCCGGAAGTACAGCCGTGAAACCTAAACGAGGATCCCGGTTCTCATAAGGATTCTCGGGATCTACAGGAGAGCCGTCGATCGTCTCATAAGCCGCTACCAAATCATCCGTAGGGACATAACGGCTTCCACGGTCCAACTTCCGGTACCCGTTCCGCAATACTGGTCAATATAGGAACCTTGCGAATTCTCGCCTTCAATATATTGGATATCAAACAATACTTCCTTATTGTTCTCATTAGCCGGATCAAACAAGCCTCATAACTATGGAATAGACCATATTTCTTCAACGCATCAATTTGCTCGACACAAGCCAGAACCTCCTTGTATTTACCTTGGTATAAGTAGGCTCGCATTTCATACCTAAAGCCGCCCCCTTGGTAGCACGCCCCGGCTCGGAGCATCCACTCCCAAATTGGTGATCGCAACCTCATAATCATCCAACGCCTGTTGCCAAGTCTCCTCCAAACTCGCCCGCTTCAAGCTACGAGCTTCTTCCGTGGAAATGTTCGTCAATATAATAGGTACCCCACCATAGGTTTCCGCTAGCACGGAATAAGCCAGTCCCCGTAGAAAATGAGTCTCACCTGAATATTTGGCTTTCGCTTCTTCCGATAAATCCACTAAATCCATACAGGCCAACAAATAGTTTGCCCGGGAGATTATCTCATAACATCTTTTCCAACGATACGTTACGACTCCTCCGTCACTAGAGCTCAATCGCCCGGCACCCAACTTATTAAAAACCTCATCCGTTCCCCAGTTAAATGCGTTAGGGGTAGCTCCATCCGTTATGCCAAAGCCAAACAAGCCTTGATTATAAACCTCTTTTTCCCTCAATTGAGCATAGACACCATTTAAAAGGAGTTTGATATCCGATTCATTTTCCGGGAAACTCGCCGAAGTAATCTTATCCTCAGGATACAAATCCAAATAATTCTCCATACATCCCGTGAAAGAGACACATAGTATAATTGATAAGCAATATGCTAATAACTGTTTCATACTTTTAGAAATTAAGATTTATACCAAATGTAAATATTCTCGGAGTCGGGTAATAATTGGTACCCGAATCAAACGTATTTCTTTCCGGATCATATCCTTCATACCCTTTTTTTCCACATAATCGTAAACAGGTTCTGGGCATTCGCATATACATACAACCGTTGCATTTTTAGCTTTGAGGTAATCCATTCAGGGAACGCATAACCTAATTGTAAGTTCTTCAATTTCAAGAAATCGATACGATGTACCCAAAATGAGGAGTCATACGTGTCCCATGAAGAGTCAAACCGAAGCATCGGTATATTTGAGTCCGGATTCTCTGGGCTCCACGCATCCCGCCATTTATCAGAAATAGTCAGCCATTCGTATTGCATACGGGTCATGCCGCTCTTCGTAAACGCATTCGCCTGTCCCAAACCTTGGAATAAGATATTTAAGTCAAACCCTTTATAGCGTAAGCCGGCAGTAAGTCCATACGTAATTTTAGGAATCGTATTACCAAGTACTTGTTTATCTTGATAGTCTAATTTTCCATCATTATTAACATCCTCGTATTTCAGATTTCCCATTTCCGGCTTAAGCCCATTGCTATGCATATGTTGAGCGGCTTCTTCGTCCGATTGATAGATGCCAACCGCTTTATAGCCATACAAAGCCTTATACGGATATCCCTCACGAATCAAATAAAGCTGGTCCGGAGAGTTTCCACCTTGAAATTTCGTTACTTTATTATCGATATACGTAAAGTTTAGTCCTACGTTAAATCCAAGGCGATCTCTGCTCGTCTCAAGATTATCATAATTCACGACTAACTCAAAACCATTATTTTTCATCTCGCCCACATTCTCAAACGGTGCGGTCTTATCCCCTAATACGTTTGGTATTGGCAATTGAACGATAATATCGGTTGTTTTTTTTATTGAAGTAATCAGCTTCTATATTCAACTTATTACCTAAGAAGCCCAAATCCACGCCAATATCCAAGGAAGAGGTAGTTTCCCAAGTAATATCCTCATCCACCAAAGCGGTTACGGCAGCACCCGGAGCCAATGAGCCTCCATAATTATAACTCAAGTCATAATTTTGGGAGATCACTGTTAAATAAGGCCAATATCCTTCAATGGTTTGATTGCCTAATTGTCCCCACGACGCACGTAGTTTCAAATTAGAAAACAGATTCAGGTTCTTAATAAACGCCTCTTCACTCAAACGCCATCCTGCAGAGAAGCCCGGAAAAACACCCCAGCGATTTCCCCGTTTAAAACGAGAGGAGGCATCGGCACGGAGATTCATCTCAAATAAATATTTATCCGCAAAGGCATAATTCAATCGACCAAAATAAGATGCCATGCGTAGACCTTCAAAATTTCCCTCTCCCTTGATACCTTCCGTTCCCGCATCCACTTGGGTTAATCCTTCTTTGGGTGGGTTGGTTCTTCGGGCAAATACGTTCTTTATACTGTAATTCTCCAATTGGGTACCAAGGATAGCGGCAACATAATGCTTATCCGCAAATCGCTTGCTATAGTTTAATGTCGCTTGGAAATTATTACGCATAGTCGATACTTGCTCTCTACTCAACACAATACCATCACGATTGTAATTTTTCGGTATCGTCTCTATGCCAGAATCCGTATATCCATAAAGGGTCTCATTATATTTATCGACCATTTTCCAATTGCCATTAGAGGCCCATGTTACTTGTAAGTTCAAGTCTTTCGTAAAATCTACGGTAGCGAAAGCATTTACAGCCATATAATCCTTGGATGTTTTAGTCGCCCCGTTCGAAGCGTCTATAACCGGCTGATAAGTCGTATACAATAAAGTACCATCATCCTTAATCGCTTCTACCGAACCGAAACGGCCATCCCGGGTATATGGAGCGATGAAAGGAGCCGCACCTTGTTGCTGTTCGAATACACGGAACAAATCAAAAGGCTCTTGGGAATTCCTACGAGTATAATTCAAACGAGCGCCAACTCTCAACCATGAATTCACTTTATACTCCACATTTGCCCGGATACCGAACCGCTCCGCCTTAGAGTTCATCAAAATACCTTCCTGACTCAAATAGTTCAAAGACAAGAAGGAAGATAGTTTCTCCGATCCACCGCGAATGGATAAATTATGCCCTGTTATTAAAGCATTCCGATAAAGAGAGTCATACCAATCCGTATTCGGGTATTTATAAGTATCTGTTCCATTAGCGAAATTAGAGATCAATGTTTCCGAGAAAAGAGGGTTCTCTCCCCCATTCACCAAAGCTTGATTCGCCATAGTCATATGCTCGGCGCTATTCGTCACTAAATCAAAATGACGTCCGATCTGCTGCATTCCGACGTAAGAGTTCAACTCTACTTGGGTTTTCTCATTATTCTTTCCCATCTTCGTCGTAACCAAAACGACACCGTTAGCGGCCTTTGATCCGTAAATAGCCGCACTAGCCGCATCCTTCAAGACTGTGATACTTCGATGTCACTCGGATTTACTTGGCTGAATACCCCTTCTACTCCGTCAATAATCACCAACGGGTCCGAATTATTCAATGTACCCCAGCCACGAATTCTCAATTGCGCTCCATCATCTCCCGGCTTACCCGAATTCTGGCTGATCCACACGCCGGAAACCTTTCCGGAAAGTGCTTGAGAAGCATCAGTGATCGGACGGTTCGCCAATTCCTCATCAAATTTGACTGAAGAAACAGAACCTGTCAAATTCACCTTCTTCTGGGTTCCATAACCAACAACCACAACCTCTTCCAAAGCCTGTGTATCCTCCTTTAAACGTACATTCAATGAAGTCTGTCCCGCAATAGCGACAGTTGTTGGCATAAAGCCGATATAAGAAAATTGAAGTGTCGCGTTATCCGATACCTCCAAAATAAATTTACCATCAAAGTCTGTTATCGTACCATTTTGAGTACCTTTCTCCACAACATTCGCTCCAATGATAGGTTCCCCTTTTGAATCGACAACAACACCCGTTATTTTTTTGGCTTGCTGGGTGACCGCATTCGCTATAGGTTTTTCAAATAAGTAGATCTTTCCATTTTTAACTTCATAACTTAATGACGTGCCCTCCGTTATTTTATCCAATACATTTGTCAATTCTGCATTCGTAAAATTAACGCTCACTCTCCGATTCAATCTACGATTTGTTTGCTATACGCAACACTCAACCCGGTTTGGTGGGTGATGGTAGCTAAAACTTTCTCCACTTTCGCATTGTCCAGCACAATAGAAACCCGCTGAGCCGAGGCGGTAGCCGTGAAACTCAGCAAGGATATGACTAAAAATAGAAAGGTTAACTTCATGCATTCGGTATTTTCTCAATTAATATTAAAAGGCACCTACGCCGAGGGCTTTCTTGCTTTTCTTTCATATATTTGTATTGATTTTAATAGTTGGTATTAGAAATTTATTTTTAATACGATCGGCAGCGAAAAGGGTAGGAGCTTTTCGGCTGTTCTTATGTTATCTATTTATGAGGAATCCATACGCATATCTATTTTAAGGTTAACACTCTGTTTCCTGCTCTCCTATCAATAGACACACGACA
>ENA-OQAS01001411-OQAS01001411.1-human-gut-metagenome-genome-assembly--contig:-NODE-1411-length-11242-cov-2.425101_pt1 | contig 11242 bp, 20 predicted proteins | sample MGYA00242733_ERZ504523 | MGnify/ENA primary metagenome ERZ504523 (study PRJEB26092, sample SAMD00036239) | human gut metagenome | host: Homo sapiens | study: EMG produced TPA metagenomics assembly of... | reverse complement strand
AACGGACGTCCTTCTGCTGCCATTGCATCTACAGTCGCTGATATACATATTTTTTGCAGAATTCATCCACTTTCTTCTGTATAAAACGGACTTGGTGAAAATGTTCCCATTCCGCCGGTGTTAAGTCCTGATCTCCGTCCTGGGCACGTTTGTGATCCTGTGCAGAAGTCATGGTGCGGATTGTTTTCCATCTACGAAAGATAAAACAGAAACTTCACGTCCTGTCATAAATTCCTCAATGACCATTGTATTTCCGGCATTTCCGAATTTCTTATCTTCCATGATCTCTTTTACACCGTCTTCTGCTTCTTTCAGATCATTACAGATCAGTACACCTTTGCCAAGTGCAAGACCATCTGCTTTCAGAACGATTGGAAATTTCGCTTCTGTACGGAGATATTCCAGTGCTTTCTCAGGATCATTGAAATTCTCATATGCTGCTGTCGGGATATTGTATTTCTTCATTAAATCTTTTGAGAAAGCTTTAGATCCCTCAAGGATCGCAGCGTTCTTTCTTGGTCCGAATACTTCAGACCGCGGGCCTCAAATACATCTACGACACCGCCGACCAACGGATCATCCATGCCAATGATCGTAAGATCGATTTCTTTTTCCTGTGCAAAATCAGCAAGTTTCTCAAATTCCATTGCACCGATATCTACACATTCTGCAAGCTCTGCGATTCCTGCATTTCCAGGTGCACAATAAATTTTATCTACTTTCGGGCTTTTTGAAACACTCCATGCAATCGCATGTTCTCTGCCGCCGCTGCCTACAATTAAGACTTTCATTTTATCTTGCCGCTCCTTTTTGTATCTACTCTTCCGTATCGTATTCTTCTATTTCCACTCTTCCATCCACAACCTTCACCTTGCCATTGGCAATGAGATTGATTGCCTTAGGAAGGATTTTCCACTCTGCTTTCTCCATGACACGTCTCTGGAGAACTTCCGGAGTGTCATCAGATTTAATCTTCACTGCTTTCTGAAGAATAATCGGACCGGTATCTGTGCCAGTATCAACGAAATGTACCGTAGCGCCTGTAACACGAACCCCTCTTGCTAACGCTTTCTCATGCACATGAAGTCCGTAATAACCAACTCCGCAGAAAGACGGAATCAGTGACGGATGGATATTAATGATCTTATTGGGATATGCTTCCACGATCATCGGCGGAATTGCTACGAGGAATCCTGCCAGAACGATAAGCTCTACGCCACTCTCTTTCAGCTTTTCCAGAAGTGTTTTGTGAAATTCTTCTCTGCTTTCATACTGTTTTGGGGAAATACATACAGCTTCTATGTTGTGATTCTTTGCTCTCTCCAGCGCATAAGCCTTCGGATTATTGCTGATAACCAGAGAAACTTCTGCATTTGTAATCTTTCCACAGTCAATGGCATCCAGGATAGCCTGCAGATTCGTGCCGCCTCCTGAAACCAGTACACCGACTTTTAACATAAAGTCACTCCCTTTTCACCATCTTCGATACGTCCTACTACGTACGGAGTGTCACCTGCTGCTTTGATTGCTTCCATTGTTTTGTCCACATCTGCTGCATCTACAGCAAGGATCATTCCAAGTCCCATGTTATAAGTATTATACATCATCTGTTCATCAATATTGCCTTTTTCAGCAAGAAGTTTGAAGATTGGAAGTACCGGATAGCTGTTCTTTTCCACAACTGCACGTGTTCCCTCTTTAAGCATACGCGGAATATTTTCATAAAAACCGCCGCCTGTGATATGACTGCATGCGTGCACACGAACTCCGGCATTTTTAATGCTCTTTAATGCTTTTACATAGATTCTGGTTGGTGCCAGAAGTGCTTCACCAAGTGTTGTTCCAAGTTCTTCATAATAAGTATCAAGAGATTCCTTTGTCATATCAAAAACTTTACGGACAAGAGAAAATCCGTTACTGTGAACACCTGTGGATGCCATACCGATCAAAACATCTCCTGCTTTCAGTTCTTCACCTGTGATCATCTCTTTTTTATCGCAGACACCTACTGCGAAACCAGCCAGGTCATATTCGTCTTCCGGCATCAGTCCGGATGCTCTGCTGTCTCACCGCCGATCAGAGCTGCATCTGACTGCACACAGCCTTCTGCAACGCCGCCTACGATAGCTGCGATCTTTTCCGGATAATTCTTACCACATGCAATATAATCAAGGAAGAATAATGGTTCTCCGCCTGCACATGCAATATCATTGACACACATAGCAACTGCATCAATGCCAATGGTGTCATGCTTGTCCATAACCATAGCAAGTTTTACTTTAGTTCCACATCCGTCTGTACCTGATAATAATACCGGTTCTTCCATTTCTTTGATCTTAGCAAGAGAAAAGGCACCGGAAAATCCTCCAGTCCTCCCAGCACTTCTTCACGCATGGTTCTCTTTACATGCTCTTTCATCAGCTCTACTGATTTATATCCTGCTTCAATATCTACTCCAGCGGTCTTGTAATCATGATAATCCTCCGTTTTTATCCCTGATCCTGTTTATGGACCTGAGTTATCTTAGTAATTTTTATATCCGACTTCCTGTAATCTTGCGTCTTTTGCTTCCACCTGTTCTTTTAATTCCTGGCTGTAAGCTTTAATTTTGCAAGAAGTTCCTCATCTGATGTTGCAAGTATCTTAGCTGCCAGAAGTCCTGCGTTTGCGCCTCCGTTGATAGCGACTGTTGCAACCGGGATTCCTGACGGCATCTGTACGATAGAATAAAGGGAATCTCTTCCTCCCAGAGAAGTGGTGTGCATAGGAATTCCGATAACCGGCATCGGGAAGATTGCTGCGCACATTCCCGGCAGATGAGCTGCCATTCCTGCACCTGCAATGATTACTTTAAAGCCTTTTTCCTCTGCTGTTTTTGCATATTCAAAAAAGACATCCGGTTCCCTGTGTGCGGAAATGATCTTTATCTCGTAATCAATTCCCAGTTTCTCCAGAATGTCTGCTGCTTTGCTCATGATCGGCATATCTGAGTCGCTGCCCATCACAATTCCTACTTTTGCCATGATTATTCTCCTTTTCTTCTCAAGTATTCTCAGACAGACCAGATTTTATCTGTCCGGGACTTTGTTTTTATTTTATTGATAAAAAAGTACGGTCAGAAAAGATTTTATCAAAACCCTCTCTAACCGTAGATTCTACTAAGATTCCCTTTTTCTGTCAATAAAATTAATGCAAAGAAATATTTTAACGAACTAATAAATTTTTTTGTATTCCGGAATTAATGAGAAAATGCCGTTATTCCCCAAACGGCTCGTTCAGAGCTTCCGTACCCGGAAGGACAAATCTTCCATCTTCAATAATAGAGATCATATCCCCCTCATCATCAATCGTACGGATGCTTCCCAGTTCGTCATATGGATCGTAATATCTGTGTGACATCCATAATAAGCAAGGCTGACGTCTTCTTTTCGCATCTCGGAAATCTCATTGTCTCTTGCGATGATCTCTTTACCATCCGGATTATAGACCGGAGTATCTTCTGACCAACTGTAACAGGTATCACCAACTGCAAAATGCGGTCCCATTTTTTCTGCGATCAAAATCGGAAGTTTGTCTGCGATATTATATTTCTGCGCTGCCACATAAGCTGTTGTATTAGTTCCGATCGCAAATTCTCCCATTGCAAGTTTCGGATGATGGAACAGAATATTATCTTCAATATATTTACGGTTCTCTTCCTCTGTCTCAAAATTAGAACAGCTGTAATCGATCACCTGTCCACAGTCAAACACAAGCTTCAGGTCACAAAACTGCAGTCCGTTAAGATATACTTTTGAAACATGAAGCATTCCGCCTGTTCCCGCAAGTACCGGTGAAGTAAATACTTCACCCAGAGGAATGTTTACATCTGCCACACAGTTCTCAAAATTTGTCTGTGTTTTCGCATCTGTTAATGTATGAAGATGAATGAGCAGATCTGTCTCATTTTCTCCCTTTCCCTTGATTTCCACCCATTCACAGGTATCAAGCGTATCTATGATCGTCTGCTGGATCTTTTGATATTTCTTATAATCCAATGTATTGATCTTAACGATCTCGCGGAAAATTTCCGGGAAATCCTCTCCATCTCAGGTATCGGATAAGCAATGATCGTAAAACTTCTTTCCTCACCTTTGATATAACGGTTTGTAATCTGACCGGATTCATTGTCCAGTTCCAGCTGAAGCTTCTGCTGTGCTTCTGTAAACGCCCAGCTTTCCGGTTTACTTACCGGTGAAAACGGCTTCTCTCCAAATGTCTCGATCACAGCCGGTCCGCCATGTACATCTGCCAGATCTGCATATTCATCATAAGAAGTCTGCATGGCACGAAGTTTACGCTTTACAAAATCCGAATCCAGAAACAGCGCACTGTCCTGTCTGTGGTCATAATCAAACTGCGGATTTGCAATTCCTCCTGTAAATCCATTTCTGAACTGATTCCGTCTGTTCACCGCATGAAGTGCATGGCGGTAAATAACCGTCTGCAGCCCCATCTCCCGGAATTGAAGAACAGCCGCTTTTACCATACGCTCAAAGCCAAGATGATAACGTATATTAACCGTTTTCTTCTTTGTAATATCTTTTCTTCCTGTGATAAATCCCATCCGATAGCCTTCTGTATAAGTACGTGCCATCTCATCAATTCCCTCTGGGAAAGTGAATTCATAAATTCTGCTGTTTTCAGTTCATTTTCCGATACATATTCGCCGGACTGATACAGATAACTCAGATTGCTCAGATCAGAATCCATGATCATTTCAACCACAAAATTATTCTCAGGATCAATCGCCTCTCTGATCCGATTTTCCACCATATCCTGGCAGTAGTCATTCACATAGGAAATGAGAATTTCTTTCACCTGTTTCTCAGCAGGAATTTCTTCCTGCGTAAATGCAGAATAGATTTCCAGAAACAATTCAAGTACAACCGTAAGATCCCATGCTTTTTTTTCAAACGCATAAGCAATCGTGCCATGAAGCTCTGTATAAAGAAAGGTAAATACTTTTCCGTATTCTCCCAGCATTTTCTGTGCATATGCAGGATTTCCATAAGAATTTTCATAATTTTCGGGCAGAATATCCTGATATAATTCATGATTCTGTTCCTGAAGTTCTTCAAGATTTTTCCCCGCAATTCCATGGTCCATCACATGAATCACCTGCTGTAAAAACATTGCTTCTTTTGTAAAAAAATCGCAGTACGGTTCTTCTGCCATTTTCTCGTCCGGTATCTGAGCGATTCTTTCTTTCGCCAGTTCATACCGTTCCATAACCCATTCGTCCAAACTATATTTCTCCTTTTTCTATCAGACTTCCCTGTTAATCAGCCGGAAATTCCCATCAGAAAGATTCCCAGCCATCCGATCATTATGATTCCGTTTGCAATAGAGCCGATCATACCTGCTTTGTGTGTCCGGTTTTCTTCTGAAAAGCTTTTCAGTCCCATCGCAAATCCATATACAGACAGAAGCATTGCGCAAAGACTGATCCCGCCTACAATATATCCGTATTGTCCCTGCAAAAAAAAATGCCAGCAAAACTGCAGTCACAAATAAAACCAGTGAAACAGCCGCCAGCACTGCTGACAGTTTTCCCTGCTGTGCCTCTCTTTTCTTTGCAAACGCATATCTATATCTTTTTGCCATAAATTTTTCTCCTCAGGTGATCGCAGATAAAAAAAGCAGATATCCAAGAGCCGCCCCTGCTGTATTCAATATCATATCATCTACGTCAAAGCACCCAACCTTTGTAATAAGCTGGATGACCTCTACCGTAACACTAAGCCCAAATCCTGCCAGTACGATCAGCCATCCGCTTCTCATTTTGTCCAGAATAACCGGCAGTATAAATCCAAATGGAAGAAAACCAATTACATTTCCAAAAAGATTTGTAACTACCGCCATAAGTCCAAGCTGTTTCCTGTATACCCAGAAACGCCTTATCTCAACAAACGGTATCAGATTATATCTGTACTGTCTTTCTTCCATTGCTGCTCTTCCGTATTCTTCTGAAAAGAACAGAAAATAAATCAGTGCCAGAACATACAGGATAAACAAAATGGTTCCCAGTGTCCGTATGATATGCTTCGTTTCTTTTTTCAATGTTTTCTCCTGTTTCTGAAGCCTTTTATATCAATATCTCTGATTTCTTTTTCAGCAGTCTTGCACCGTTTACGATCATCATGATCCCTGTTACGATTCCCGTTGCCAGTACAATGATCCCGACTGTCAGACTGCAGGCTCCTGTGGAAGACATGGTTTTATAAATTTTTTCGTTCATAATCGTCCTCATCAGTATCATGATCTGCTTTCGCAGATCATGATATCTTATTTATAAATCGCTGTTACCTGTATTTGCTTATTTTGCACCGTACTGCTCATAATATGCGTCGATTGCGGCTTTCAATGTATCGTCAATGATTACTTTTCCTTTATATTCTTTATTATAAAGATGTTCAATGACCTCTTTCATTGTAACAATCGCATTTGTTTCAAACCCATAAAGGTCATGGACTTCGTCAAGGGCACACTTCACACCGCCTTTTCCGACTTCCATGCGGTCCAGAGAAACCATAAGACCGACGATTTCCACATCAGCCGCACCTTTTACCTTCGGTACTGTCTCTTCCATGGATTTACCGGATGTTGTTACATCTTCGATCATCACTACACGATCGCCGTCTTTTTAATTTACTTCCGAGGAAGCTTCCCTTATCTGCACCATGGTCTTTTTCTTCCTTACGGTCTGAACAGTAGCGGATTTCTTTTCCATATAATTCGCTGAATGCAATTGCAGTTACAACACTTAACGGGATTCCCTTATATGCAGGTCCGAAAAGCACATCGAAATCATCGCCATATTTATCATGAATGGCATGTGCGTAGTACTCACCCAGTTTCTTTAACTGAGAACCTGTCACATATCCGCCTGCATTCATAAAAAACGGGGACTTTCTTCCGCTTTTAAGGGTGAATTCTCCGAATTTCAGAACTTCACTGTCTACCATAAATTCAATAAATTCCTGTTTATACTGTTCCATCTTATGTTATGCCTCCTGTATCTGTTTTATTTTACAATACCAACCATCTCTTTTACGGAATTGAATCCATTCTTCTTCATGTACGCTTCAATTCATCGATCACGTCCAGTGTCACTGCCGGATTGTGGAAATTTGCCGTACCCACAGATACTGCGCTGGCTCCTGCAAGAATAAATTCAATTGCATCCTCTGCGCAGGAAATTCCGCCCATTCCGATGATCGGGATATTGACTGCCTGTGCAACCTGATAAACCATACGGACAGCAATCGGTTTCACGATCGGTCCGGAAACACCACCGGTTTTATTTGCAAGCGCAAAAGTCTTCCTGTTGATATCAATCTTCATTCCTGTCAGTGTATTGATCAGGGATACCGCATCTGCACCGCCTGCTTGTGCACCTTTTGCAATCTCTGTGATATCTGTGACATTCGGTGTTAACTTCATGATCACAGGCTGTTTTGCAATCTTTTTGATCTGAGCGGTAAGTTCCTCTACATGATGTGCATCCTGACCAAATGCAAGGAATCCTGCGTTTACATTCGGGCAGGAAATATTAATCTCCATCATATCAATTGGCTGATCTGCCAGACGTTCCACCACTGCCAGATATTCTTCCGGCGCATGACCGCATACATTTACAATGATCTTTGTATCATACTGTTTCAAAAAAGGAATATCCCTCTCACAGAAAAGATCGATACCAGGATTCTGCAGACCAATCGCATTCATCATGCCTCCGTAAACTTCAGCCACACGCGGAGTCGGATTTCCGGCCCACGGGACATTGGCTACGCCCTTGGTTGTCACTGCTCCCAGCTTATTAATATCTACATAATCAGCAAATTCTGCTCCTGAACCAAAGGTTCCGGATGCCACTGTTACCGGATTTTCCACTCTACGCCGGCAATATTTACACTCATATCCATCAGATTTCCACCTCCGTAGAAAGAAATACCGGGCCATCCTTGCAGATTCTCTTATTATTCACATTGCTATGTGCATCTTTTTCTCTGGATTTGCACACACAGGCAAGGCAGGCACCGATTCCGCATGCCATACGTTCCTCCAGGGAAATATAACATTCAATCCCATTTTCTTCGGCATATTTCTTGATTGCACGAAGCATCGGAGTTGGTCCGCAGGCATAGATCACGTCCGCTTCCAGAGCATTCTCTCTGATAGCATCCATAACATTGCCTTTTGTTCCCACACTGCCATCCTCTGTGGCAATATAAAGTGTTCCCGCCGCCTCAAATTCCTCTCTGAGGAACGTATGACAGTCCCTGTATCCTGCAATGATCTGTTTTTTCTCACATTTCATCTGCTTTGCAAGTTCCAGGATCGGAGGAACACCGATTCCACCACCCATAAGGAAAACTTTTTTCCCCTCAGCCTTCTCTACAGGAAAACCATTTCCCAGAGGTCCCAGTACCGGAATGGTATCTCCGGCTTTCATCTGTGAAAATTCATCGGTTCCGGTTCCCTGTCCGGTCACTCTGTAAACCAGATGAAGACGGCCATTTTCTTTGTCAATCTCACAAAGACTGATCGGTCTGGGAAGAATTTTGGATTTATCATTTGTATAAAGAGATACAAACTGTCCCGGTTTCGCATCTGCTGCGATTCTGTCAGTCTGGATCCACATACTGTAAATGCCTGCACCAATGCTCTCCTGACTTACAACAGTGCAGATTTCTCTTGTCTTTTCGCTCATTTCATGCCTCCTAGCGATTGTTTAAAGCAGTACTGATGTCTTCGATCATATCTTTTACCGCCTGGCGGGATGCATCTGCATAAATTTAATTCACCAAAGGAAGCATATTTTTCCTGTTTGTAAGCTGCAATGATTCCTCTGGAAGAGTTGACGATCGCACCAAGTCCGTCTTCATTAAAGAAATGAACAAGATCGGCACCTTTTCCGCCCTGTGCACCATATCCCGGTACCAGGATGAAGGTTTTCGGCATGATCTTACGGAGAGTTTTTCCCATTTCCGGATAGGTTGCACCTACTACAGCACCTACATAGCTGTATTCATTTCCCATATGTGATTCTCCCCACTGGGCAACCTTCTCTCCAACCCACTCATAAAGCGGACGTCCGTCAATGATTCTGTCCTGAAACTCTCCGCTGGACGGATTGGATGTTTTTACGAGTACAAAAAGCCCTTTGTTCTCTTCTTTACATACATCGATAAACGGGTTGACACTGTCAGATCCCATATATGGATTGATTGTCGCAAAATCTTCGTCAAAACCTGCGATCCTGTTACTTCCCACCTGAACTTTACCCAGATGTCCGACCGCATATGCAGCAGATGTGGAACCAATGTCACCTCGTTTGATATCTCCAATAACTACCAGACCTTTTTCTTTGCAATAATCAATGGTGTTCTTATATGCCATTAAGCCCGGAATACCAAACTGCTCATACATTGCGATCTGTGGTTTCACTGCTGGGATCAGATCGCTGATCGCATCAACGATTCCTTTATTATACTGCCAGATAGCTTCTGCTGCTCCCTCTAATGTTTCCCCCAGTCAGAAAAAGCTTTCTTCTGAATATGCTGCGGGATATAGTTGAGCATCGGATCCAGTCCTACTACGATAGGAGCGTTTGTTTTTTTAATGTTTTCAATAAGTTTGTTGATCATGAGTCTTTCCTCCTGAATATTGATATGGTATTTTTATGCATTCTGGTATACAACTTTTCCATCACAGATTGTATAGAGAATTTTTCCCTTTACTTTCCATCCGTCAAATGGTGTGTTGCGTCCTTTGGAAGCAAATTCATTTTTATCTATTTTATATTCGTGATCAATGTCTGCAATGACAATGTCTGCCGGATGTCCCTTCTGAAGTGTACCTCTGTCACTTCCCAGAATCTGTGCTGGGTTCCAGCTCATTTTCTCAATAAGCTGTGAGATTGTAAGAATTCCAGTTTCTACAAGTGCAGTATAAGACAATGCAAAGCTTGTCTCAATTCCCACAATGCCAAAAGCCGCATTCCGGATAGAGCCTGTCTTCTCCGGCACTGCATGAGGTGCATGATCTGTACTGATCACTTTAAAGGAACCATCCTTCAGTCCTCGGATCAGTGCATCTACATCTTTCTTCGTACGAGAGGAGGGTTCATCTTATAGTTTGGATCATCACATTTAATATCATCGGAAGTGAGGATAAAATGATGCGGGCAAACCTCTGCTGTGATATTGTCCAATCCCTCTTCCTTCACAATCTCCATCATCTTCGCAACACCTTCTGTGGAACAATGGCACAGATGCAGTCTTGCCCCTGTCTCTCTGGCAAGAAGAATATCTCTCGCTGCGATCACATCCTCAACTGCATTGCAGATACCTGGCAGACCAAGTCTCCGCGCATTCTCATCCTCATTCATACATCCATCACCGCGCAGATCAATATCCTCACAGTGAGCAAAGATCGGAACATTGAATTTCTCTGCCACTTCCATAGCTTCTTTGCAAAGTCTGGTATTCATAACAGATTTGCCGTCTTCAGATAATGCCGGGATTCCCGCTTTTACCATTCCTTCGATATCAGAAAGTTCCTGTCCCTTCTCCCCCTGCGTAATGGCACCTGCCTGGAGCACATGAATGCCGGCAAGCTGTTTTGCCTTATTATGCACATAATTTACACGATCCGGACTGTCAATTACCGGTGTTGTATTCGGCATTGCAACAACCGTTGTCACACCACCTCTTGCAGCAGCCCGGGAACCTGTCTCTATATCCTCTTTCTGTGTCTGTCCCGGATCTCTGAAATGAACGTGAAGATCGATCAGTCCCGGCATTACCAGACATCCCTTCGCATCTATTACTCTGTCGTTTTTATCTTTTATTTTAAGTTTCTCACCGATCTCGGTGATCATGCCATCTTCCAGATAAATATCGCCTTTTTTATCAGTGTCAGTAGCCGCATCTACGATACGTCCTCCCTGAATCAGAATACCCATGCAATTCTCTCCCTTCGTTGTCGTTTGACAATAACTTTCTGATATACATAATACACGAAACTTCTTCTTTTATAAAGCCTTTTTTTAACTGATGTGCAGTCTTTTTTGCTTGACAATTCAAAATGCGGGAGATATAATCAGTTCATATCTGGATTATTTAATGTATAGTCACTGGTTTTAGAGATTATATAACAGTATATAATCTGTAAAATCTGGTGATTTTTTATTTGC
>ENA-OQAS01001410-OQAS01001410.1-human-gut-metagenome-genome-assembly--contig:-NODE-1410-length-11248-cov-2.309415_pt1 | contig 11248 bp, 16 predicted proteins | sample MGYA00242733_ERZ504523 | MGnify/ENA primary metagenome ERZ504523 (study PRJEB26092, sample SAMD00036239) | human gut metagenome | host: Homo sapiens | study: EMG produced TPA metagenomics assembly of... | reverse complement strand
TTCTCCTTACTTACCGACAAATCATTTTCTATTCAAGCCGCAGATACTGATTTTATCCGCATTTAAAGCTACTTTCACAATTTCATTATTATACATATTTCCAGCGGCTGTGTCAACAATTCTTTGCTGGTTTAATATATGCAAAAACGCATTCTCTCATGCGAAAGAACACGTTTTATGTCTATCCGATTTTTTCCATTAAAAGGTTCTCCAGTTCTTCATAACTTTCCACCTGATTGATCTCATCTCTGAGCTTCGCAGACCCTGCATTCCCTTGGTATACCATGCCACATGCTTGCGCATTTCACGGATTCCGATATAATCTCCCTTGAACTCGATCTGCAGTCTTGCATGACGCAGCATTGTTTCCCGGATCTGGTCTGTGCCCGGCCTTTCCGGAATGGATCCGGTCTCTTCATATGCCAGTAATTCCCTGAAGATCCATGGATTTCCCTGGCAGCCTCTTCCGATCATCACACCATCACAGCCGGTCTGCTCAAACATATCCAGTGCCTTCTGTCCGCTTGTCACATCCCCATTTCCGATTACAGGAATCTTCACTGCTTCTTTCACCTTACGGATAATCTCCCAGTCTGCATTTCCGGAGTAATACTGTTCTCTGGTCCTTCCATGTACTGCGATTGCCGCTGCACCTGCTTCTTCTGCAACCTTCGCAATCTCCGGTGCATTGATACAGGTATCGTCAAATCCTTTGCGGATCTTTATCGTCACCGGTTTCTTGATCGCTCTCGCTGTCTTATATACAATATCATAGATTCGCTTCGGATCCTTCATCAACGCCGAACCTTCTCCATTGCGCACGACCTTTGGAACCGGACAGCCCATATTGATATCCAGGATCTGAAATGGAAGTTCTTCGATCCGCTTTGCCTGCTCGGAAATGATGTCCGGATCTTCCCCAAAAAGCTGAAGTGATACCGGGTATTCTCTTGGATCGATCGCAAGCAGCGCCTTGGTATTCTTATTCTTATACCGGAGCGCCTTTGCACTGATCATTTCCATGCACAGAAGCCCTGCTCCCTGTTCCTTGCATAACAGACGAAATGGCAGGTCTGTTACCCCTGCCATCGGTGCCAGCACATAACGGTTCGGAAGCTCTACATTTCCTATCGTCAGTGTCTTTATCATTCAATCTCTTCCCCCAGAAAAAATACTTTGTAATAAAGCTGAAGCTGTGTCAGAAGCTCCTGCTTCTTCTCGTCTGTCTGAATCTCCTTGATCTTCAGAGGCTTCCGATCTCGTCAAACATCGGATCTCCCTCTGCAGAAGTCACTTCAAATTCCAGCTCCCCATTCTCCTCAAATACAAGTGTAAGGATTCCCCCGACATCATGTACATACAGCACACACATGATCTTCAATTCATCTTTGATGTGCTGTGGCAGATTATCAAAATCCGGATTCATATAAAATTTTTCTTCGTAAGAGTTGGCTCCGCATAATACGATCTTATCCTGATACATAAATTCTCCTTCTATACATACCCATAAATTCCACGTACCGAAACTTCTCCGGCAAAGACAGACTTTCTGCTGCCGTCTTCACATTCTACCTGCAATTCCCCGGTCTTGTCAATCCCCAGTGCCAGTGCATCATATTCATGTTCCGGTTCCAGTACACGCACCCGACGCCCACAGTTTACCAGCAGACGGTTATAATCTTCCATGATCGGCTCCAGACTTCCCGCCTCGCAGACCGCTTCGTAGGCTTTTTCAAAATGCTCCATAATCGCAGCGATCAGCTCAAACCTGCGAAATTCTTTGCCCGCTTCGATCCGCAGTGAAGTCGCTGTCTTTGCGATATCTTCCGGAAAGGACTCCATATTGACATTGATTCCGATTCCGATCACTACATGATTGATGTAATCGATCTCTGCGCTCATCTCCGTCAGTATCCCACTGATCTTCTTTCCACTCACGACCAGATCATTCGGCCATTTGATTCCTATATCCAACTCGGTCTTTTCACGCAAAGCTTCGTTGCCGCATATGCCATGACAAGTGTCAACATCGGTGCATCTGACGGATTCATCACAGGTCTTAACAGAATCGACATGGAAATACTGCTGCCCGCCGGTGATTGCCAGCATCTGCGCGTCTTCCTTTTCCCGCCGTCTGCGTCTCTGCAACAAAAAGAGTTCCATCTGCACCTCCGGCCTCGCCTAGTGCTTTGGCCCGGTTATTAGTCGAATCGATCTCGTCATAATACTCCAGATTTTTCGCCATCCATTTTGTCTCCAGACAGCTTTTTATCGCATCCGCGGTAATCCGATCCGGAATATCCACAATGCGATAACCTTTGTTTCTCACGGCTTCAATCTCATAGCTTCTTCTTTTAACTGATTGATTGCTTTCCACACAGCAGTCCTGGACACCTGAAAGTGGTCACAGAGCTGCTGCCCCGACAGATACCCATCGCTCTGCCGGAGCATCTTTAATATCTCCGCTTTCATGCTTATTATTCGTTCTCTCCTAAAGTTGCAACCATAACTGCCTTGATTGTATGCAGACGATTCTCAGCTTCATCAAATACTCTTGACTGTGGTCCTTCAAATACTTCTTCGGTAACTTCTTTTTCTTTGATCGCCGGCAGGCAGTGTGAGAAGATTGTAGTATCTTTTCCTGTACGTTCCATCAGAGCTGCATTTACCTGATATGGCTTTCCGAGACGCTCTCTTTCCTGCTCTTTCTTTTCTTCACCCATGGAAATCCATACGTCTGTGTAAATGACATCTGCTCCCTTTACACCATCAAGTCATCGGTGATCTCGATAGTTGCTCCGGATTCTTTTGCATATTCGTCACATCTCTTCCACAGAGATTCCGAAGTCCAGAGTGGCTTCGGTGCAACGATTGCTACATCTACTCCGATTTTGGCGCATCCTACCAGAAGGCTGTTCGCAACGTTGTTACGTCCATCTCCAAGGTATGCAACCTTCAGACCTTTCAGGTGTCCGAATTCTTCTTTCATGGTAAGGAGCATAGCCAGACATTGTGTCGGATGTGTAGTATCTGTCAGACCATTCCATACCGGAATTCCACTGTACTCTGCAAGTACATCTGCGTATCTCTGTTCAAATCCACGGAATTCGATTCCATCGAACATTCTTCCAAGTACACGTGCTGTATCTTCGATACTCTCTTTATCGCCTAACTGGATCTCATTACCTGCAAGGTATGTCGGGATTCCACCTTCATCCTGTGCTCCTACGGTAAATGCACATCTGGTTCTTGTAGATGGCTTTTCAAAATAAGGGCAATGTTCTTTCCTTCCAGGCTGTGTCCTTTAATTCCTGCTTTCTTCTTTGCCTTTAATTCACCTGCCAGGTCAACGAGATATTCAATCTCTGCCGGTGTATAATCTTCCAGTTTCAAAAAACTTCTTCCTTTTAAATTCATCTTGTAGTCCTTTCTCAGCTTTGCAATCGCATGGACGAATTTCGGCAGTTTTTCTTTTCCCTCATCTGTACGAGTCTCGTACTTTCTGCTCGTCTCATTCCACAGTTCATCTGCTGTATAAATATTATATTTTGGAATTCTCATGAGCTTCGCACTTGCCTCCAGCATTCCATAGAACAACTCTCTGTCTGAACAGCCGATCGGCAACTTGAGTTTGAAACGATATTCCGTCTTTTCAAGTTCGCTCAAAAGCTTCATTATTTCTACATAATAACACTCTTCTCGTGTTTCTTCAATATAGTAAATCGATCCAGTGAGCCCGTAAAGCGCTCTTTTTGCATCATAATAGCCAATTTTCAAATTCTGTCTGCTCCGCTTTGCCGAAAATTCGAGAATACTGCCAAGTCCTACTCTCGGTTCGATCTCCAGCAGAGAGCCGTCTTCCGGAATCGTCGTCTTCGGCACTCTTCCCGGACCAAAGATCCTTACCTGGATCAGATCCTTATATCCCCTTTTAGAAGAGACGCGGTCGGCACATTATTGACCGCACCACCATCAATATATGTCTTGCCGTGCAGCGGTTCATTTTTAAATCCAAGCAGATATGCGCTGGCAAGAAGAAAATCCTCCAGAAGACCTTCCGGTATATCTTCAATACTCAGATCCAGTTCCTTCATATCCGATACAGAAAATGTCAAAAGGCAGAATTCTTTTCCGCATTTCCTGATCTTTTCTTCGTCTACAACCTCATGGATCAATTCCTTAAGCGGTGTAATATCAATTCCACCATCTGCAAGCTTCTTCCAGAGACCTTTCAAAATCTCTCTTATGGATGCCTCTCCATCAAAGAACTGTTCCATCAACTCATCATCCACATCCATACACGGGAAAATGCCATCTCTTTCCAGATATGTCCTGCTTTCTCCAGATCTCCCATACAAACAAGGGCGCCATTCAGGCGCCCACAGAAGTACCCGCTACTGCACTGATCTTCACACCAGCTTCCGAAAGAGCCCGCCACGCACCGATCTGATACGCACCTCTGGCTCCTCCTCCATCGAATACCAATCCATATTCTTTATTTAAATCGATTATCGGTTTCATCAAATCACACTCTCCTTTGCGCTTGATTTCCCCTCATCACTACCGTCGCTGTCTTGCCGCCTCGAACATCAGAACCGAAGATGCAACCGCCGCATTCAGTGATTCTACCTCGCCACACATCGGAATCTTGATATAACACTCTGCTACATCTGCCACTTCATCCCGAAGTCCGTTACCCTCATTTCCAATTAAAAATGCTGTCCCTCTTGTGTAATCCTCCTGATCGTAGCTGTTCTTTCCTTTCAGATGTGCCGCATAGGAATGAATCCCGGCTTCTGCAAGTACTTCCAGAGTTTCTGGCAAATGCTCTACATACACAAACGGCATTCGGTAAACCGATCCCATCGTTGAACGGATTACCTTGGGATTGTAAATATCCACACAGTCGTGACTCATGATCACGCCGGTTACGCCTGCCGCTTCCCCTGCACGGAGAATGGTTCCCAGGTTTCCCGGATCCTGCAGATTATCCAGCACCATCAGAAGCGGTTTCCTTCCCTGTGCGTCCAGATCCAGCATCTCACATATCTCACAGCTCCTCTGCTCCATCACAAGCAGGATCCCCTGTGGTGTCTTTGTATCTGACACGTGGGAAAATACATGATCTGACAGGATTTCCAGCTGTCTTCCCCATGCCGAAAGTCCCAGCTCTTCTCCATATCGGCTGTAAACTGCTCCGATACATAAACCTCTCTCACCTGCGTACGCGGAGCTTCCCGGTACATCCGGATCCCTTCTACGATATAGACGCCTTCTTCATCACGTGCCTTTCTCTTTTTCTGCCATGTAACAAGCTGTTTTACCCTGGCATTTCCTGTACTGGTTATCATACTGTAATCTCTTTCCTTTTATTCTTTTTCATTACATCTTGAAACGATATCCCACACCCCAGATTGTCTCAATATACTGTGGGTTTGAGGTATCATATTCAATTTTCTCACGGATTTTCTTGATGTGCACAGTTACCGTTGCGATATCTCCGATGGATTCCATATCCCAGATCTCGCTGAAAAGTTCATCCTTGGTATATACATGGTTCGGATGACTGGCAAGGAAGGTCAGAAGATCAAACTCTTTTGTTGTAAAATTCTTCTCCACTCCGTTTACCCACACTCGGCGTGCAGTGGTATCAATCTTAAGTCCACGGATCTCGATCACCTTATTCTCTTCCACGGCACTTCCGATCAGCCGCTCATAACGTGCCAGATGTGCTTTTACCCTTGCCACCAGCTCGCTTGGACTAAACGGCTTGGTCATATAGTCATCAGCCCCAAGTCCGAGTCCTCTGATCTTGTCGATATCATCTTTTTTCGCAGATACCATGATGATCGGTGTATTCTTTTCCGCACGAACCTTACGACAAATCTCAAAGCCATCCACGCCCGGAAGCATCAGATCCAGGATCACCAGATCAAAATCACCGAAAAGCGCCTTATCAAGCCCTGTCTGTCCATCATTTGCAACCTCTACTTCAAATCCACTCAGCTCCAGATAATCTTTCTCCAGATCTGCAATACTCTCTTCATCTTCTACAATTAAAATCTTACTCATTTATCGGTACCTCCTGATATTTTCTGATTACAAAATACATCACTGTGCCAACACCTTCCCGGCTGGTCGCCAGATTTTGCCACCGTGATCTTCAATGATCTTCTTCACGATCGAAAGACCGATTCCGCTTCCGCCCTTGGATGAATTCCTTGAAGCATCCGTCCGGTAGAACCGGTCAAATATATTCGGCAGATCTTTCGCTGCGATTCCTTTTCCGTTATCCTCAAGCTCTACCTGAATAAAATCACCTACGTCTTTTACCCGCAGATTGATCAGCCGTGCTCTCGTTCCATGTATTTCAAAGAATTGCTGACAATGTTGTTGATCACTCTCTTTAACTGTTCCGGATCTGCAATGATCTTCTGATCACCCTCTACATAATTGAAATAACCAAACTCTACATTCTTTGAATCCAGCTCCATCTCAATATCTTCGGCACAGTCATTGAAATAATCGTTGACCGAAAGCGGTGCAAAGTTGTACGGGATCCGGTTTGTATCGATCTTCGCATATAAGTCAGTTCGTTGATCAGCGTATCCATCTCATTCGCCTTATTATAAATGGTTCCGATATATTTTTCCATCTTCTCCGGCGTATCTGCAACCCCGTCACGGATTCCTTCCACATAGCCCTTGATCGCTGTGATCGGCGTCTTTAAGTCATGGGAAATATTGCTGATCAGTTCTTTGCTTTCCCGGTCACTCTTCAGCTTCTCCTCTGCATTATCTCTCAGACGGATCCGCATCTTTTCAAATGCCTGCATCAGCCGTCCCATCTCATCATCTTTTTCCGGCTTGATCTCAAAATTCAGATTGCCTTCTTCTACGTTCTGCGCTGCTTCCTGCAACTTGTGAATCGGACTGATGATACTTCCATAAATCCACACCATCATGATCATCGCTGTAAATGCCAGAATCAGGACTACTGCGATACATGCGCTTATAATAAACTGCTGGATCTCCGGCATATCTCCCAGCACTCTGATGGATTTTGCAAATCTTTATATTCCTCACCGGTAATTCCATAAGTATGCTCAATGACTCCGATCTGATAACGCGCAATTCCAAATATAAATGCCGTTGTCAGGATAGTCGGTATCATGATCATCGTCACAAAAGAAATCACCAGTTTCGTCCTTAGTTTCATGCTATATTCATCCTCCATTCATCGTGCACGCCTGGTTATGAGGTCCGTATGGCGCTCACGCAAGTCTGCCTGATAACTAATAGCATATCATAAAAACGGGTGCTTCACATCAAAGCACCCGTAAAATTTTCTAAATTTTTTCTAAAACGATCAAATTCAGAACCTGTTATTAAAGATATTTCTTCAAAGTATCCACTTTATCCAACTTCTCCCATGGAAGATCCAGGTCGTTACGTCCAAAGTGTCCGTAAGCTGCTGTCTGTTTGTAGATTGGACGTCTCAGATCAAGCATCTTGATAATTCCAGCCGGACGAAGGTCAAAGTTCTCTCGAACGATTTCCACAAGCTTATCATCTGCAATCTTTCCTGTTCCGAAGTATCTACCATGACAGATGTCGGCTGTGCAACACCGATTGCATAAGAAAGCTGGATCTCGCATTTTTTGGCAATTCCTGCTGCTACGATATTCTTAGCAACATAACGTGCTGCATAAGCTGCTGAACGGTCTACCTTTGTACAGTCTTTTCCTGAGAAAGCTCCACCGCCGTGACGCGCCATTCCCCCATAAGTATCTACGATGATCTTACGTCCGGTAAGGCCGCTGTCCCCATGTGGTCCACCGATCACAAAACGTCCGGTCGGATTGATGAAGAATTTTGTATTCTCATCTACATATCTGCCGGAAGGATTTCATCAAAAATGTATTTTTTCACGTCTTCATGGATCTGTTCCTGTGAAACATCCGGATCATGCTGTGTAGAAAGTACTACTGCATCAAGGCGGGCCGGAACTCCATTTTCATCATATTCTACTGTTACCTGTGTTTTTCCATCCGGACGAAGATATGGAAGTGTTCCGTTCTTTCTTACTTCTGTAAGACGTCTTGCAAGTTTGTGTGCAAGAGCGATCGGATAAGGCATATATTCTTCTGTCTCATCAGATGCATATCCGAACATCATTCCCTGGTCTCCTGCACCGATTGCTTCCAATTCTTCATCTGACATCTTGTGTTCCTTTGCTTCAAGAGCTTTATCAACACCCATGGCAATATCGCTTGACTGTTCGTCAATTGCTGTCAGAACGCCACATGTGTCAGCATCAAATCCGTACTTTCCTCTTGTATAACCAATTTCACGAACAGTATCACGAACGATTTTCTGAATATCTACATATGCATTTGTAGTAATTTCTCCCATTACCATAACAATTCCTGTAGTCGCGCATGTCTCGCAAGCTACACGGCTCATTGGATCCTGCTCCATAAGTGCATCCAGGATCGCATCGGAAATCTGGTCGCACATCTTATCCGGATGTCCTTCAGTTACTGATTCAGAAGTAAATAATAATCTCTCCATCTTTTTTCCTTTCTTTTCTTCTTTGTATCTGCCTCTCTTATCTCTGGAATAATGAAAATCGACAAACAGAATTTCTCTTCTGTCTATGCAAATTTAAAGGTCAGCCCCAAAGGACTGACCTGATATCTCATCATCAATCCTCTTATTGTTCGATTGCTCGCTCAGGTTGCACCTTCCGGCTTACCGGGGTTGCCGTGGCTTCGCAGGTCCTTTGTACCTCCACCACTCTGAATAAGAGAAAGCGTATTTAATTGTTACCGCTACATATCATAACACTGTCCATACCTTCCGTCAATATACATTTTGGGAAATATGTTCTATCAAAACAGGAATTCCTGTCTTAACCTACTTTTAACTTGAATTTCTGGATCTCACGTTCTGTAGAAACTCTCTCGATCACTGCACCGAGACTTCTGAGCTTCTCTTCAAAACGTTCGTATCCCCTCTGGATATATACGATGTCATCTACGATCGTAATGCCATCTGCGGCCATTCCTGCAATCACAAGTGCTGCTCCTGCACGAAGATCCGGTGCACTGACCCTTGCTCCCGAGAATTTATCTACGCCTTCGATAGTCGCTGCATTGCCTTCAACCTTGACATTTGCACCCATTCTTGCAAGTTCTGAAAGATATTTGAAACGATTCTCGAAAATACTTTCTGTAATCGTGCTTGTCCCTTTACAAAGAGCAAGTGTAACACCAATCTGCGGCTGCATATCTGTCGGGAATCCCGGATATGGAAGAGTCTTCACCTGTGTATTATGAAGATCTCCTTTGGACACAACACGCACTGCATCATCAAATTCTTCTACTTCACATCCGATCTCAACAAGCTTTGCAATCGTAGCTTCCAGATGCTTCGGAATGACATTCATAACAGTCACATCACCTCTGGTTGCTGCTGCCGCAAACATAAATGTGCCGGCTTCGATCTGATCCGGAATGATAGAATAATCTGTCTTATGAAGGCGGGATACACCGCGGATCTTAATCACGTCCGTACCTGCTCCACGAATGTTCGCTCCCATACTGTTCAGGAAGTTTGCCACATCGACAACATGAGGCTCTTTTGCCACATTCTCAAGGATCGTAAGTCCTTCTGCCATCGATGCTGCCATCATAACGTTGATCGTAGCTCCTACGCTTACCACATCAAAATAAATGTGCTTTCCGATCAGACGCTCTGCTTCTGCGATAATCTTGCCATGCTCGATATCCACATAAGCACCAAGCGCACGAAAACCTTTCAGATGCTGGTCGATCGGACGGCTTCCGATATTGCATCCTCCCGGAAGAGCGACTTCTGCTCTTTTATACTTACCAAGAAGTGCTCCAAGCAAGTAATAAGATGCACGGATCTTCTTGATGTAATCATATTCTATATCAAAATTTTCAATGTTGCTTCCGTTGATTCTGACTGTGTGCCGGTCAATACGGTCAACCTCGGCACCAATTCCACTGATTGCTTCCAGCAGAACGTTGATATCGTTGACATCCGGAAGATTATCGATAGTAACTGTCTCATCTGTCATAATCGCAGCTGCAGAATTGCCCAGTGTGCATTCTTTGCTCCACCGATCTCGACTTCGCCGACCAGCGGATTGCCACCCTTAATAATATACTGTTCCATTTCGCACCTCAATTAACGATTTCTTTCCCTCTGAAATATATCCTGTTCTATACTTCTGTCAAACACTCTATTCATACTCTTTATTATTTCATGAATAAAAAACCTCATACTTTTTATTCTTTCCAGATCTCTCAGGATTTGTATGAAGCTTTTTGTATAATCCTCTATATCACATATCAGTATAGCATATTTCTATATCCATTGCAAAATTATTTATCTTGCCTTCTTCATTTTCGTAAAACTTTTGTAATAATTTCTTTAAAAAATTTATTGATTTTCCAAAACTTCCATTACATTTTCAATGGTTTCTTCCAGCTCCAGTCCATCCTCTGAAACAGTAATATCTGCATATTTTTCAAATAATACTACTCTTTCGTCATATAGATCCTTCAGCGTCTGCCCGTCCCGAAGTGCAACTCCCCTTTTCTTTGCATTCTTCAGTCTGGAATTGATAACCTCAAATGACGCATGCAGATAAACAATGGTTCCGATCTCTTTGTAATGCTTCATTGCTTCTTCACAGTAAACTACGCTTCCTCCCGGGGAAATCACCGCATGTTCCGCTTCCACATCACGATTGACCTGATTCTCAATACTTAAGAATCCGTCCAGACCTTCTTCTGCGATAATCTCCCGCAAAAGTCTGTTCTCCTGCTTCTGAATCAGCAGATCTGTATCAACAAACTCGTATCCAAGCCGCTTTGCGACTACCACTCCGACGGTACTTTTTCCAACTGCCGGCATTCCGATAAATATAATATTCTTCATATGTACCCTGGCCCACTCCTTACCGAAACTGTGTTTCAGATGCTGTCATTTTTATATCGGACGATATTATAGCACAAGTCCTGTGCATGAAGCAACTGTTTTTTCCTGTTGCCGCCTGCCTTTTCCTCTTCTTTCCATCAATTCCTGGTGAGCATCGATCGATGTACAGCTACGTACGTCTGAGCATCGATCGATGTACAGCTACGTACGTCTGAGCATCGATCGATGTACAGCTACGTACGTCTGAGCATCATCGATGTACAGCTACGTACGTC
>ENA-OQAS01001409-OQAS01001409.1-human-gut-metagenome-genome-assembly--contig:-NODE-1409-length-11255-cov-2.306254_pt1 | contig 11255 bp, 13 predicted proteins | sample MGYA00242733_ERZ504523 | MGnify/ENA primary metagenome ERZ504523 (study PRJEB26092, sample SAMD00036239) | human gut metagenome | host: Homo sapiens | study: EMG produced TPA metagenomics assembly of... | reverse complement strand
ATTATCCGGAATCTCCAGATCGGCATCTGTCAGGATCTGTCCCTCAACGACTTATTGACAAGCTGCTCTGCATATTTTACCTGCACCTCATCCGGATACATAACATAGCTTCGTTTCGTAGGCATGGAGTAGGTCGTCGATGATCCGCCGGTTCCTGTAACTGCATAAGACTTTACATTCCAGGCAGCCAGATCGGATAATTGCATTTTCACCAGTGCGGAAATATCTGACGAGCTCATACTTGTCATAAACATTCCTGACATGCTGTCCATGATTGCGGAATAATTACCAAGCACCGTTGTCCCGGAAGAAAATTTTTTAATCAGTGCCTCGATTGCCTGCATTTGATGTCTTCCCCTGGAATTGTCCCCATCCGCAAAAGACTTTCTCTCCCGTACGTAGGAAAGCGCCACCGTACCATTTACTGATTGGTCCCCTGATTGATATAAAATCCACCTTCACTTGTCCGGAAGGCTTTCTCCGACTCTACGGTAATTCCTCCGACTGCATCTACTAATGTCTTAAATCCATTAAAATTAATCTGCACATAATAATCCACATGCTCATCATACAGATTTCCAAGTGTGGCCATAGAACAGTCTATTCCATACATTCCACAATGGGTCAGTTTATCTTTTGCACCTGCTGATGCTGCCGTATCCACGTAGTAATCTCTCGGTGTATTAATTAGAAGCACCTGCTTCGTGGACGGATTGACAACTGCCAGAATATTGACATCACTGCGCTGGTGGTAAGAGTAAGGGTTCTGGTATCGGAACCACTGATATAAATGACAAACGGATCTGTTGTAATTGATTTTTCTGCAGTCTGTGAATCTTCCGTAACCACATTCTTCTTCTATGGTCATACAGTGTTCTTGTTCTTGAAGAAAATGTTTCATATCCATCCTGTGCCTCTACCACATCCACATATGCCACATTCATCAGCATTGCATCAGCGCTTCCCTCATACAATGCCTGTACCATATCAGGAATGTTGTCATACACCTGCGTACGGATCTGTGTCCCGACAGTTTCATTGATCTTTTCGATTGCCTTTTGGGTATGTTCGTAATCGTATTTTTCGGTAATCGCAAACACATAGTCTTTCGCATCCATCAGTGTCTGTGCCGGATCATCCGTCATCACATAGGCGGATACGGTATCGGTGGTCTTTACATTTCCGGCAATATTATCGAGCGTATTTGCTGCCTTTACAAGCATGTAGGAACCACCTGCACATACAACCATACATGCAAGGGAAAGAATCACTCCAATTGCACGTCTGACATAGCATCCTGTCTTTTTCTTTCCCTTTTCTTTTGCTAAAATAAAACAGACAATATTCTATAATAAGTAACAGCAGAAGAATTAATCCAAGCAGGTTCACATACAGCGTTGGAACAATATTCAGCCACAAAACAACTCCGACCGTTGCCATGCTCAGTAACAATTGGATCACAAGCATAATCCCTGCGATCATTTTCCATTTGCTTTTCTTTTTCTCTTTGGTTTTCATGTGTCATCCCCAATTATTTCTTGTTCGACAAAACACCGTTTTTATTGCTATAGTAAATTTTTCCATTTCGTTTAATCTTCTTATTTGTAACTAGTACTCCATTTTTACCAAAGTAATAATTATGTTTTCCCACATGAATAATCTTATTGCTTTGTAATTTTCCTTTTGAGTTAAAATAATATTGATACCCGTCAATCTTTGCAATTTTCCCCGACACTAATGTTCCATCTGCCCGAACAGCATATGTACTATTCTTAAAATCATAAAGTTCCGTATGAGAATCCCCTACAGCAAGAGTTCCATCGCTTTCAAACAGATAATTATCTCCTGCAATTGCATACACTCCGTTACGGTACATTTTTCCATTTTTCCCAAAGAAATAATCTTCCCCGTCTATATTAATCCAGTCATCCTCTGTCATTGCTCCATCTTCATTTAAATAATAATAATCAGATCCTATCTGTGTCGGATAGATATCATCCTCAACATTTTCATCATCACCAACAATATCCGGAATTAATTTATACCCATTTTTGTCAAAATAATAGGTTTCACTTCCAATTTTCTTTCTGCCGACATCCATATATGCATAATTTTCATCATCAGACAATCTGAAATAACGTTTCTTTCCGTTGTAACTATGCCATCCCGAGTAATTTCCCGCTGAATTATAGGTTCCATAATCCATCTGTCCACCTTTGCGAAAATAATAGTAGTGTTTCCCTATCATTTTAACCCCGGTAGACAATGAACCATTTTTATCAAAATAATACATATCGTGGTCACGGTAGAGACCATCAGCTCCATATAATGACTGCCATCCTGTCATTTTTTTACCTGTTTCTACAGTATCTCCGCGATATAGTGTAATCTTATCATTCTCAATATGGAAAATCAATGTTTTCTCTTCATTTCCCACCAAATAACAAAGACCATAAGATGTCATGCGCTTAATCGCTGTTCCTGTACGCCATTTATTCGTCTTCGCATCTGTCTCGGAACTCCAGTGTTCGGAATAAAAGCATAAGATGGCTGTACCGCCTCCAATAATGACACTGAATTTCCACTTCCAATTCCATGATGATTCATTTTCATAATATCACATTTTTAAAGACGTACCATAACGTGAGACTAACCGATCCGATTCATCAGAATAACTATCTCCCGCTGTAAAATAACGTGTATTTCCACAGGTAAAAATAACTGCAAGTGAACAATTATTTTCATAACGTATAAAACGTTCTTTTTCTTTTGTAATACTGGTATAAGCATATGGTGAAATCTCATTCGTGTTTACTGGCCCAATAACTTTTCCAGTCGCATCACCAACATTGACCTGATCCCCAACATTCAGATATACAATTCTTCCTGTTCCCTGTGTGCTCATAAATGCTTGAAATGCTGCATAGCGGGATGATAACTTCTTGATAAAACCGCCAGCGAAGGGTCTGGCAGATATAACGTATCAATCGTAATCCCGGAAAGTGCAAACTGCTTCAATCCAGCCTGTAAATCCGTAGAACATCCTCCAGTATGATCTGTGTGCAAATGGCTAAACATCACATCTACATGAGTAACTCCCAATGTCTGTAGCTGTTTAATGATTGCAGGTGCGTGATTGTCTGCGCCAATATCAATCAACAAATAATGTCCTTTCGATTCTAACAGTGTAGAATCCCCCTTTTTTTCTGAATTAAGATAAAGTGCATAAATATTAAGTTCTGTATTATCTGATGCCTTTACTTCAGTTGTGAATACAAACGGAAGTAATAAAGCCAGAATCAATCCAAAACAAATGCCTTTCTTTCGCATAATATACGTCCTTTCATTTATGTGAAATCCAAGTAAAACATTTTTAGTATACCACATTTGCTTAAAAAGATCACTGTAAATTTTCCAAATTAAAAGAGAACAAATGAACTATCATCTATTCTCTCTGTTATTATTTCACATACCTGACACTGCTGTCTTTTGCAATACCTATCTTTCCACTCTTACAACCGCTTATTTTATTTTTGCTGATTTCATTGCCTTTGGATTGCATTCCAATGTGATTCCGTATGCTTTGCATTTATGAATTATATTTGTAACTGTTCAAAACCCCCTCAGGTTCGTCGTCAGTTGTTGTGCAAAACAGAGAATCGAAAAATCTTTTTCTGCTCTGACTTGCTATTATTTTGTGGATAAAATGATGATTTTTTATCTGTATACCAAACTTGTGGATAATCCTCAACCATCAACATTTTATCCGCTTCATTTTCGTCTTTTAAGACGGTTTTGAATATATTTATGAGCATTCGTACTTTCAAACTTAATACTTATCCACCGTCATTTTGCCAAGCGGATTTCGCAACAAATTCGCTTTTTTTCAGCGTTTCCGTTACAATATAAACATAAAATTCCGCGGAAAGAAGGTGGTTTGAATGCCAGTTAACATCACAGAAGATTTTGTTCGTCAGCTTATGGCACAGGTTGATTTTCTGACAAAACAAACAACACATTAACAGCTACTGTTGTCAGCATGAATCAGACAATTAACGAACTGGATCAGACAATTAACGAGCTGAATCAAACCATCAAGGAATTGAAGGAACAGCTAAACAAAAACTCAAAAAACAGTTCCAAACCTCCTTCATCTGACGGACTTAAAAAGCCTGTGGTAAAAAAGAACTGAAGCCTCCGCGAATCCTCAGGGAAGAAACAGGGTGCCCAGGAAGGTCATGATGGGGTTCATCTCTCTGTCATTTCCAATCCAGATCACACCAGGGAGCATACTCATGAAATCCTGCCAAGTGTGTTTAACATTCCACTGGCAACCGGAACCATCAAAAACATGGTATCCGCTGTGCAGAATCGCTAAAAGATACTTATGAGCAGATCCGCCTAAAAATGATCACGCTCGGCCTGATTCATTGTGATGAAACTGGCAGCCGCGTGGATGGAAAAATCTGCTGGGTTCATGTAGCATCTGACCTGGATTATACCTATCTGACCATAAATCAGAGACGTGGCCAGATAGGCATGGATGCTGCGAATGTACTGCCACATGCCCACGGAATCATCGTGCATGACTGCTGGAGTTCTTATTGGAAGTATCAGGATGTGACTCATGCTATCTGCTGTGCACATCTTCTCCGGGAATTAAACGGTGTAATTGAAAACCATCCGGAGCAGACATGGGCCGTCAGATTTAAAAATCTTTTGCTTAGCATGAAAAAGGTACATGATAAAGCACTTCTTTCAGATGAAAATGAGGTCAGCTACTATCACCGCCATAAATTTGATAAGGAGTATAATTCCATTATCAAAACTGCATATGAGGAAAATCCCCTTCCTGAAATTTCTGCTAAAAAACACGGTCGCAAGAAAAAGAGCAAAGTATTAAATTTGGTCTGTAGACTGGATAATTACAAGGAGTCAGTCTGCCTTTTTATAAAAAATCTCTGTGTACCATTCGATAACAATCAGGCAGAGCGGGATCTGAGAATGGTAAAAGTAAAAACCAAGGTCTCTGGATGCTTCCGAAGTGAAGAAGGGGCACAGGAATATCTTACAATCATGAGCTATATCGGAACTGCTCGCAAACATGGAATAAATGCTTTCACAGCTATCCGCGAAGCACTGAACGGAACCCCAGATATCATTTTCAACTAACAGGGTTCTGAACAGTTACAAAAAAGAAGCAAGTGAACGATACTTCCACTTGCTTCTTAAACAATATTTTTTATCAATGCCAGTCAATAATCTCTGGAAATCAGTCTTTCACAATAACCTTTTCATAAAACCAAACACCTAATTATATATACTTGCATCATTTCAAAAATCCTTTTACCTTATTTACGACTTTTTTGCTAAGGGGTTCTGTTGCAATTTTCTGATTTTTAATTCTCTCTTTTTGTAATAAATCCGAAGTAAAATTTAATTTTTTCGATAATCTATCCAGTTTTTCATCCAAATTTGTATAGTAATCTCTATTTCTTTCTGCAATTTCTTCCAGAGAACATTGGGAAACCGGAACTATTCCCTCCAGCAAATCCGTCTGCTTTATTTTTCTGTCAAATGCAGTTTCCTGTGGATCTTCTCCATCCATAAAAATGTTCGGGATATCATTCTTTTTCAAAAATGCAACATATCGGTCAAGATTCTGTTTCTGGTATTTTTCAATCTGCGTAAAATCCTGCTGTTCCACAAGATCCTGCAATGTCAGTTTTTCATTCAGCTTACTCTCATGTATCGCATTTAAATGATGATACTCTGCCAATTCCCTAGTTCTTGAGTCCTTCGTCACAAGCAATGCTGGAGTTCCTGCTAAAACGGCTGCAATATTTCCATGTAACCTTGATCCAAAAGTCAAATCTGAATCATTCAGGAATTCCATCCACTTAGGTACATTACAAAAAAATCTCAATCGACCATCCTGATAAATTTTATCTGTAACGTTACGAAAATTATATTCGATTTTATATTCATATGGAGCACCTAAATAAATACTTCTGAGTTCATTTACAACTTGTCCAATAAAATAATGGTTTTCAAATTCCTTCATTTTTAATTTAATAAACTTACGAGTAGGAACAGAAGCTGCAACATTTGAATTAAAACATACTTTAGAATTAACATCTAATTTCGGATTTTGTATATGCAATCGTTTTCCCTTCATATACATAGATGGACAACCTATCACCATAAAATCGCGTCCTTCTGCAAAACCTAATGTCTCCAAATATTTACCGGTTAATTCACCTCTTACCCCAATACAATTTGATTTTCAAGTACTGCTGTAACAAATTTCTTTACAGCTTCATCCTGTGGTTTGGGTTGTGAAAAATCCGGTTCATAGGATTCCTTTAACCCAACGCCAATTACATAACATGGAATCTTTAACTTTTTAACAAAAGAAGTTAATTCATTTAATTCATTCACAAAATTCTCTCTGAACGCATCAGCCAATGGAATGACAAAACAATCGAAGTTTTCATTAACATATTCAGGTTTATAATAATTTGTATTATAATAATTTGCCTGAATTACTGTATTGTCGTCGATCATCAATGAACGCAATACCCCATTTAAATATAAAAATTACCAACATTGGTTCCAATAACATTATGCGTCAAAATATATCCCGGGGAAAATGTCTCAAATGGAGACATTCCTCCTCTATAATAAATTCTTGACATTACGTCTCCTTTCTCACCACCCAATTGCCTTTCTTAAGTTCATAATCAGTTCATCAATATCTCCCTCCCGGAAAATACTGCTTGTACCTGCTACAAAAATGTCCGAACCATTCTTGTATAATTTTGCCGCATTCTCACAGGTAATGTTTCCGTCGGATTCAATATATACCTCCGGATGTCCCAGATCATCCAGATATTTACGAATACGTGCTGCTTTTTCAATGGTATGCGGTACAATTTTCTGTCCGGCAAATCCCGGATTAACGTGCAGCACCAGAACTCCCGCAATATAATCTACAATTTCTTCCAGTACCTGGATCGGTGTACCCGGATTAATGGCAATCACCGGCTTAACCCCTTTCTTTGCAAGATGATCGAGGCACTTCTGGATATGACAGGTTCCTTCATAGTGCAGGGACACATGCTCTCCCGGCTGGAAATCAAACCAGTCCAGCTTATCTTCCGCACGGTCTACCATCAGATGACAGTCCAGTGTAATATCTGTTTTCTTACGCAGTCTTTTTACAAAATCCGGACCATATGCAAGGTTTGGGACAAACGTACCGTCCATGACATCCACATGTAAAAATTCAATATTATTTTTCTCAAATTCATGTACATAATCCATTACCTGATCAAATCCCGAACACATAATAGATGCTGCAATTTTTCCTTTTTCTCTCACGAAATTTTCCTCCATTTTTTACTCTGAATATTTATCGTTATGCTGACTTTCGGAATCTTTTCCTGTGCTTCTCCGCGGTTTTGCACGACAGAACGGTCATCATCGCGATACCGCTTGTCTACATGTCTCCATTCATTCCGAAATTATTGCTTACTGCCGCAAGTGCTCCCTGCATGGATGCTGCTGAATACTTCCGATCTCTTCGTCATTCCCTATAATCAGATCAATTACTCTATCTGTTGACTTCCCGTCTGTGTATGCGAAATTCTTCTTAATAAACCATTCAATCTTGTCGGTATTGTACTCTTCTTTCTCCAGAGCTTCCATCAGCTGATCAAAACGCTTGATGATACGTCCCGGTACAATATCCTCATATGGCTCATAGAAATCTCTCGTAGAAACATACATGATCTGATCAAATGCGTAAAACAGCATCGGTCTTCTCAACAGAGAGAATTCATAAATAATGGATGAATAGTCGGTAATCAGCAAATCTGTAATGAATAAAATATCATTGACTTCACGATACTGTGCCGCATCCGCAATGCAGTCTCTGTACTTTTCCGGAATATTGATTTTCTCCTGAACAAATGGATGCATCTTTACTATGAGGTAAGAATCTGTCCTCTTACATAATTCTCCCCACTCTTCAAAATCCAGTTTTTCCATCGGGAAATGTGCATCCACAGCGCTGTTTCCACGGAATGTCGGCGCATACAGAATCACACGCTTCGCTTCTTTTGCCCCCGGAAATTCCGCATATACACGTTCACAGGTTTTTTTCTTGTAATCCTCATCAAAGAAAATATCTGTTCTTGGAATTCCGACCGGATAAAACTTATCGATACCGATACCAAACGCTTCCTGATGATGCAGTGCCGAATGATAGGAGCTGACCGGTACATGGGTATAACATTTATGCACCGACGTATTGATCGGCGGAGCTCCTGCCTTTGACATACGCTCAAGTCCCAGTGCCTTAAATGCTCCGCAGGCATGCCATACCTGAATGACTTTAACATTCTGATCGTAAACCGGTTTATAAATTTCCGGATAATAATCGTCCAGTAAAATCACATCACTGCTCGCCAGACGATAGATAAACCGTATCATTTTAAATGGTCCGTATGTCTTATTGATCGTAGGTTTGAAATCCAGTACAAACTTATATTTTTTGTCCAGTCCACGCTCAAGCATACGGTTGTAAATAAATTCTTCATTTCCACCAATTTCAGCACGTGATCCGGAACAGAATAAAATCTTATTGCCACGCTTTTACAGCACTTGTTGAAAATATTAAAAACAACCACAAAAAGCTTCTGGGCCCAATCCTTTAAATCGTTACGCACTCCATAATATAATTCCCCACATTTTCTGCGAATATAATTTTTACGCGGTTTCGGGAGCACGGTATCAACATGAATAAAAAGTTCATCCGTATCCAGATCCATTAAGGATTTACAGATTACATGATGTCCTTTTCCCTTGTTAACGACCACATCATTTTTCCACTCCGCCTGTTCCCGTTCTTCAATAATGCTTTTTGCCACCTGCAATGGATACTGCTTTCCCTTCCCATCCACAGCAATCGGATAATAATCGCCACTGGAAATCGGATTATTCTCATTTGCCTGCTCCACATGAAGCATCATACGGAAGGTATCCCCATCCCACTCAAATACGGATGGTTTTATGGTAATCTTCAAATCATAATTATAAAAAACAAATTTTAAACCTTTCGGTCTCTCTCCCTTTACATAACCTTCAAAATAATATATAACCCTGCGGGCAGTCAATTTGGATATCGCGAGTTCCATTGTGTATCTCCATTTCTAACTTCTGTATTTATTCCATAACAAACATAACTTTGGTAGAGAATGTATTTCTGTCTCTCATCACACGGAAAGCTTCTTCCGATTCTTCCATCGGGAAGCGATGTGTGATCAGTTGATCAAATTCTCCGCCTTTGAGGCGGTCAAGTGCTGTCTTCCAGTCATTCTGTTTGTCATTATAGCTGGAATTCCAGGATCCACGTAAAGTAATGGATTTTCTTAAAATTTTCCAGTATAAATTCTTTTCCATGGTCAGATCCGCTTTTGGATTTCCAACCAGAACGATCGTTGAATTCGGTCCTGCTGCCGCCACAGCATTGCAGATTGCCTGATTGGAACCGACAACTTCCATAACTACATCCACGCCTTCTCCATCGGTCAGTGCGTTGATACGTTCTTCAAAATTGTCTGTTTCCAGTGCAATGGTTTCCCATCCGTATTTCTTTGCCAGCTCAAGCTTTGCAGCAGAATTTCCACACATAATAACTTTATCTGTGATCTGACTGGCAAATGCAGCGCAGACATAACCGATCATTCCGGTTCCGATTACAAGAACCGACTGTCCTTTCTGCACATTTGCAAGTCCGTTCGCATGAATTCCTACCGCAGCCGGTTCGCACATTGCTGCCACATCATAAGACAAATCATCGTCAAACAACACCAGATTCCAGGTCGGAACAACCAGATATTCTGCATATCCGCCATCCCTGCGTGAACCAAAATAATCATAATGGCTACACTGGGCATACTGCTGCTTTTTGCAGGAAGGACACTCAAAACATGGGAGCATTGGGAATACACAGGTTCTTCTTCCCAGCAGACTCTCATCCACGTCATCTCCAACGGCAACGATCTGTCCGGAAAACTCATGTCCCGGAATTGTCGGGAAATGATAAGTTCCGTTGATAAACACGCGCTCCACGTCCGAAGAACAGATCCCGCATGCTTTAATCTTTACCAGAACCGTACCCGGACGAAGCGGCTCTACCGGAACCTCATCAAGTGTGAGCTTTCCGATCTCATGCAGAACCAGTGCCTTCATTGTCTTTGGAATTTCTATTAATGATTTCATTACTATCTCCTTTCAACCTATACCGTCTGATCATCAATGATCGATTTAAAAATCAACAGATCCCCATCGGTTGTCAACTTAAAATTCAGAGGATCTCCCTCTATAATATAAATCGGCTGGTTATTCATGGTGCAGATCTGGGAAGTTCCTGTAATCACTTCCCGCTGTTCCTCTGTCAGATTTGCCTGCATCTCCAAAACCGAGGTAAAGAGAAACTGTCCGGAGCCTGTCCGTTAAACAGTTTAGAGCGCTCCGGAATCGTTGTCACTACTTTGCCATCTTCCGAATAAAGCATAGTATCTACTGCCGGTAACCCACATACACACGCGCCATAAGTTCCTGCCGCATCAATACTGTCATTTAAAATTTTTTCTGTCACAAGGGGACGTACCGCATCATGGATCACAATCACATCATCCTCATGTACCCCTTCGTCCTTTAAAATGGCATCGGTCACATTATGGATACTGTCCATACGTTCCTTTCCTCCCTCGATAATCCGGACTTTTTCCGGCTTATCTGTATATTTTTGAACCATTTCTTTCATATACGCCAGATAATCCTTGTGTGTGGCGATATAAATATAATCAAAGCGGTCTACCTTCAGCATATTCTGAAGGGTGTAATGATGATCGGCTTTCCGTCCACTTCAAGAAACTGCTTCGGAATCACTGCACTTTTCATTCTGCTGCCTACGCCGCCTGCTAACATTGCTCCATAAATCATAATTTTCTCCTTTCTAATCCCCACTGATCATTTCTTCGTATTCTGCCGAAACCGTATCAATGTCTCCAATACTTCGAATCGAACCATTTTCCAGAATCATTGCTTTCGTGCAGATTCTCTTTACCTGCTCAAGAACTGTGCGATACAAAAAGTACCGTCACACCTTTGTCCATCATGGAAAGAATCTTCTTTTCACTCTTTTCCGGAATTTGGCATCTCCTACAGACAAAACCTCATCCAGA
>ENA-OQAS01001408-OQAS01001408.1-human-gut-metagenome-genome-assembly--contig:-NODE-1408-length-11260-cov-2.437798_pt1 | contig 11260 bp, 16 predicted proteins | sample MGYA00242733_ERZ504523 | MGnify/ENA primary metagenome ERZ504523 (study PRJEB26092, sample SAMD00036239) | human gut metagenome | host: Homo sapiens | study: EMG produced TPA metagenomics assembly of... | reverse complement strand
GTTGAGGAAAAGGAGTATGCCCTATGTATGGTTCACTTATTTTATGTATTGCCCATTCTGGCAGTAATTGCAAAAACTGTTTTCCGCGCAGTCCTTCCCTTGCTGATCGGCTGTATGATTGCCTATGTAGTTAATATCCTTATGTGTTTTTACGAAAAAGGATATGCAAGAATATGCCGTATGGCAGCCATTGCGCCCTTACAGCGTCCCCTATGTATGACACTCTCCTACCTTTCGCTTGTGCTTGTGATCCTGATCTTATGGTGGATGATCGTCCCTCAGCTGTTATCCTGCATCCGGATCATCGCAACCGATTTCCCCCAGGTTTTAGAATTACTGTGTGAGTGGGCAAACGAACATCTGCAAATGGATCTTGGCATGGGAAACGAAATCCGGGCATGGATGAATGAACCTTTTGCTGGGATACACTGATTGCAAAATCCCCCGTCTGGCAAAAGGCATGAAAACTTCCCTGGAGAAACTTGGCAGCAGGCTTTTAATTTTTCTGCCGGGACTGATGTTTTCTTTTTATCTGCTTGCTGCCAAAGAATCCCTCTTACGGATGGGCAGTTCCCTGATCGACCGGTGTTTCGGTGTTTTCCAAGGGAAAAAATACGTTACGTACTGACGGTTCTCAATCAGTCCTTCCATCATTTTCTGGCAGGGCAGACCATAGAGGCCGTAATCCTCGGTATGCTTTGTACCATCGGCATGTGGATTCTGCGTCTCCCCTATGCTGCCATGATCGGTTGTCTGGTAGGTGTAACCGCACTGCTACCGGTCATCGGAGCTTATATCGGTGCCGCAGCCGGTGCGTGTATGCTTCTTACGGTTTCCCCGGTAAAAGCACTGGTATTTCTTATCTTTTTAACAATTCTCCAGCAGATCGAAGGCAATTTTATCTATCCCCGTGTGGTCGGACATTCCATCGGGCTGCCCGGCATCTGGGTACTTGCCGCAGTCATTGTCGGCGGTGGGGCATTCGGTATCTGGGGAATCCTGTTTGCCGTGCCACTTGCAGCAGCCATCTACCGGCTGCTCCGTCCCTCAATCAATTAAAGCCGTGCAGCAACGCTGCACGGCTTCTTAAAAATAAGCAGAAATCAAATAGAGCTTACGCTCTCTGTGTTTTTTAAACTAAATGGAACCAGTTCATGTGTGGCCGGTTTGTTGAGATCAATCATGCCAAACAACAGATCAATACTTTTTCTGGCAATCTTTTCATACCCCTGACAAACCGTCACAATCTTTGGATTATAATAATCTGCAAGAAGTGTTCCGTCAAATCCGATCACCGAGATATCCTCCGGTACCCGCAGACCCGCATCAAAAATTGCGCGCATGGCACCAACTGCCATCACATCACTCATGGCAAAAACCGCTGTAATGGATCTTTGGGAAGCCAGCATCCGGTTCATGGCATTGTATGCACTCTCATATGAGAACCGCGCTACCGCATAACTTTCTTCCTCAAATTCACAGCCATGTTTTATAAAGCTGCGCTTCGCTCCTGCTTTACGATATTTACTTGGGGAAGATAATGCCATATCTCCCCCGATAACAGCAATATCGCGATGTCCGTGATCAAACAGATAATCAACCGCCATCTCCGCAGCTGCCATATCATCTGTTGAAACTGATGCAAGATTCCGAAATCCCAGTTTATCCGCCCGATCTGTCACCAGCACACACGGAACATTGACCAGTTCAAATTCTTCATGAAAGTACTGTATATTACCTCCAAGGAACAAAATCCCCATCGGTTTATGTTCCTGCACATCCGCACAGCCTCTTTCACTTCATCTGCATCTTCATCCAGATAATGCACCCGCAGGGAATAATCCGATCCCTCGATAGTATCCTGAATTACCTCTATGATATTTGTAAACAGCATATTCGAAGTACCTTTTACGAGAATCAGAATACTCTGGCTCACGGTCTGTTTTAAATGCTTGGCATTGTTATTTGGTACAAACTGGTAAGCTTCCACAATTCGCATAATGCGGTCACGGGCTTCTTCGCTGACATCTCTTCTTCCATTCAGGACACGGGAAACCGTACTGACAGAATATCCTGCCTCTTTCGCAATATCTACAATTGTCATTCCTTCACCTCGTATATACAGACGAAAGGTCTATTTTCTAGCCCTTGACAGCACCTGCAAGAACTCCTTCTATTATATATTTCTGGCACACAATATAAAAGATAATAATTGGCAGAATTGCAAGAACAAGTACTGCATCATGGCACCCCAGTCGATCTGTCCATGACTCTGTTTCAGAAACTGGATTGCGATCGGAATGGTTTTATACTTATTAATATTCAACACCAGACTCGGCAGAAGGTAATCATTCCATACCCACATCGCCTCAAGGATTGCTACCGTTACCGTCGTTGGCTTTAAAATTGGAAAAACCACCTTAAAAAAGGTCTGTAATGGTGTACATCCATCAATCATTGCAGCTTCTTCAATTTCCAGGGAAATTCCCTTTACAAAGCCGGTAAACATGAAAACGGCCAGCCCTGCTCCAAATCCCAGATATACAACAATAATTCCAAGAGGATTGGACAGATGTAAAAGGTTTGCAAATTTTGATAACGTAAACATTACCATCTGGAATGGAACAATCATGGAAAACAGACACAGTACATAAATTGTTTTCGTCACTTTTGTATGGACTCTGGTAATATACCATGCACACATGGAGCAGCAGATAATAATCAATGCAACCGACCCTACTGTAATAAACAGGGAAATCCCAAAACTGTTCCAGAAATTTGTCTTACGGATACCGTTGGAATAGTTCAACCAGCCACAGAATGCACGTTCAACACCATGAATAAATTTATCCCAGCCAGCGGAAAGCGGCTCTGTTCCAAGTGTAAACGGATGTCTGAAAATAAAGGCTTTTCTTTTAAAGGAATTTAAAAGGACTACCAGAATGGGTGCAATCCATAAAATGCTGATAACCGTAAATGCCAGTGTCCAGATCCAGCCATGTTTTGCCTGACGGACAGCACTTACCTGATTGTTATTCTTTTTAGCCATTAGTCCTGCACCTCCTTGCTTGTGGTCAGTTTATTCTGAATCAGCGCAATAACTGCAACCAGAATAAAGAAGATAACCGCTTTGGCCTGACCAACGCCCTGCCATCCGGTCGTGCCGTACATTGTGTCATAAATATTTAATGCCAGAAGCTGTGACATCTTAGCCGGATTACCACCGGTCAGAGCGAAGTTCTGATCAAATAACTTAAATCCATTGGTCAGCGTCAGGAATGTACAAATGGTGATCGTCGCATCAGCATCGGAAGTGTTACATACCGAAGCAGCTGCCAGGAATTTGCACCATCAATCTTTGCCGCCTCGATTAATTCTCCCGGAATATTCTGGATTCCTGCAATATAGATAATCATCATATATCCGATCTGCTGCCAGCATACTACAATAATCATACCCCAGAACGCATACCACTGTGTGGATACGATTGTCTTGGAGAAATTGGATAATACGCTGTTAAAAATCATTAACCAGATATAACTGAGTACGATACCACCAATCAGGTTGGGCAGGAAAAATACGGTACGGAAAAGATTGGTACCCCTGATGCCTTTGGTAAGTGCCATCGCAATGAGAAATGAAATCACATTGATGATCAGCACCGATACAACCGTAAATAACGCTGTATACCATAATGAATGAATAAATGTTGTGTCTAACTTCCGTTTACAAAAAGATTCTCGAATAATTCTGTAACCCTTTCCATTTCCAGTCTGTAACGGTTGTGAACTTACAAAAAGATAAGAAAATTCCATATACAAACGGTACAATAAATCCAATTGCAAACGCAATCATTGTCGGAAGCAGAAAAATCGGGAAATATTTTTTAATTGCTTTTTCCATAATACATTCCTTTCACTAACTGCAGCCCCTGCCAGTACCAGCCTGCACTGCAGGTGCTTCTTTTAAAAAAGGAGTAAGCGGCATGCCACTTACCCCTTTTCCCATCATCTTTGATTACTGTGCATCATCTTCATGGGCGATCTTCCACTGATTTGCCCATCCATCAACAAATGCGGTCTTTACAGCATCCCACTCACCTTCACCTGCGGTATAGGCAGTCAGGGCAGAAACAACATCCGCTCTCCAGTCATCTACGTTTGGAGTAGCATTGAAGCTCCATGCTACAGATGTTTTTCCGTCAGTCATTAACTTGTTTGCAGCCTGTGCAAATGCATTCTTTGTCTCGTAATCACCTGTAAATGTATCATATGGAGCAGTAAGTCCCATCTGATTTGTAATGGCATCACGTCCCTCGTCAGAAGTGATTACCCAGTTTAAGAACTCAAGTGTTGCATCAATATCTTCCTGAGATGCCTTTGCGTTCACTGCCCAGTAGTTCTCAGTACCAACACAAAGTCCTTCATTCTCATCATCTACACCAAAGTAAATTGGCATCATGGATAAGTCATCTGCTGTAACGACATATCCGTTCTCCTCGTTTGTTAACGGAGAGAACTCCCAGTCACCATTCTGGTAGAAGACTGCCTCTCCCATACCAAACTCAGACTCTGCATTTAATGCACCGGAATTTAATGTCTTAGGATCTGCTGCGGAATCAGATACATACATATCCCATACGTTTTTGAAGTTATCAAGATAAGTTCCCTTAATGGACTCTTCCCCGGCTGTAAGGTCACATCCATCATCCTTGAACTCATAGTACAGTGGCATATTGGCAAGATGTCCGGCAAATCTCCAGGAAGATCCGTCATCCAGCCTGCGGAAGCAAATGCCTCTGTCAGGTCAGTTCCAAGTTCTTATTGATGTCATCAATACGGGAATTGATGTCATCTGCAACTTTCTTTAAAGTATCAAAGTTGTTAATCTCATCTACCGAAGAAACTACAGCACCATCCATGCCACAGTATCCTTCCAGAATTGTCTTGTTGTAGATCAGGCCGTAGCACTCATAGCAGTTTGCAATGGCAGCTACCTTATCATCAGAGTTGATTACAAGAGACTTATCTGTCAGATGCTTGTAAAGCTCAGAGTCCTTCAGATCATATGTATAATCGTTCCATGTCTGTGCTGCGGAAGAATTTCCCACATTGAAGATGGTAGGTGCATCTGACTTTGCCATCTCGGACTGTAATGTTGTGTTGTACTGTCCGTCTGCTGCAGTAAGCACATTTACCTCTACACCGGTCTGATCGGTATAGGTCTCTGCCAGATCCTGCCAGGCTTCGTCTGTCTCTGGTTTAAAGTTTAACATGTAAACCTTTCCAGAACTCTTGCTGGTCTTGTCTCCACCCTGTGTGGATGTGCCACCCTTATCGCTTCCGCATCCTGCGAATGCTGTGACAACCATTGCGGCAACCATTAATGCTGATACAATTTTCTTTTTCATATTTTCACCCTCCTGAAATAAATACGTTCGTAGAGTTACCGTCCATACGGCAGCCCCTGGTCGAAAACGTTCACGGCAATGTTTCCGGGTAACGTTTTCAGTAAACAAGTATACACCTTTTTGCACAGTTTCGCAAGTGTTATTCTCATTTTTGTGAAATAAGTAAGTTTTCCTTTCTATTTTTCATGCATATTGCACAACGCTTTTTCCTTTGCTTGACATGTATAGGCTGTCGATATATACTTTCATGTATAGGCAGTCTATAGTACTTATCACTGAAAGGAGGTCATATACCATGGGTATTGACAAAAATCTCGTACAGGGAAGCATGGCATTGCTGCTTCTGCGCCTTTTGGAAACGAAAGATATGTATGGCTACGAAATGATTGAAGCTCTTCGCAGCAAATCCAACAACGTCTTTGAACTGAAAGCCGGCACCCTGTATCCACTGCTCCACTCCCTGGAGAGCAAGGGCTATGTAATGTCCTACGAGGATGCTTCTTCCGGGAAAAAACGCAGATATTACCAGCTGACAGAGCCGGCCGGCATCATTCTTCCGAAAAAAAGCAGGAATGGATGACCTATCAGTCGGCAGTCACCAATGTACTGAGTATGGAAGGAGGATGTTAGGATGGATGAAAAAGAGTACCTGCAGACGCTCGGAGAGCAGATCGTAAATCCGCATGCGCGGGCAAGTATCCTTGCAGAAATTCAGGATCATATTGAAGAACAGGCACAGGATTACCGTGCCTCCGGTATGAGTGAAGCTGTTGCAATGCAGGAGGCTGTGCGGCAGATGGGTGATCCGGTTTCCACCGGGGAAGCTCTCAATCAGGTACACCGCCCGAAGTTTCCAATCGCGCTGTTTGGTCTGGCTGTCGTACTGACTGTACTCGGAATTGCGATGCAGTATCTGGTATATACACACCTTACACCCGATACTGCCATCCTGTCCGATACCTATCTGCAGCGCACCATCCTTTACAATGCAATCGGGCTTGGCCTCCTTCTGCTGTGCATCTTTGGCAACTACATGTATCTTGCAAAAGGCGCATGGATTCTTCTGGCAATCTTTTTACTTGGTCTGCTACCGCCATGGTTCTTCGGCTTTTACGGTCGGCAGTACACCCTCTGCTACTATCTGGCACTGGTCTATCCGCTGGTATATGCCCTGCTGTTATACCGGCTACGGGATAAGGGGGCAAAAGCCATTTGGTTCCTGCACGGACTAACGCTTTTGTTTCTCGTCCGGATGCTTTTTGGCACAATTATCACTTGGTCAACGGTGCTTGCTGCCGGATGCCTGACGCTTTTGCTGCTCTGCCTTGCCATTCATCGTGGCATACTGACTGGCAGCTCTAAAAGGACACTCTGGCTGCTGACGGTGCTCCCCTACGTGGCGGCAGCCGCCTGCTTTGTGATTCTGTTCTTTCAGAACTCCTATATGCGTGACCGCCTGACGGAATTTCTGAAGGGTTCAAACTACGTCCAGCAAATGCTTGCGCTGGAGCAGCAGCAGATGCTTGCCTTTGGTGGCGGCACAATCAGTTCCTATGTGGATACGGAAAGCCTTGCCTCCACCTATGTCCTGCACAGCATCTTCCTGTGGTTTGGTATCGTATCCGGTATTCTTGTGATCGTTGCGCTTGCAGTCCTTGTACTGCGCAGTCTTCACTATGCCCTGCACCAGAGCAACCGTCTGGCTCTGCTGGCCGGCACTGCTGCAAGTGGGATTCTTCTTTTTGAGCTTTTACATTTTGTACTGACCAATTTGGGCTGCAGTCCGGTCTATACCGCAAGTGTCCCGTTTTTGTCCTACGGTTTTGCCAACAGTGTATTCAATTCGCTGCTGGTCGGCATCATGCTGGGGATAATCCGCAACCAAAATGTGCTGTCGGAAACGACGGCTTCTTTGCGGGGTCTGCGCGCCTAAACAGTCAAGTATCTTGTAACACAGGCAGACTCTTTAAAGGATGCTATGGAAATAGCTGTTGAATGTCTGGCCTCACATCTTCATTCTTGTAAAACAGATGGAGAAACCATGTAATTTTTCAGCTTAGAATTTTACAAGATAAAAGAGCTTTGCATTTTCGCAAAGCTCTTTTCTATATCCTCTAATTTTCCCGTATTGTTCCTTTATTCAATAAAATTCCGCAGATATCTTGCACTCAGACGGATCGCACGCTTGGCATCCTCGATATCCTTTTCAAATGACTTATCCTCAATCTCGATTACTGAGCAGCCCTCGAATCCGATATCTGTCAGTGCTGATACATATTTGCCCCAGTCCACATCACCGAGTCCCGGAATCTTTGGAGACATATACTCAAGCGGAGTTGCCATCACACCCACATCTGCCAGCTTATCCCAGAATACCTTGATATCCTTGTAATGTACATGGAAAATCTTATCCTTAAATTCATAAATTGGCTTGATATAATCAATCTGCTGCCATACAAAGTGGGAAGGATCATAATTAATTCCCAGATTGGGGCTGTCCAAAATCTCAAATACTCTCCGCCAGTTTGCCGGCGTTGACATAATATTCTGTCCGCCCGGCCACTCATCATTGGTAAAGAGCATTGGACAGTTTTCAATGGCAATCCGCACGCCTTTTTCCTCTGCATACCGTACAATCGGTGTCCAGACCTCTTTTACCAGCTCCATATTTTCATCCACATTTTTCTTGGAATCACGTCCGATAAATGTTGTAATCATATTGACACCGAGCAATACAGATGCGTCCATCAGTTTGTATAAATGGCTGATATAGCTGTTTCTTTTTTTCTCGTCCGGCTCCAGTGTGTTGGGATAATATGCGAGGGAAGAAATCTCTACGCCCTTTTCCTGACAAAGCTGCTTGATTTCTGCCGCCTTCTTCTCGTCCAGATTGGCAACATCAATATGGCTTACACCCGCATATCTTCTCTGTGCGCCGCCCTGTGGCCAGCAGGCTACCTCCAGACATTCCAGCTGATTTTCTGCGGCAAAATTCACAACTTCCTCAAATGTCATGCCCTCGCAGATAGATGTTAATAAACCGAATTTCATCATGTTCGTTTTCTCCTTTCCATTACTTTGCAGCGTCATTTCGCTTCATTGCTTTCGTTTGATTTATTTTGATTGTACAAAAATCCACGTGGCTTCACTTCCCACATTTTGTCGCATTACAAGTAAGAAAACTGACATTTTTATTTTTCGGTTTTATTTTATAAAAAAAAAGTCAAAAACAAGCTGTCTGTTTTGACCTTTGAAGATGCATCTTATCTATTTGTATTTTTCATGATTTGAGCGGCTGAGGCTGCATTTCCATTCAACATAACAGAAGCAGTTGCAAAATAATCTGCATTGTCCAGAAAATAACCTTTCAGGCGCTGAAACCAGGTTCTATTCTTTCCTACGTTAGCGTAGCATTTTGTCATTGTCGTATTGTTTCCCATAATTGTCATCGTATTGTTCATCTCAATCTCTCCTTTTTTCTCTCCATATCCTCGTTACATGTTGTATTTTACGCTTGTTTTTTTTCTAAAACCAGTGCTATAATTATCCTGTTTTACAACGATATTGACATTTTTATATAAAATAACCGCGAATAAAGGAAGATTTTTACAATGAAAACTGTATATCACGAGGCCATGCATCCGTTGGGAAATCTTGGTCTGAAAATTCCATGGCGGCTCTCGAAAGCCCGCACATCCCTATGCACTGGCATGACGCAATGGAAATCCTGTTCTGTCTCAATGGAGAAGTCACCATTCAGATTGATCACGAAGCCTTTTTGCTTTCCCGCAACCAGCTGGTCGTTTTTGACTCTAAGGAGATGCATTCCATCCAGTCTGCCTCTCCTCTTTATATGTTTTTATGCATTCATGTGGACAAAAGCAGATGGCATTGTACTGCCCGGATCTGGAATTGTACCACATCCAATGTCAGCCACTGCCGCTGGATCACCCCAAGTCAACAGAATACCTTACGCTCTGTCAGCTTGCCCGTGACCTCACCCGTTCCAGTATTAAAAAAGAAAGCACCAGCACCATGCGCTCGGATGGTATCGCTCTTTTGATGCTGTCCGACCTGATCCAGTCGTTTTCGGTGTATGCCCCTTTGGGGACCGCAACTGGTGAGAAAAAGCCAAATGACGCACTCCGCGTGATTATTTCCTATGTTACTGAGCATTATCCGGAAAAAATCACCTTGAACGATATTTCTGCCAGAATCGGCTTCAGCAAGGAATATTTCTGCCGCTTTTTCAAACAGCATATGGGAATTACGTTCCTGCAATATCTCAATGAGGTACGGATCTCCCATGCCGGGCGTCTGCTCAGCTCCACGGAGCTTTCCGTTGCCGAGGTCATGCACCAGATCGGTTTTACGAACCAGACTGTATTTAACCGTATGTACAAGGAACTTTACGGTATGACACCCCGACAGTCCCGCAAATATGTAAAGCCGAACAGCATCCCTCATCTGATTCCGGAGGAGCTGGTCTAAGAGTAAGTCAAAAAAATGATAGCAGATTATAACCTCCTGTTTCTTTTGAACTTTATTTTGGTCAAAAATGTACTTTCCGCACAGAAATAAGGTGCATTTTTCGAAAGGCAGACCACTCGTTTTCATTTATAATGAAAGCCAGAAAAGTAAACACCAGACCAAAGCAAGGAGGTTTTCATTTTATGATTATTAAACTTGGAATCATCGGTTTCGGCGGAATGGGAAAATGGCATGCGCAGAACGCTCCAAGAGCAGGTGTTGAGATTGCTGCTGTATGCGACATTGCCGAAGAAAAACAAAAAGAAGCAATTGAAATGGGGTATCGGCTGTATACGAATGCGGATGAGCTTCTGGCAGATCCTGAGGTCAATACCGTTATCCTGACCGTTCCCAACTATCTGCACAAGGAAATGTGCATCAAGGCCGCCAAAGCCGGGAAGAACGTTATTACCGAAAAGCCCGCTGCCATGAGTGTGCAGGAGCTCGATGAGATGGAGGCAGCCTGCAAGGAGGCAGGAGTCTTTTTTCACCTCGCACCAGAACCGGCGCTGGGACAAGGATATGCTGACCGTGAAAAAAGCATATGATGAAGGACTCCTTGGCAATATTTTTACGATTGAATCCAAGCTGCATTCCGGCAACGGATACATGCACGAATGGCATCTGTATAAAAAATACGGCGGCGGCATGATCTACGACTGGGGTGTGCATCTGATCGACCAGATCCTGTTTATGATGCCGGATGCCAAAATCAAATCCGTTTATGCAGACATCAAAAATGTACTGCATGAGGAAGTTGATGACTACTTTAAGATCATTCTGAAAATGGATAACGGTGTAACCGCCCATATTGAGCTGTCCACCTATATTCTAAAATATCAGCCGCGCTGGCTTGCTGCCGGTGACAAGGGCACCATGATTGTAGAGGATTTCGGCTGCAATGGCAGCATTTACCGTACCGGAAAGTTGTTGGAAAAACTTCCTCCACAGATTACTGAAACCGAGGCCGGTCCAACCCGACAGTTTGCACCTGTTCCACCAGGAGCATCGTAACCGAGCCGCTTCCAGAGATTCAGACCGACTGGGTAGATTTCTACCGGAATGTTTCGGATGTGCTGAATGGAAAAGCTGAATCTAAAATCAAGATTTCCGAAGTCCGGCGTGTACTCTCTGTGATGGAGGCCGCGTGGAAATCTTCAGAAACCGGAGAAGCGATTCTGTTTGAATCCTAGTACAGCGTTTTTACTACCGTTCTCATACACAAACTGCAACCGCATATGCCTATCGCCTTAGGCGATAGCATATATGTGGGTATCATTTATATCTTTTACGCATACAAAATCAGCAAGTGATTCATGC
>ENA-OQAS01001406-OQAS01001406.1-human-gut-metagenome-genome-assembly--contig:-NODE-1406-length-11276-cov-2.224504_pt1 | contig 11276 bp, 14 predicted proteins | sample MGYA00242733_ERZ504523 | MGnify/ENA primary metagenome ERZ504523 (study PRJEB26092, sample SAMD00036239) | human gut metagenome | host: Homo sapiens | study: EMG produced TPA metagenomics assembly of... | reverse complement strand
AATAACGAGAGTGCCAACAAAAAGAAATCCACGCGTTGTTCAAAAGCCGGTCAGTTATTAAAAACTTTACTTATTCAATGTGCACTTGCTGCCGTAAAAAGCAAAAAAATCCTTATTATGCCATCAAATATAAAACGGCTGGCGAAAAGGCGTGGCAGGAAAAAAGCAGTCATTGCCATAGCCCGAATGATGCTTACAGGCATCTATCACATGATCCTTAATAACGAAGAATGGAAACCGGATGATTATGAAGACATCATCCATCCATCAAAACCGGTCAAAGTTGCACTTACACTTGATAATGTAATACAGTTCCTCGGAGAGCAGGGAGCTGATCCTGAAACATTAAAACTCCTCCAACAGCAATGTGCTGTTACCCCCGGATAAATCTTAAAACACGGATTTTCCACACAAGGGACGTTTATGGTCAAATTTCAGCTTATTGATTCACACTTTATCGGATTTGGAATTCTAATGGAAAATATATTTTCTCCTGTCTCCCTGATGTAGAAAAGTTCTCCCTGATGTTTTTCCATGATCTCCTGCGCGATGGCAAGTCCAAGTCCTGTTCCCCCTGTGCTTCTCCTTGCACTCTCTCCCCTCACAAATGCACAAAACATTGTATCTCGTATTTCTGGTGGAATCGCCTGTCCATCATCTTTGACACACAAAACAGCAGTTTTCCCATTCTCCTGTGTAATAGAAAGGGCAATTTTATTTCCTGTGCAATTGTATTTCTTTGCGTTTGTGAGCAGATTGGTAATCACGCGGATCAAAAGACGCCCATCCCCCTGTATCCACACCGCCTCCTCTGGTATTTCAACAGAAAAAGAAAAACCGGCATTGGTGATCTCCTCATAATATTCGGCACAGATCTGCCGTGTCAATCTGACAGATCCAGTGTCTGAAGATTGAGCTGATACTCCGCACTCTCCATCTTTAACAACATAAACAGATCCTCCGACAATGTATTGACGCGGTCTGCTTTTCGCGCAATCGTTTCATAATATTTTGGAACGTCCACATCTGGAACCATCTGTTCCTGAAGTGCATAAATATAACTTTTTATCGTTGCGACCGGAGTTTTGATATCATGGGAAAGTTCTAAGAGCATCTTCTGCCTGCTCTGTGCCATTTTTTCGTTTTCCGCACGCTGCGCAGCAAGCTGCTTTGTCATATTATTAAACGCATTCCCAATCTCTGTAAACTCTTTTTCCTTCTGTGGCGGGATCACTACCTGTTCCTCGCCCTGTTCCACCCGCTTCATTCCGGCAATGATCGTATCCAGCGGTCGTTTGATTTTTCTTAAAATATACAAACTAACGCCCACCACATCAAGTACCAGCAGAAGAAACACCACATACAGCATTCGCGATCCGGTATTGGTATACAAAACTTCTGCGGATCAAAATTGTAGACTGTGGAAAACTGTGCCTCGGGATAAAAAATCAGATAATAAAACTCTCCTGCTTTCTGCCCGAACATCCAGTATTTCTTCTTTCCATTTTGTATTCCCTGCTGCACATCGTCTTTTAACGAAAAGGCATCCAGAAGCTGTTCCTTCGTATATGCCATCTGCGTGGTCTGCTTCCTGCCATAAACTGTCTCCACATGGTACTGTGCATCCAGCTTTTCCACCCAGCCATTCATATTCCGGATGCCATCGAGATTCTGGATTGTTCCATCCGCCCCTACCGTAATGCCCGGGAAATTCTCCTGCAACACGTTTCCATAGGAAAAAACGAAAGATATGAGAACCGCTACAATCAGCAGCAAAATCGCAGCCATCGAAAAAATCACATAACTTCCGATCAGTTTTCCAAACAGGCTTCCTCTTCGTGTGCTTTTTTTCATAAGCTCTCCTTTTCGAGTTTATATCCCAACCCTTTGACTGTTTTGATCCGCTTCGGATTTTGGGATCTTCTTCTATTTTGTTTCTCAGATTGCTGATATGCACCATCACAGTACTGTCATCCCCCAGATAGGCATCGTCCCACGCATAAGAAAAAATCTGCTGTTTGGTGTAGATCTGCCCCGGTGTGCGCATAAAAAGCCCGAGTATCTTAAACTCCGTGGCAGTCAGAGTAATTGCTTCCCCGTTCCGGAATAAGGTTCCTTCCGCCAGATGCATGACAAGATCAAGTGCTTTTAATACTTCTGTTTCCTCACTTTTCTGTTCCTGATAGGCATAGCAGCGGCGAAGCTGTGCTTTCACGCGCGCAACTACTTCCAGTGGATTGTAAGGCTTTGTGATATAGTCATCTGCGCCCAGCTCCAGCCCCAGTATTTTATCATAATCCTCCGTCCGTGCCGTCATCATCAATGCTGGAATACGGCTTTTTTCGCGAATACGGCGCAACACCGCAAAACCGTCCATTCCCGGCATCATCACATCCAAAAGTACCAGATCCGGCTGCTCCTTTTCAAACAGCCGTAAGGCAGTCGGTCCGTCCGCTGCCTTAATCAATTTCATATGTTCTCTCTCTAAAAATAACTGCAATGCCTCAAGCAGTTCCTCTTCATCATCCGCTGCAAGGATCACAAATGTACGATTTTCCATGTCCAGTCCTCCCTTTAAAAACCAGCCCGTTTAAAGCTTCTCTGGCAAGGGCTGGCGTATCTCTTTTTATCCTACACATTTCAGGAGCAGTCCGTCAAGATCCGGTGTCGTTTTAAACTGTGTCTGCCAGCCCGGCAGACACTGATCTAAAAGCATACATTTGTACATGCCCATGTCATAATATTTTCCGCTCCCATCCGCATAGGAAACGCCTGCAGAAACTGCTTTTCCAGACCTCATCTCCTGCCAGTTTCCGATATGCCGCGCATTCCACATAACGTGCACTGCCCTCAAGATTCTGCAGAAATCCTTCCGCAGCAGATACCTTATCGGAAAGTGCTACCTCTCTTTTCTTTTGAAGTTCAAGTGCTTTTTTGATCTGTTTCTTTTTTATTTCCATATCTGTACTTTCATAGGCATTTTGCAGATATTTCATTTCCTCTGTGAATGCTTTTTTCTGAACGGAATTCTTATCAACATATTTTTTAATGATTGCTTCTCTGTTTTCCTGTCCCAATGCATATGCCTGATCCAGCCCGTTTTCCTGCTGCCATGCATGAAATGCCTCATGCCAGATGACTGTTGCCTGCGTTTCTTTACTGTAGGAATCAAGTGCAAACACTGTCTCCCCTGCTTCTTTCTGCTGTTGCAGACTTCCCGCGGTATCCAGTGCTGCAAAAAAGTTTTTAAATTTTTCATAGGTTGGCAGAACAATCTGATACTCCTTCCCCACTTTCACAATCGTTCCGGCAAACGTGTCAAGCTTTGGCTTTTCGCGTGTGACTGTATAGGTATCCGCAGATGGCGCAATCACATAGTCACAGTCCCCGTCATAATAGCGAACTCTGTAGTCCCGGACAGAAAAACCAGAAAACCCAAGCATTTCCATCTCCTGTTCCAAAGAACATGCCTTCTCATAAATCTGCCGGTCCGTCTGGGATAACTTTTTTCTCCTGTGCATATGCATGCAGCCGCAAGCAAAATCCCGACTGCCCCGTAAAGCACTTGCCATCATATATTTCATATCTTTATGCTCCTTCCGTCGGATTGCAAAAATTCCAAGTACAAGCACCCATGCCGCAAACAGTGCGACAAGTACCGGATGCCAAACCGGCACCTTTCCCGCGGCAATATGGTATGCGCATTTCTGCACGCCATTCAGATTCGGAATCACATGGATAAGTGCGGAAATTCCCACTGCCGTGACACCGCCCAAAGAACTGCGAAGCAGATCAAGTGCCGACCACAATACCCCGGTGCCTGCGCCCAAAACACCGAATGCCGCAGTAATTCCCGCTGGAAGCCGAATGCTTACCACACTCGTCCACAGGCTCACCAGCGCGACACTGACTGCCATGACAAAAAATCCCGGAATCAGCCGCAGGACACATGCACTTTGCCCCTGCAACAGCGCATATACTGCCATGGCAAAGTACAAAAGTCCCAGCCCGCCGATGGATGCCAGAATGTTGGCAATGGTTAACCCACCGTGGTAAACTGGCTGTGAAATACCGCGTACCCAGACCAGATGACTTGTTTTCCTTGCATATTCATTTGGAATCGTCCGGTAACTGAGCAACACTGCTAAGATGCAGCCTGCCGTATGAACAAGTACATGCATCACCATAAACATATTGTGAAATCCGGTCAGGGATTCACCATCGATCATAATGGTTGAATTCTCACCACTACAGAAAAACAAAAGAAACAGTGCGATTGCCAGAACAACATATGCCTCTTTGCGTCGTATGCGCTCCCGTATTGCATTTTTTATGATGGTTCCCATTTAATCCACACTCCCTTCTCTGACCACATCCAAAAACAGTTTTTCGAGTGTACCCGGCTCCTTTAACTCCTCTTTCGTAAATGTGCGCATAATTTCTCCGTCTTTTAATATGATGCCCTCATCACACACACGCTCCATATCACTTAAAATATGGGAATTCATCAGAATCGTTTTTCCGTCCTCTTTCAGGCGGCGGATTAGTTCCAGCATTTCCACCCGCCCCATGGCATCGAGTCCCGCACACGGTTCATCAAGAATCAGGATCTGTGGATTTCCCAGCAGTGCCTGCGCCAGTGCCAGCCGCTGCAACATGCCTTTGGAGTAATGACGGATCTTTGTGTGGCTGTTTTCCAGCCCCACACATGCCAGCAGTTTTTGTGCTTCTTCATGGATTGTTTTATGTGGCAGTTTCTGCAGTTTTGCATAATAAACCAACACTTCCATTGCCGTCAGAAATGGCGGAAAATAAGGTGTTTCCGGAGAATAGCCGATGGTTGTGTGCGTGGGCACTGTAACTGTTCCCGCTTCTTTTTTAACTAATCCGAGTATCATTTTGATGGTTGTGCTTTTTCCGGCGCCATTGCTGCCCAGAAGTGCAAAAACATTTCCTTCCGGGACTGCAAATGACAGATCCTGCACAACCGTTTTCCTATGGTATGATTTTGACAGGTGTTCCACTATGATCATGTTTACATCTCCTTCGCATTTACTTTTCTATTGTCAGTTTACAAATGCGAACCAAACACAACCTAAATGGAAGCTAAAGATAACCTAAAGATGTGTGTAAAAAGATCCCCGGAGCGACTCTCGCCCCGGGGATCTTTCCGATTATCCTTCAATTGCAATATATTTGTTTTCTTCGACTGCTTTCTTTGCCTCTTTCTTCGGCACGAACAGCTTTAAGATACCATGCTTAAATTCTGCCTTGACATCCTCCTGCTCAATGTCTTCACCGACATAAAAGCTTCTCTGGCAGGCACCGGCATAACGTTCCTTGCGGATGTAGTGACCGCTGTCCTTTTCTTTCTCGTCCTTGTCGAGACCTTTCGCAGCACTGATGGTCAGGTATCCATCCTCAACCGAAGCCTTAATCTCATCCTTGGTAAATCCCGGAAGATCAATCATCAGTTCATATCCATCCTTCTGCTCTTTGATATCGGTCTTCATAATCCTTCCGGCTTTCTTACCGTAAAGCTTCTTTTCGGTATTATTCATTTCTTTATCCATATCATAAAATGGAAACTCATCAAACCAGTCATCAAATAAATTCTCTCCAAAAATACTAGGCATTAACATAAGTCATCTCTCCTTTTCTTTCTGCGTCCACGGTCTGTGGACCTCTCATGCTTGTTTACCTTGTTTCTTTGGAACCGGGATGTTTCAGGAACCTTTCGTTCTCTTTCGGTTCCCTTCCTTTGTTCTTGCCTATGTTATAGCACTGTTTGTTAGCACTGTCAAGTATCGAGTGCTAATTCTTTTGTGAAGATTTTGTGAAGTCTTAATTTTAGTCCTGTTTTCCTATTGCGCATATGTTTCTTCCATGCTATATTTTCTTTACACATTTCGAATTTGCAGCTAAATTTATATACCGGCTGCATTTCACCGGATATTTCATCCGTTTTTTCCATGTGTACGAAACAATTAAATATTGGAGAGGAATTTCATGCAGAGCAAAAATTCAGTTATTATTTTATTATTGTTTTTATTTTCAGATATTGAAAGCTGGGGGCTTCCATGTTACAATCTTGATAGAAGAACAGCCGCTATATCACCACGTTTTCCTCTACGCCACTACAAAGGAGAAGAAAATGTACAAGAGCAAAAAGTTCGAAGACCTTACCATTAGTGATGATTTTATGTTTGGGATTGTTATGCGCGATCCCAAATATTGTAAACCGTTTCTGGAAACTATACTGAATATTAAGATTTCACGCATTGAGTATCCCGAGGATCAGAAAACGATTAATCTGTCTCTGGATGCGAAGAGCATCCGGCTGGATGTGTATATTGAGGACGATTTTGATACGGTTTACAACATTGAAATGCAGAACGGAAACCATAAAAATCTTCCGAAGCGCACCCGCTATTATCAGGGGATGATTGATTTAAACCTGCTCGACAAGGGCATGGATTACACGCAGTTGAAACAAGTTTTGTGATCTTTGTCTGCACCTTTGATCCGTTCCATATCGGCAGGCATGTGTATACTTTTGAAAACCGCTGCGTGGAAGATCCGAATCTGCCTCTTAACGATGGCACACAGAAAATCATTTTAAATACGAAAGGAATTTTTGATGATGTTCGGCCGGAACTGAAACGGCTGCTTAACTTTATTGATGGCAGACAGCCGGAAGATTCTTTTACACAAGATCTCTCCAAGGCTGTGGAATCTGCCAAGCGCAATGAGAAATGGAGGCATGACTACATGACGCTGCAAATGGCTTATGACGAGAAATACCGCGAGGGGCTGGAAACTGGCATTCAGCAGGGCATTGAACGAGGCATTGAACAAGGCATTACAACATCTGCCCGTCGTATGCTTTCCTCCGGTAAATATTCGGATTCTGAAATTTCTGAAATTACCGGACTTTCCGTGGAACAAATTCAGGCTTTAAAGAATTCCGCAAAATAAACTCTTATTATTTTTAATTCAATACTTTATAATTCAAGAATAATCTTGAGGTTATTGTCCTGTACGCTTGCTTCTACATTACCATCAAGAGCCAGAACGAGAGCCTTAACTACCGCAAGCCCCACCCCCGTACTTCCATCGTGTCGTGAGGTATCCCCTGTATAAAAGCGGTCAAACAGCCGGTTGCCATCAATTTGCAAGCTGTCACTCACTGGATTTTCCATCATAAACCGGATACCGCCATTCGATTTCTGCATAAGTGTTATTTTTATGTTCCCTGCCGAATACTTCATTGCATTTGTCAGCAGGTTTTGCAAAATCCGCTCTACCATATTCCGGTCTGAATATATGTAGATGGAATAATCCGGCAGTTTTATTTCCGGTATGATATTCTTTTTTTCTAATGCCGGTGCATGTTCCGTTATCAGATCTATGAGCATGTTGGAAAAATTAAACGTTTCTTTACTGGGAACGGTCTGCTGTTCCTCTAAAACAGAAAGGTCATAAAATGCTTCCACCAGTTCCTTCATTTTTTCTGCTTTACGCAGGACAACTGCGATGCGTTTGGCCTGCGCCGGCTCTAAATCTTCTTTTTGTAACAATTGTAAATGACCAAGAATAACCGTTAGCGGCGTACGCAGATCATGTGATATATTTGCAACAGATTCTTTTAAATGTTCTTCATGACGTAAGGTTTTCGCTACGGCCTGTCTCTGCCCGATATTATAAAGATTCAGTATAGCTGCCAGGTGTTCTAAATCTTTATCCATCAGGGAAATGTCTATCATCTGTCCGGAATTTCCACGATCCATTCCTTCACCTGCCCGGAAAGATTACGAATTTGTTTTTTCAGCTGTATATGTCGGAATAATAATATCAGGAATCCCACTGCCAGAAGCAATAAAAACCATTTTATTTCAGACATCTTTCCTCCATCTATTTCAAGTCACATTTACGAAATTTTATCCACGAAAGCAATATCAGTATGCCCGACCATATCACTCCTGCCAGAATAGCAGCCGGCTGAAAAAATGTGTTCCTGCTGACAACGACCCGGATCTGATAAACCGGTAAAAACGCTACCGGCAATTGCAGCATCATTCCATATCCGAGATAAAGACTAAGTGCAAAAATAATAATTGCCGTAACAGAAGTTGCTCTCACAACATCTTGCAAATAACAGCAAATTAAGATTGCAATCAGAAAGATCCCGCTATTTAACAGAAGCGAATAAACGATTGCTTTTGTTACATTATAAAAAAATACCCCACCATCTTCCATACCAAACTTTCCAAATTCTCTGATACATCCTGCAGCCGGATACACAAGCGCCATGATATGAAAAGCGATCAGATAGGATATGATTTTACCCGTAAAAATTTTGCTTCTGGAATGTCCGGCACTGACTTCGAGCGTTATGGTTCTCCCGGAAAATTCCTGTCCGAAACTCAAAGCAAGAAGCCCCGAAATAATGATAAGGAGAAACGTAGAATCATACACCATTCCGTTAAAAATATCTGCAAGGGAAGATGCCTTTCCTCCTGCCGGTCCCATAACTTCCGGCACATAGGTTTCGGCGGTAAAAAAGCCCAGAACAAATATTCCGATCATCCCACACCAGTAAATGAAATTATGCAAAAACTGGTATTTCTCCATCTTTAATAATTTTTTCATCCTAAACACCTCCCACTATTTCAAATCTGCATGTAAAAAACTGCGGCCGGCACTGTAATACAAAATAAACATCCACAGAAAATCCAGGCTTAACGGAACCGTTGTCCTGTCAAACTTTTGTAATGCAATTAATCGAAGCTGTCCCATGGGCAATATTCTTATCAGACTTCTGCATGTTGCCCATTCATCAAAAAAATCATAAGAAAAAACAGAACCATGGAAACTGCCAGTGTTTTTCCCATATCGCGGAAAACAAAAGCAAGAACAACCGGTAATGCACACATGGTGATTACGACAAACAGTATTTGAAAAGCCACAGTAAAAGTACCTGAAATTTCCGGAAATCTTTCTTTCATACCAAACCGGCCAATGATTTCATGTATCAGTAACGGAACTGTCAGAATGAGGATGCAGCCAATCTGGGATACCATGACTTTTGTCCAGAATACATAACCTCTCTTATGTCCTGCAGTCAGATATGCATTTAAGGTTCTTCCTCCCAAATCATTTCCAATAAACAATGCTATAAAAACAATAATCAGGAAATAAAGAAGTGGCGTATTATATAAAGATGCCATAACCAGATTTGAAGTTTTTCCTTTGCTGTCCAGCAACAATATACTGCTTAAAAGAAACGTAAAGATCCCGATTCCCCAAAAGTACCAGCTATGCCATAATTTATACCATTCCGTTCTCAGGAGATTTGCCATCTTTTGCCCCTCCTATTTTACTCAGGAAATAATCTTCCAATGTATCACCCGATACAAAAAGCCCGGTAACCAGCACATGCGCTTCTGATAAAACAGATGCAACCATTTCCAGGTCATCCAGATGATCGTACAAACGAATCGTACCATCGGGCATCAGCTTAAAATGATCTGTATGAAGATTTTCTTCCAGAACCATCACTGCTTTCTGTACATCGGTTGTCTGAATCGCAATATGACGTTTGCACCGTTCATTTAATTCATGATCAGAAATTTCTTCTATAATATTTCCATGATCAAGCAGAATAAACTCTGTTGCCGTTTGATACAATTCTTCCAAAATATGACTGGAGACCAGAATTGTCATTCCGTATTCCCTGTTTAACGTTTTTAATAAATTCCTGATTTCAACAATTCCGGCAGGTCCAGTCCGTTAACAGGTTCATCTAAAATTAAAAATTCCGGGGTATTCAAAAGAGCCATCGCAATTCCAAGGCGCTGCCGCATCCCTAAGGAAAATTTCGAACCCTCTTTTTTCCCGTATCGTTTAACCCAACCATATCCAATGTTCTTTTTATCACGGTTTTATCCGGTATGCCACGCTGAATACGCTGTATTTCCATATTCTGATATGCGGTCATTGCAGGAAATAATGCCGGTGTTTCGATCATACTTCCAATCCGTTTACGCTGTTTCTGTAATTCCACAGTTTCTGATTTTCCCCATAAGGAAAGCGTGCCGCTTGTCGGAAATGCAAGTCCCGTGACCAGTCTTAAAAAAGTAGTCTTGCCAGCCCCATTCTGACCGATAAAACCATAAATTTTACCCTTTTTTATCTGCAAATTTATGTGGTCCAATGCCAGTGTCTGCTTATACTCTTTCGTTAAAGACCGGGCTTCTAAAATAACTGAATTCATCTTCCGAACCTCCTTTACAAAAAACAGTATAACGAACATTCTTAAAGAATTCCTTAAGCTGAGATAAGAAGACCTTAAAAAAGCATAAAGCCAGGGAACTTTTATTCCTTAGCCTTATGCAGACGATAACCAATGCCCCAGACCGTATCTATAAATTCTTTATCCGGACAAACCGCTTTTAATTTGTTACGCAGATTACTGATATGAACATTAAGCGTATTGTCTTCCACAAAATATTCTGTATTCCACACACTCTGAAAAAGATTTGACTTTGAGAATACTTTGTCCGGATATTTCATCAGCAATTCCAGAATGGCAAATTCTTTTGCGGTTAAAGCCAATTCCGTTTCCTTCAAAAATGCCGTATTCTTTTCCAGATCCAGACATAAATCCCCGTATTGTAAACAGGCAGCCGAACGATTTTCAAACTGTACTCTGCGCAGATTGCTTTCGATTCTGGCAAGCACTTCTTCCATATCAAAAGGTTTTGTAATGTAATCATCTGCCCAAGACGAAGCAGATCAATTTATTCTGTGTCGTTTCTTTCGCTGAAATAATAAGAACCGGTATCGTAAATTGTCTACGTATATCTGCCAGAATAATATCGCCGCTTCGATAGGGTAGCATAATATCAAGTATGATCAGATCAATTTTTCTTTGTGTAAGAAATCCAGAACATGGAGTCCATCATATTGACTGTACACAACATATCCGTTTTCTTTCAGGAAATCTGTTAACAGCGTATTGATTTCCACATCATCTTCAATTATTAATATTTTATCCACTTGTGTACCTCTTTTTTACAGGCAATAACCTTCTTCCCTGAGTTTCTTTCCCTCTTCGATATAAGAAAGTGCACTCTCTTTTAACCCTGCAATTTCTTCTTCCGTCAATGCCCGCGTGACCTTCGCCGGTCTGCCCATAACCATGCTGCCGTCCGGGATATTCTGGTGTTCAAGCACAAGGCTTCCTGCTGCGATGAGACAGTTTTTTCCGATCA
>ENA-OQAS01001405-OQAS01001405.1-human-gut-metagenome-genome-assembly--contig:-NODE-1405-length-11278-cov-1.612591_pt1 | contig 11278 bp, 12 predicted proteins | sample MGYA00242733_ERZ504523 | MGnify/ENA primary metagenome ERZ504523 (study PRJEB26092, sample SAMD00036239) | human gut metagenome | host: Homo sapiens | study: EMG produced TPA metagenomics assembly of... | reverse complement strand
CTGGTGATCGGGAGTGATCCTAGCCCGGTAAACCTATGAGATTCGAACCATAAGTCAATGACTTACGTATCGTAATCCATTGACTTACGATGCGTAATCCAATGGATCGCATACCCCGGTCGACAAGGTTGTCTCCATCAAGTCTCACTCGATATAGTTCTTGACGATCTCTTTCCGGTCCGTGTACTTCGGATACTTAAAAGCCGGTATGCCGAGCGCCATGATCGCTTGTATCTTGCCGTCGATCCCTAGCGTCTTGGCGAGCGTATCTTTTCCTTCGTGCCGGATGGCGGTGAGCACAAAGCCATATAGATCTGGCTTACCCCAAGCGATTGCGCCATCAAGGAGGCGTTTTGATAAGCGAGGTTAGCGTCCTCACTTCCGAATCGGTTGGACTTCGGTGTATGGATCAGTAGCAGGGCGGTGGCTTTCCGGAGAATCGGATCTTTACCCGCCTTGTGTTCCTCTTTCAACCGATTGAATACCGGTACGTATTTATAGACATCCTTCATAAACGGCTTGACCACACATTTCACGACGGGATTCAATAATAGCTTCGCCAAGGAGTCGAACACACCTATCGTATAATCGCTCACCTGCCGTAGCTTTTGCGGATCGGTGACGACGGTAAACGAAAGGCTTTGGGAGTTTGTAGCCGTCGGCGCAGAATGAGCGGCCTCCACGATCTTGTCCAGCATCTCCTTGGGTACGGGCCTCGAGGTCAATGTCCGGTTGGAACGGCGTGACTTGATCAGCAACATCACCTGCTCCGGCGTAGGCATTTGGCTGTAATCGATCGTATGCGTTTTCTCCGGCGGGAATTCGCTGTGCGACACGGAGCCCGTCGGACATACGTCCACGCAATGCCCGCAAACGATGCAGCTTTCCACACGTACCAGCCGATCGTCTCTCCGGCCCTTTCTTGCGTGAATATATCCGAAGGGCATACCCGTACGCATTTCCCGCATTTGATGCAACTCTCTTGGTCTATGTTTAGTGTCATCCTTTTCCTCCTTTTGATAAGTAAAATAAAAACTCCTGCAACCATCAAGATCACAGGAGTCTATATATAAACAATTATTTTATTGTTTAGTTGATTACTTCTTCATAGCTTCCTCGATAGCAACCGCTACAGCAACCGTAGCACCTACCATCGGGTTGTTACCCATACCTAGGAATCCCATCATTTCTACGTGAGCAGGTACGGAAGAAGAACCAGCGAACTGAGCGTCACCGTGCATACGGCCCATTGTGTCCGTCATACCATAAGAAGCAGGACCAGCGGCCATGTTGTCCGGGTGCAAAGTACGGCCCGTACCACCACCAGAAGCAACAGAGAAATACGGGTGACCGTTCTCCATACATTCTTTCTTATAAGTACCGGCTACCGGGTGTTGGAAACGAGTCGGGTTCGTAGAGTTACCCGTGATAGATACGTCAACACCTTCCTTACGCATGATAGCCACACCCTCGCGAACGTCGTCAGCGCCGTAGCACTTAACTTCGCACGAAGACCGTTAGAGTAAGCTTTCTCCTCGATAACGTTCACCTCACCTGTCATGTAGTCGAACTGAGTCTGTACATACGTGAAACCGTTGATACGAGAGATGATCTTAGCGGCATCCTTACCTAAACCGTTCAAGATAACACGCAAAGGCTCTTTACGAACCTTGTTTGCCATCTCGCGATCTTGATAGCGCCCTCAGCCGCGGCGAAAGACTCGTGTCCAGCCAAGAAAGCGAAACACTTCGTCTCCTCACGAAGCAAACGAGCGGCCAAGTTACCGTGGCCGATACCCACCTTACGGTCGTCAGCAACAGAACCAGCGATACAGAATGCCTGCAAACCGAATACCGATAGCCTCGGCACCTCGGCAGCGTTCGTACAACCTTTCTTGATAGCGATAGCGGCACCTACTACGTAAGCCCAGCAAGCGTTCTCGAAACAGATCGGTTGAGTTTCCTTACACATTGTATAAGGGTCGATACCCTTAGCATCGCAGATAGCCTTTGCGTCTTCGATACCGTTGATACCATATTCGTTTAATACCGCGTTGATATGATCAATACGACGGTCATAACTTTCAAATAAAGCCATATTATTTTTTTACTTTTTAAAATTCTTATTTACTAGGAATAAAGATATCAGAAAGTTGAAAACCAATACACCGCCACAACAAGCCACGTAAAACGCCAACCACGGTTTCTCCGGCTTCATCACGAAATACGTGATAAGCGTAGCCACAGCCGTGATAACACTCAGCCGATGAGGACACGTGTAAATGTTTTCTTATTCATTACGAGGATCGATATATTTTACAGCTTCTTTGAAACGACCGTAAGAGCTTTCGCCTTTTCCAGTGCCTCGTTAGCGTCCATACCCTTCTTAACCATATCCATGAATTTACCCAAGTGGATGAATTCATAACCGATTACTTCGTCATCAGCGTCTAATGCCATGCGCGTGCAATATCCCTCGGCCATCTCCAAGTAGCGGGGACCTTTAGCCAATGTACCGAACATCGTACCCACTTGGCTACGCAAACCTTTACCAAGGTCTTCCAAGCCAGCGCCTACAGGCAGACCTCCCTCTGAGAAAGCGGACTGTGTACGACCGTAGACGATCTGCAAGAACAACTCGCGCATAGCGTGTTGATAGCGTCACAAACAAGGTCTGTGTTCAATGCTTCCAAAAGAGTTTTACCCGGAAGGATCTCAGAAGCCATAGCCGCTGAGTGAGTCATACCGGAACAACCGATTGTCTCTACAAGAGCCTCTTGGATGATTCCTTCTTTAACGTTTAATGTCAGCTTACATCCACCTTGTTTCGGCGCGCACCAACCGATACCGTGAGTCAAACCAGAGATATCAGTGATCTGAGTTGCTCTAACCCACTTTCCTTCTTCAGGAATCGGAGCGCACTGGTGGTTAGCTCCCTTCTTTACAACACACATGTGTTGAACTTCATGTGAATAAATCATAATCGCTAATTTATTATATTAAAGTGTAATAAAACCTTATGCTAAATTTTATAGTAATATCGCTTTCTCTAAAGATCGCACAAAGATAGATTTTTTAATCCAGCCATGCAAGAGGCGGGAAAGGTTTAAGGCTCGATGATATTAAAATAAGCGTCCGGGGCCTCAAAAGTGGAGAATAGCTCTTTTAGGCTTTCAAGTTTCCCGGTTACCGATAACTTATGGTTTTGCAGATTTGCCGCTATACTCTCCGGCTGCATGAGGCTTGCGTAGATGACTTGTTTGTCTCCTTCCAAAGTTACGGTAGGGGCCGGATGGAGCCGGCCATACGGTTCGATAAGGCGCCGTTCTTTAAGATCAAGGTGGCCTGTTCGTTCGTATCGGTTAAGATAATATTTATTATTAAGTCTTTATCGGCCGCTTTTTCCCCGTTTATTTGGATAGCGAGCAAATCGAATAGCATTTCGGGACTTAGGTTCTGGGACATACGTGCCCGGTTTGAGTTGGCCTTGCCTTTGCCGGCGATGCTTCGGTCAGTTCCATAGCTCCGGTCAGGTAGAAATTACGCCACGGGCCGCTTTCCGCTTGGTAGCCCAATTGGGCATACGTGTTCGCAAGTAATTGGCGGGCGGGTTTATGCTTTGGATTAGCGAAAACGAGATGGTTCAGCAAAGTAGCCGTCCAACGGTATTCTCCTTGATTGTATGCCTCTCGCGCCTTTTTCATTACCTCGTCCTCTCCTCCGATAGCCTCTACGTATTTTTTACCTTCTTCTACCGGCGGGAGTGGGTTCAGATGGGCGGGGATGCCGTCGAACCAGCCGAAATACATTTGATATTGGGCTTTTACGTTATGGCTAACGGTTCCATAATATCCCCGGTTGGCGAACTCGTTGGCGATAGAGCTTGGTAATTTAATCATCTCCGCTATTTCTCGAGGTGTATATCCTTGGTTGGCGAGGTGAAGTGTCTGATCGTGTAGGTAGCGATACAAATCCCGCTGCTTTTCCCAGTAAGCGACGATGTTCTTATTGCCCCAAGTCGGCCAATGGTGGGTAGAGAAGGATACCTCTACCTGATCGCCGCACTCCGTGATCGCCCGGTCGATATATTTGCTCCATAATTGGCCGTTCCGGACCTTCGCCCCTCGTAAGGTCAGCAGGTTGTGCAGGGTACGGTTGATTTCCTCGGCTACGCAGAAAGCTTTCATCCCAGGGAAGTACATCATGATTTCCGAGGGAGCCTCGCGCCGGGTACGGACATGAATACGATCTCGACACCATCAATTCGTAAAGTCTCTCCCTCCTCGGATATCTCACGGGTAGGAGGGACCAAGCCCGTAGTTCCTGCCGCGGTAGTTTGTCCTAAACCAGTACCTATATTTCCTTTCTCATTTTTAGGTAGACTGCGGCCATACATATAGGTCGCTCTTCGCCCCATGGCTACACCCGCCATCAGGTTCTCGCTGACGGCATCTTCAAAGAAACCCTTGGGGCCAATGATCTCGATCGCTTCGGGCTTATTGGGGGCGTTCTCCAATATGGCGTCTATTCCCGCGAAATGGTCCACATGAGGATGCGTATAGATAACCGCCTTGACCGGAAGGTCTTCTACATGTTTCTTCAGAAGATTATAACCTGCTAGGGCCGTCTCTTTCGAGAGCAATACATCTATGACGATCCAACCGTTATCACTACGGATAAACGTCATATTTGCGAGGTCGAATCCTCGTATCTGGTATATTTTACCGGGTAATACCTCAAATAAGCCGTGTATGCGGTTGAGTTGCCCTTGTCGCCAAAGACTAGGGTTGGCGGATGCCGGAGCCTCTTGACGCAGGAAATCCCAGACAGTTAATCCATACACCTCTTTTCCTGTCTCGTCGGTAATGGAAGATTCGTCTATCGTGGCGATAAAGCCACGGGTAGCGTCTTCAAAATCTTGTTTGTTATCAAACGGGAGTGATTTCACCACTTGTTCGTTAGCCTCTTTCGTAAACACTGAAGGTTCCGTGTTTTGCGCATATACGAACAAGTGACTGGTAGAGATAAATAAAAGTAAGAACTGTTTTCTAATCTTCATGTTTTTGTGGTTTAAGCGGTTCGCCGTTCAGTAAGATATCGTAGGTAATCGGGCCTATCTTTTTCATCATAAGTCCTACGCCACAGTATTTTTCCTGTGAAAGGCGAATCGCTTTCTCTATTTTGGCGGCGTCCCGATGTTCCCGTCGATATGGTATGTAGCGTGGAATGCGGTATATACCATCGGGATCGTATCCGAAGTCTCTGCGGTTACGTCGATAGAGATTTTGTCGAAACGTACTCTCATTTTAAGGAAAAGGGAGATTACGTCCATTGCGCTGCATCCGGCCAAGGCGACCAGCATTAAAGCCTTGGGACGGGGGCCTTCATTATTACCCCCGTTCTCGCAGTTGTGTCGATCGTAACCTTATGGCCGTCCAGCAAGGTCTCGAAAGTCGAGTCCTTCGTCCAGTTTAACGTGATTTGGGCGGACATATCGTGTTATTGTTATTATTATTTCAATATTTCTTGAAGTTTAGCGTCGATCTCCTCGCCATGTAGGTTCTTGGCGATGATCGTTCCGTCCTTATCCACCAATACGGTGTGAGGGATGCTGTTTACCCCGTATAGTTGAGCACCGGAGTTTTTCCAGCCTTGCAAGTCGGAGAGTTGGGTCCATGTGATATTCAGGTCCTTTACGCCTTTCGCCCATGCGTCAGCCTTGCTATCCAAGGAGATACCAACGATCTCGAAACCTTTGTTCTTGTATTTCTTGTAAGCGGCTACCAAATTCGGCATATCCCGGCGCAAGGAGGACACCAGCTTGCCCAAAAATCGATCAACACGATGTTCTTGCCATTGCCTACGAACTCGGATAGCTTGTGCGTCTTACCGTTCGGGTCGCCATCTCGAAGTCCACGAACTTCTTCCTACGGCCTACGGTTTCAGTACATCTAGGTGAGCCATGAGCTTATCGATGTTCGGAACGGCCTTGAAAGCGGAGTCCGCCTTGGCGATAATCTCGTTCTGGGCAGCCTCGTCCAAGCTATAACGGAAATCGTATAATAACTTGGCGGCGGATTGCTTGGTCGTATTATTCAATATGTAAGTCTTGACGCATCGGTTACCTTTGGTCGATCTCGTCATATTTCTTCTCGGCGGCGCTTACGACTTCCTTGTCCTCAGATTTCATGTCGGCGGAAAGCTTCTCCAAATCCGCACGCAAAGTCTTCATTTGTGCTTGCAGGGCTTTCAATCCGTCATTCTCCGGTGTTCCAGAAACGGCGGAAGCGGCCTCGTCAAGAACAGCCTGTAATTTACCGTTCTCCAGTACGAATACGCTTGTAAAAGGAGCGTTCTCGCCGGAAGCGGCACGTTTGGGTTCCACGACATCCTCGGCGAAGGCGAGTTTGCGTAGGGCAGGGGCGTTCTGTGTTCCTTTGAACGTGAACGTGCCGTTCTGCACCAATGCGCTATCCATTGGGGCGAAGTCTTGTACGCCATATTCATACAGGTAAACGTATTTTCCGTTTAGATCGGTGTTCGCTACGGTACCGTTGATCTCGTAACCCGGTTTTTCGCTGCATGCGGCTAGGAGCAGAGCTGATGCGGCAAGAGTAAGATACTTTTTCATTTTGTATTTGTGTTATGTAAGTAATGTATTAAAATATGGAATATTGACTTCGCGAATATACGAAGTCTTTTGGGAAAACCGGACGCAAACCGATGAATAGTTTGCGCCCGGTATGGATATATATAGAGTGTATTAAAGAGGGTGTATTTTATGGGGCATATTTTGCGAATTGGAAATAACATTTTCCTGAATGCAAGTAGGGTAGCATTTTATTCTCCGAGCTATATGTGCCACCCAGAACCAAACCGGTTGCCGGTTGGGATCATGATCTCCCGTGAAGTCGAATCCTTGGTAGATATTTTTATCTTCTCTGGTTGGTTGGGGGATATACGTTGCTCCAAAGTCTTTGCCTGTACCGGGCAAGATATAGATATGTGTCAGATTCTTCTTGTTGCCATTTCCGACACCTGCGTTTCCAAAGCGGACATAGCCCCCGTTCACGGCCCGGTAACATCTCCCGTGGCTTCCGAGGTTTCCTACGATCCCTCCCCGGTAGTCGGAACCAAGCGTGCCGGTCGCTTTTTGCTGTCCGTTGATTTCTCCCATATTGTAGCAATCCAGTACGTAACTGTCGTCGTTATCACTCGCCTTTTCTATGCTCCCCACGATGCCTCCAATGCCATGGCTGTCTTCTTTATCTTTCGGATAGTCTATATTTGCCCGGTTACAGCAGTAACGGATGTGTGCTCCACCTTGTTTTACATACCCCAAGATACCTCCTGCGCCATAATACTTGGCGTTCCTGTTTATGGTGATATTTCCGTGGTTAACGGATTTATAAATTGTAATGGCATCCTCAGAGGCACCGGCTATACCGCCCACTCCGTATTCTTTATCTCCTGCGATACCTTGGATCGTACCGAAATTAGCTGCGTCATAAACCTCAATGCCTTTTCCAGCGTTTTTTCCAATGATACCGCCTATGTTATTTGTGGCTGATAGCTTACCCAAATTCACGACTTTATTGATCTTTACGGTAGTTCTTGCTACCATACTCCCGAAAATGCCTCCGATATAATTGGATCCTGAGGAGATATCACTGTAATTTACTAGATTGGAAAACTCACAGTGGGATGGCACGATGCTTGTCCGATAATTCCCCCTACCATAATGGCGCTATTATTCCCATTATTAAATGTTTCTGTTTTCACGCCGCAATCTGATATTTGAGTATCGCTCGCATATCCGATGATTCCTCCGACTGTACTTCTGCCGTAAATGGAAGGTTGCGTGAAGAGTCTTCTGAGGGTAGATTTATCTGCATATCCGACAATTCCTCCAACATAAGCGGCATTTTCGCGATAGGGTTTTTCCGAATTTATGTTACCCGGGAAAATCGGTCGTGGAATCTTGCTCACGATTACGTTTGCGGCATTGAATTCTGGCTTATAGGTCCCAGTCAACGTCCCATTATATAACGCTCCGATGATTCCTCCTGTGTTATTTCCTCCCTTTATTTTGATGTTGGGATTAATCACCAATATTTCCGGATCCAAAAGAATTTCTTTCCCCGGTTCTTGGTAAGATAAGGCTCCGGCTAAAGTGCCACAAATCCCTGAAGAAGCTTCAAGGGATTCATTATCCATATACAATCGTGAGGCCGGGGTTATTTGTATTTGGGTATCATCTAAAGAACCGAAAATACCTCCTATAGCAGACTGCCCGGTTATCGAGGCATGAAACAAGGATTCCCCTTTAAGCTCTATCGTAAATGCGTTAGCGTGTGTTTTGTGGGAATATCCGATCATTCCACCCACATAACTACCCCCTTGGATTTGAGACCGATTTGCCGGATTGGACAACTGGAAGTTCTCGATGGCGATGAGGATATTGGTAGGGGCTTCCGACCGGATCTGACCGATCAATCCGCCGACATAGGAGCTACCTTTGATCGGCATGTCGATGGTTATGTCTTTGAAACTGGATGCCGCCTGTAAGAATGCCTCACCGATCAATCCGCCTACGTTCTGGTTTCCGGATATCGGGAAATCGTTTAAGGTGGTATGTTGCAGCTTAATTTTTCTGGCATCGATTTGACCATATAATTTCCCGATCAGACCGGCCACATGATTATTCCCTCTCAAGTTTTTGAAAATCCCGTCGCTACTGATATCCTCCACTTGAATGGAAGCGTTCTCGGCCCAGCCGATCAACGCTCCGATATAAGAGCTGCCGGATTCCGAGAATGAGACGCCCAATCGCACATTCCGGATACTGATTTGTGCCAACGACTGGGCGTTGCCCTCGATATAGCCTATTAAACCGCCAACTTATCCTTCGTGGACTTGATATTACCGTTTAAGGTTATATTCTCGATTCGTATATTCCCGTTAGCTACTCCCGCAAGCAATCCGCAGCAATTCCCCGGATACTCTATATCCGCTCCTTCTATATCAAGATTCCGGATCACTGCCCCGTCGTGTAAAATGGAGAAAAGCCCGATTGCGTCGCTTTGCTCTTCACCGTTCGTCCCGAGATAGGTTAGGTTTAGTATCTTATGGGAATCGCCGTCGTAGTTCCCCGCGAACGGGGCGCTTTTATAAGCGTTACCTTGATACAGGCAATTGGGGATAGGAGCTTTGATGTCGGCTATTTGCTTGAAGAATTGCCCGTATCCGTAATTACGGTCGTACGTGGCTAATTGAGACACGAGATAGGCGAAATCGTTGGTGGAAGTAATCAGATAAGGATTCTCTTCCGTACCTTCGCCATTCAGCATCTCGTAAATATATTTAGTATCACGTACCATACTGACCATCTTGTCACGGAATGTCAGATGATAGCTTAGTGGATAGACGCTGCCTTCTTCATCGAATTTTAACCAAAGTATATAGTCTCCATCTTCTAATACCAGATTATTGGGGATAAACATTTCACAGGAAAGAATCCCCGCGTTTTTCCGGATCTTACCTTCCATGAGCTGTATGGAGTTATCGCTCAGCGATCTCAACTGGAAAAAGATCTGTTCTCTCGTATCTTGTATGGGAGTTTTGCCTTCCGGCAAGGAGAACGTGCTTATTAGATGAGATTCTGTCTCTTGCAAGGTCGATCCGCAGTCGTTTCGTATGATGTCATCGTCCGCGCATCCGCCGAGCAAGATGATAAGCATGCATGCGCATATATTCCATATTGTTTTAGTGTATGTTTTCATGTTTGTTTGTTCGTTTATTTATAAATTAGGTTTATCAAATTGCATCTCGGATTTCTTAGGGATCGGAAAGCTACCTGTTTCGTTGGATGGTATTTCCCATTTTACATCAAAGTCCCATCCAGTAAAGGTCTTTTCCGACTTTAAGTCTTGTAAGCTGAATATGTTCATAATCACAGGATTCGGTTGCTCTACAGTGCCCAGCATACAGTAATTCCCAAAATAAGAAACGGATGCGGGAGGTGCGAAAAGATGCCAATTCTCCCCGACATTCAAGTTTCTACTTACCGTTACGTTTTGATTGACAACTCCAATTATGGCATTGGCTCTTTTATTTGAGCGTCCCATATTTATACAATCGGAGATAAGGCAACTTTGCTGAAGTTGGCCTACCAACCTCCGCTGCTATATTGCCAATCTCTCCGGCGTTCAAGCATTGTGTGATAACGACGGAGTTTTCCACGAAATCATCAAGAGTGGCCGAAACCGAATTGCCGAAACTGACTAACGCTAGCGCACCTCCCATCAAGGCTACAGCGGGAACACCTTCGGGGAAAGTGATAACTGTAACAAAAAGCAAGGCTGAATTGACCGCGCAACAAACACCACTGACAACCGTATGTAGAACTTCTTCGTTTTTTTGCTTTTAAGGATCTGTTTGGAGAGCAACCCTCTCTTATAATTCATCGCATCACTATAAATCTGGTGGTTTGTCCCACTTTCGAACCATTCTGTTAATGTCTTTCGATTAGACATGAACCTATTTGTCATATCTTTGCTCCTCAGTTTGATACTTGCGAACGATAGGTTGTCTGTTTTATTGGCCAGTTTCGTGTCCATATCTGATTCCAACATGGCGATATCATGGGTAATGACACCTTTCAGCCTCTCTGTTTCTATAATCTCCGGATGACCGTGTGAAATAAGCCCGAATACGCTAAAACCTTCTGATAAAATATCGATATCATTTAAGACGAGGCTAAGTACTGTAAGGGCGCAGTTAACAAGGATTTCTCCGCTTTCTCCCACGATTTTAGCGAAAGGGACAAATCCGACAAGAGTAGACGCTAGTTCGAATGTGGCAAACCCCAAGGATACGCCGTCCATGATCGTCCATTTCCTTGCGTCGCCTACCTCGCCGATCATACCACCGAGGTATGAGGAACCTGATATCGGTGCGAAATTGGAACAATAGTTCATGGCAAGCGTATTCCCTGCCCTTCCTATCATACCACCGGCATATTCATGGTAGGAGGCTACTTCCCCCAGATTCGTGTTAATACCCAACGAGCCGGCAAGGATGGAACCGGCTATTCCTCCGCTATAAGAGGAGGCGATTACTTTATTGAAATTCGCCGTGTTGGTGATGGAGGCCAAGGGAGCGAATCCTAAAATTCCACCAGCGAAGGATGAATTAGCCTTGATCATACCCTCATTATACGATTTATAAGCGCCAAGTTGCGCCTCACCGCATAATCCTCCTATATACCTGTCGCCGTT
>ENA-OQAS01001404-OQAS01001404.1-human-gut-metagenome-genome-assembly--contig:-NODE-1404-length-11284-cov-1.702967_pt1 | contig 11284 bp, 12 predicted proteins | sample MGYA00242733_ERZ504523 | MGnify/ENA primary metagenome ERZ504523 (study PRJEB26092, sample SAMD00036239) | human gut metagenome | host: Homo sapiens | study: EMG produced TPA metagenomics assembly of... | reverse complement strand
ACCGACCGAGTAGCCGGGCATGGTCTCCAACTTAGCCGCCATTTCCTCGATCAGATCCGCTTTCGTCTTACCGAATTTCCATGTACTATAGGGTTTCAATCCCACGCCACACTCCACATGAGAGAGTGAGAACGCTTCCGCCCCCTCATCATCGCGACCGACTTGAGTCATTACATATGAGACTTCCTTAAACTCTTTCAAAGTCTTCCGAAGCTCCGCCCCCATCTCCTTCGATTTCTCAATGGAAATACCCGGAGGAAGCTGTACCTGTATCCAGATCGCCCCCTCATCCAACGGAGGCAAGAAGTCTTTTCCTACGGTATAACTTAAAATCCCCGCTCCCAGCAATATCGCCAGTAACGGTACAATAACCCGTCTTGGCTTCTCCATCAATCGGACAATTTGTGAATGATAAGCCGTGGAAAGTTTCTCCAACCAACGATTATGGTAAACCTTTCCCGGCTTACGATACGCATAAAAGGCCAATCCCGGAATCAAGAACAAAGCCACACACAAAGCGCCCAGCAAAGCATACCCTACGGTATAAGCCATCGGCGTAAACAATTTCTTCTCAATATGCTCAAAAGCGAACAAAGGAAGATAGGCTGTTATAATAATTAATGTAGAGAAAAAGATCGGGCGAGCCACCTCAGTCGTACGGCGCAAGATCGAATCTTCCGTCAATACCTCATCCGGATGCCGTTCCCTTTTCTTCAAGACCGTCTCCATCATCACGATCGCTCCGTCTACCAAAATACCGAAGTCTATAGCGCCTAAGGAAAGTAGGTTCGCAGGAATATTCGTAACATGCATCAAGATAAAGGCAATCAATAGAGACAAGGGAATGGTTAAGGCCACCAACAAAGCGCCACGCCAACTCCCCAAGAATAAGATCAGTACTAAGACAACCAATACCATACCCTCGAACAACGTATGCGATACGGTATGCAAGGTCGTATTAACCAATCCGTACGATCCATAAACGGATGGATACGGATTCCCTCGGGAAGTGTCTCGTTATTTAGTTCGTCTACCGCCTTATGCACATCATCCACACCCGGGACGGATTCTCCCCCTGAGCATTTGTACGATACCTTCCACGCCATCGGAGTAATCACGGGTATCGTCCGTAAACCTAAAACGCCCTTACGCTCCAAGTTCCGTATTTCAGTTTACCGATATCATTCAAGTAGACCGGGACACCATTCACTGTCTTGATCACGATATGCCCCAAGTCTTCCAAGTCCTTAACCAGACCGATTCCACGGATCACATAACTCAAATCCCCCGGCTTAACATACTACCACCGGCGTCACGTTATTTCTTCTCTATCTTTTCCGTAATATCCCCTAAGGTAATGTCGTATTGCTCCATCTTATAAGGTTCACCTCGATCTGATATTGGGTAGTGATACCGCCGTAATTACTTACATCCGCTACACCCGTAACCTGTTTCAGTCTCGGAATAATTACCCATTTATGCAAATCGGTCAACTCCCTCAAGTCTAAACGGTCACTTTCCACCACATAACGAAAGATCTCTCCCGTCGGCGAAGTCAAAGGATTTAAGCCGGGAACCGCATTATAAGGAAGCTCCACGTCTACCAACCGCTCTTGTACACGTTGCCGGGCCCAATAATCCTCAATACCATCATCAAAAACCAATACGACCGTAGATAAACCAAACGTATTCTGCTACGCATTACGTTTAGTCCCGGCAGACCATTCATAGCCCGCTCGATCGGAATACTGATTTGTTGCTCGATCTCTCGGCGGCAATCCGGGAACCTGCGTCACGACTTGCACGGGTGGTATCGGCGATATCCGGATAAGCATCTATCGCCAACCGCGTCCAAGAATAATAACCAACGATCGCTAAGAACAGAAATAACACGAACATCAGTCCTCGCCGATGTATCGCCAAGTAAATAATCCTTTTCATAATCCGTTAGCGTGCGTCAAGTAAATAAAACGCTCCCGTAACTACGATCTCGTCACCTACGTTCAAGCCGGATAAAACCACCGTCTTGCCATCTTCAGTATGGCCGGTCTCGATCTTTTGTTTCCGGTAATCGTTATTCCCCAATTCCACCAATACGTACATGTTCTCCTCTTCCTGCAAGATAGCGGAAGTAGGTATACGGATCACCTCCGCCTCACGGTCGCTCAGCTTGACCGTGCCGTACATCTCCGGCTTCATCAAACGGGTACTGTTATCGCACTCGATCAAGACCTCCACCGAACGGGTATCGGGGTCCAGCATCTCGCTGATGTGATAAATCTTTCCCGATATCGGTTTATCCGGCATGGCTACCAACCGGATTTCCACCTCATCCAAAGCCTGTATTAAACTCAAATCCTTCTCTTTTACATGGGCGACCACCCATACCTTGCTCAAATCGGCGATGACAGCTACAGGCTCGGCGTCCTCTTTCATATATTGCCCGATTACGATCCGATCTTTCACGACCTCACCGGCTATAGGCGAGCGAACGATCAATGGTTGCCCCAAAGCCATTTCATCCGGATTAATCTGAAAGACTTTCAATGCGGCTACCATATTCTCATAGTCTTTTTTCTTTAACTCGTAATTCACCTCGGCCTCTTCCAATTCCTTTTGGACACCAACCTTGTTTTTCATCAAGTCTTTCTCCCGATTCAAGCTTTTCAAAGCCAGTTCCATCTCTTGGCGAGCTTGGTAATAAGATTTCCCCGCCTCATAAACAGCGGGAGCGCTAATCTCGAAGATCGGACTACCCGGGGCCACTTTCTGCCCTAAGCGAACGAACGATTTCGTAATTCGCCCGCTTACCGGTGAAGCCACCTCCGCGTAATTAGAAGGAATCGCCTGTACGACCCCCGAGGTGGTAAACTCCATACGGTAAGGTTCCCGTTTAACCGTTTCCTTTGTCAACTTGGATAAAACAGGAGATTCGGAACCGATATGTATAATATCCCTTTGAGTGTTACGGCATGCGCAGACTCATCCTCTTGCTTTTGGGTATGGCAAGAGCATAGTACTATCGCTGGAAGCAATAGTAAAAATATAGATTTCATATAAGATGCGTAAAATGTTTAGTATAAAAAGAGATTCTAATGCTTGACTCAAATTACTATACCAAACGAGGGAGGCGCACGGGATTCGCCACGCCGCACAAGACGCAAGACAACCTCTTTCTTTAGAAAGACGAGCACTACCATCAAAAGCGCCCAAGCCATAACCAAAGGTAAGTACGGAATTAACTCCATACACAATTCGGTCAGCTCTTCAATCGTATTAAACGCTACCGTACTATGCTCATGATGAGGCAAGCCGTCGGCTCCCGGCAGATAGGGATGAGAGTGAGTGATACTATAGTTTAGGAAATGATGCGTATGGGTAAAGGCCGTGCCACCCACGTAGTAACTCATAAAGAGTACTACCAAGAGGGGTCTTAACCACTTCAAGCTACGCATTGTTTTCATTCGCCATCTGTTTACTCCGCAAAGTTATAAAAGAAACTGCCATTTCATTTGCAATAAGTCAAAATTTATTCCTTTATTTGCATACACTGAATAATAAACAGTCATATCAATGAAATAAACACTACTTTATGAGAAAAATCTTACTTGTTTGTGCGGCATTAGCCTGCATGACAGTCTCCCCTGTACCAGCTCAGGACGCTGCCGTAAAAAAAATCATCGAGATGGGTCAGAACGATAATCAAGTGATGCATCAGCTGGATATCCTTACGAACCGCTTTGGCGGACGTTTAATAGGTTCCGACGCTTATGAGAACGCCGCCGAGTGGATGGTGCGTGAGTTTAAGAGTTGGGGACTCGATGTCCAATTAGAAGAGGCCGGTACCGTCCCTGTCGGCTTTAATCGAAGACCTTGGTTCGGACGCTTGTTGAGCGACAACGGAATGATCCTGCATTTCGCCACCCCTTCCTACACTTCCGGAACGAAAGGCGTGCACGTGGGCATGCGGTGATGGAGCCTCGTAACGACGAGGAGTTCCAGCAAATCAAAGGAAGATTGAATGGTGCTTGGGTTCTTATCTCAGGGAAAAATGTAGGTTGGCCTATCGACCGCTCCGCCTCGGGGGATTCCATCCGTGTGGAGATCAAGAAAGAGAACAACGAGATCATGAAGAAAACAATGATCTAAGACGCCGCAACTGGGAAAACGGGGAGAAAAACGAGATGTTGCCTTATAAAGAATTCCCCGGATTATATTATAAGGAAATGTGCGAGGCCGGAGCTTTAGGTCTTATCCAATCCTCCACCGTACCTATCCGTGCGTTATACGACCGGAAAATGATGAACGACCCGAATACGAACTTCGACAATCTGCCGGAACTTCCGGATATCAAATTAGACGAGCATCAATTTGCGATCATCGAACAAATGGTGAAAGAGAGACGTACATTCGAACTAGAGTTCGATATTCGTAATCATTTTAAATTAGGCCCGGTTAAATACCATAATGTCGTAGCGTCTATCAAAGGCAGCAAATACCCGGACGAATATGTTATTATCAGCGGTCACCTAGATGCTTTCGACGTGGCTACCGGAGGCATCGATTGCGGTACTGGAATCGGACCGATGATGGAAGCCGCTCGCATGATCGCCAAATCCGGAGCCAAGCCTAAGCGCACGATCTTATTTATCGGATTCGCCGGTGAGGAATTTGGCTTATTAGGAGCACAAGCTTGGGTGAAAGCGCATAAGGATAAATTACCCAAAATCGCTAATTTGTTCAATCGTGACGGTGGCCCGGAACCTCCTGTCGGTATCTCCGTCCCTCAAGCCATGTATGATGATTTCGTGAAGATCAGCGAACCCATCCAAAAATCCGTCCGGACTATCCTTTCGAGGTAAAAGTTCGTGAACCCCGTAACGCCCGACACGCATGGGGGGAACAGACGCATCAGTTTTCGCCATCGAAGGTGTCCCCACATTAGGTTTCACCACAGAGGATTTCAAAGGATATGATTTTGATTACGGCGAAATCTGGCATACGGAACGGGATTTATACACAAAGAACATCCCCGAATACCAAGAACATACGGCTACTGTTACCGCTATCATAGCCCTCGGTGTAGCGAATCTGGATAAGCAATTATCAAGAGAAGGTTTATAATACCGAAGAGTAGGTCAGCACGATCGCTATTATAAGGAGTTTACAATGCCTATTGTAAGCTCCTTATGATGGGCATCATAAAAGACTTACAATGCCCATTATAAGAAATAGAAAAAGGATATGCCCTAATAGGCATATCCTTTTCTCATTCTAGGGTGAAAGATGGGGCTCGAACCCACGACCCTCGGAACCACAATCCGATGCTCTAACCAACTGAGCTACTCTCACCATATCCGCCTTTCAAAGGCTTCCCCCTTTAAGACGGCGCAAAGATAGGTATAAATTCTGATTACACAAACCTTTTGCGAACTTTTTTTTATCCATCCACTTACTTATAGATCGCTTTCTTTCCCGCTAACAATGTGTTACGCATCAAAGAAATGATTGTCATAGGCCCTACGCCACCCGGAACCGGAGTGATATAGGAACATTTAGGAGCGACCTCATTAAACAAGACATCTCCCGTTAACTTAAATCCGCTCTTGGTTATGCTGCTTGGCATACGGGTTGTTCCCACGTCAACGATCACGGCGCCTTCCTTCACCATATTCCCTTTCAAGAATTCAGGAACACCTAAAGCCACGATAATAATATCAGCAGACAAGCACATCTCCTTCAAGTTCTTAGAACGCTATGGCATACGGTCACCGTACAATCGCCCGGATAAGATTTCTGCATCATCAAGGTAGCCATCGGCTTGCCGACAATATTGCTGCGTCCCAAAACCACGCAATGCTTTCCTTGCGTCTCGATATGATAACGCTTCAATAATTCCAAGATACCGGCAGGCGTAGCCGATACGAAACAAGGTAAACCGATAGACATACGTCCCACGTTAATCGGATGGAAACCGTCCACATCTTTACGATAATCGATCGCCTCGATCACCTTCTGCTCGGATATATGTTTCGGAAGCGGAAGCTGTACGATAAAGCCATCCACATCCGGATCATTATTTAACTCATCGACCTTACGAAGCAATTCTTCCTCCGTAACATCCTCCTCAAAGCGAATTAAGGTAGACTTAAAACCAATCTCCTGACAAGTCTTGACTTTACTAGCCACATAAGTCTCGCTACCGCCGTCATGGCCCACCAAAATAGCAGCCAAGTGAGGGATCTTACCTCCGGCAGCCTTGATCTGGGCTACCTCCTCAGCCATCTCCTTCTTCATCTGAGCGGAAACGGCCTTACCATCCAGCAATTGATAATGTTGTTCTTCCATATTATTGATTGTCTCCTGTTAATTAACGTCTGAACGAGGGCTTCATCGAAGGTAGCTTCATCTTCCCCGACTTCGCGGAAGTAAGCATACGCATCATCTTACGGGTCTCATCAAATTGCTTGATCAGCTTGTTTACCTCCTGGATGCTCGTACCGCTACCTTTGGCGATACGCTGACGGCGTGAGCCATTCAAGATAGCCGGGTTGCTGCGCTCATCCGGAGTCATCGAATAAATGATAGCCTCGATACTCTTGAACGCGTTATCATCGATATCCACATCTTTCAATGCCTTTCCTACACCCGGATCATGGATGCCAACTCTTTCAAGTTACCCATCTTCTTGATCTGTTGGATCTGGGAGATAAAGTCGTTAAAATCGAACTGGTTCTTAGCGATCTTCTTCTGCAAACGTTTCGCTTCTTCCTCGTCATATTGCTCTTGCGCACGTTCCACCAAAGACACGATATCACCCATGCCTAAGATTCGATCCGCCATACGTTCAGGGTGGAAAATATCCAAGGCATCCATCTTCTCGCCCGTACCGACAAACTTAATCGGCTTATCAACAACCGTACGGATCGACAAAGCGGCACCACCACGGGTATCACCATCCAACTTCGTAAGTACGACGCCGTCGAAGTTCAGCCGCTCATTAAATTCCCTCGCGGTATTCACGGCATCCTGACCCGTCATGGCATCTACCACGAACAAGGTCTCATCCGGCTGGATAGCGCTCTTGATAGCGGCGATCTCGTTCATCATCTGCTCATCGATAGCCAAACGACCGGCGGTATCCACGATCACGACGTCATTGCCTTTAGCCCGTGCCTCGCGGATAGCGTTCATAGCGATCTCCACCGGATTCTTATTCTCCAATTCCATGTATACCGGAACACCCACCTGTTCTCCGACTACACGCAACTGCTCGATAGCTGCCGGACGATACACGTCGCAAGCGGCTAATAATGGTTTCTTATTTTTCTTGGTCTTTAATAAAGACGCTAGTTTACCAGTGAAAGTAGTCTTACCCGAACCTTGCAAACCGGACATCAATATAATGGCGGGATTTCCCTGCAAATTCACGTCGACTGCCGTACCTCCCATCAAGCTGGCCAACTCATCGTGAACAATCTTAACCATCAACTGACTAGGCTTAACCGATGTAAGCACGTTCTGTCCTAAAGCCTTCTCTTTTACCGTATCCGTAAAACTCTTGGCAACCTTATAATTGACGTCGGCATCCAACAACGCTTTACGCACATCCTTCAATGTTTCCGCCACATTGATCTCGGTAATCTTGCCTTCGCCCTTCAACAGTTTAAACGATCTGTCTAACCTTTCGCTTAAGTTCTCAAACATAATTCGTATGTGTATTTATATTATTTTCTACTGGATTAAGGGGCAAAGGTACGAAAAAGAGATGAGTATGCGATGAAAGCGATCTCGAAATTCTTCACTTCTCAACGTTTTAGTATACGGATCGAATTAAGAACCGCCAGCAAAGATACACCTACATCCGCGAAAACAGCTTCCCAAAGCGTGGCAAAACCGAAGCTCCCGCCACAAGGACTATCACCTTCACGCCAATAGATCCCACGATATTCTGACGGACGATATTCCGGGTAGCACGTCCGATAGAAATAGCTTCCGCTACTTTAGAGGGCTGGTCCGTTTGGATAACCACGTCCGCGCTCTCGATGGCCGCATCCGATCCCAATCCACCCATCGCAATACCGACATCACTTAAAGCCAGTACCGGCGCATCGTTCATCCCATCGCCCACAAAGGCAACCAACTTATCCGTCTCCGCCGTTAATCGCTCTATATAAGCGGCTTTATCCTCCGGCAGCAGATTACCATACGCTTTATCGACACCCAAACGCTCAGCGAATTGATTCACGATCTCTTGCTTATCCCCGGACAACAAGCGAATATCTTTAACATCCAGATCCTTTAACCGACGAATCGCATCCACGGCATCCTTCTTCAAGGTATCCGAAAGGAGAAGATGCCCCGCATATTTCCCATCGATCGTAGAAACCACCACGGTAGAAACACTATCGGATAATCCTTCGGGACAGGAATATCACGTTCGGCCAATAAACGAATGTTACCGACAAGCACCTGCCGACCGTTCACGATAGCCTCGACACCATGCCCTGCCAATTCCCGCATGTCAGTGATTTCCATCGGCACGCTATCTTGTTTTTCCGCATAGCGAACTACAGCCTGCGCTACCGGATGGGTACTTTTCCGCTCTACTGATAACAAAACACTCAAAAGATCAGAAGCCGGGATACCCGTGCTTTCCACCATTGTGACCTCAAAACGCCCGGTAGTCAATGTACCGGTCTTATCGAACGCTACCGTATTTACCCGTGTGATCGCATCTAAATAATTACCACCCTTAAATAATATCCCGGCACGAGAAGCGGCGCCTATACCACCGAAATATCCGAGCGGAACACTTATAACCAAGGCACAAGGACAAGAAATAACCAAGAAAACCAATCCCCTATATAACCAATCCGAGAAAACATACTGGAAAGAAGGCGTCACCATCCCTACCAAGGCTGGAACCGACACGATTAGAAACGACAGAAGAATCACGATTGGGGTATAAATCCGTGCGAAACGCCGAATAAACAATTCCGCCGGCGCTTTCCGCTCCGAGGCATCTTTCACCAAAGCCAAAATACGGGCCAAGGCACTTTGCTCGTACGGCCGATTCACTTGTATACGTACCGCCTGCCCCTGCACGATCATTCCGGCAAGCACCTCCTCACCCTCACGGATAGAACGAGGCATACTTTCCCCGGTTAATGCCGAGGTATCGAACTGTGCCTCGGCTTCCAATAAAACGCCATCCAAAGGCACACGTCCGCCGGTTTCACCTCGATCCGCTCGCCTACTTTTACATCCTTCGGAGATACATTCATATATGTACCCCGTCCGCCATACATCCGTTCGTTCCGGCCGGACATCTAACAAGTCACTGATATTCTTCGAGGCTTTATTCACGGCTAGAAGTTGCAACCTCTCTCCTACCGTATAGAAAAGCATCACGGCTACGGCCTCGGGATACTCCCCAATACAAAACGCCCCAATCGAGGCGATCGCCATTAACGAGAACTCACTAAAAAAAGTCTTTCCGCAAAGCCGCTTCCCAAGCTTCTCGCATAACAGGAAGTCCTACCGGCAAAAAAGCGACCAGAAACCAAATGGCCTCTATCCAAGACTCAGCAAACCAACTTATCCCCGAGTACTTCCCGATAAGTCCTATCACCAACAAAACGAAAGAAATCGTCGGCATCCATAAACCGGAACTTCCGTGCGAATGGCAATGTTCGCATCCACATGTTGTACTCATAATCTTATCTATTTTAATTATTTACTTCTTGATTACGGTACAAAGGTAAGAGAAGGGAGTTGCAACTTGATTGCAAATTATCAGGGTTTCTAGGAACGTCGCTTATTACACAATGGGCAAACACCCTTTACCGTATAATTAATGGTATCCATTATATATCCTTCCGGCAATTGAGCGACCGGGATCTTGATATTATTCAAACAAGAGGTTTTACGGCATACCTCGCAGAAAAATGAATATGCCTATCACCCACTGGGCATGTCTCCGAACGGCTCTGGCATATCTCATATTTTATAGAGCCACTACCATCTTCGAAAGATGGATCGCATGATGTTCCAATAACAAGGCCAATGAACGGGAAATGGTCGATTTATCCAACGTCTCCAACTCCGCCTCCAATTCGAACAGGGAAGCCGGGCTGGTTCGTTCTGATAATTTTTGCAAGACAAGGATCCGTGCGGCAGTAGGCCGTACTCCTTTTCCTACCAACATATCTTCACATTGCTTCGTGGACATGAGTTACCTTTCTTATTTGATTACAATACAAAAATACGAACAATTTCCCAATATTCACAGTTCAAAAAAAAAGACGTACGTGTTTTTTCCCCTCATATACTTATATTCTTTTATTTTGCCAAGAGGCTTTCTTTAAATAGATTACGCTAGCGACGAGCAATCCACTATAGTAAATAGCCTCTGTCAAGAAGCATACGGCTACCGGCAAACGTAAACGCATCCCCGCGAACATATACAAAAAGCACATACAGAATCAATACCGCCGCTTCCATAAAAAGCGCAGAACGTGTATTTCCCGTACCCGACACCCCGTTGAACGCCACATTAGCTACCGATCCGATCAATAAAGAACCGACAATCACGTAGACGGATGGAACCGAGGCCGCCACTAATGAAGCGTCATTCGTATAAACAGACACGACCCATCCCGGCATCAAACTGACAATAGCGGCAAACACGACCATAATGCCCAAAGATAACTTACAGATCTTCCAGATAGTCGGTATAACTTGATTGATCGCTCCCGCCCCGATACTATTACTCACGAACGTGTTTGTCGTGGTCGCCAAGGAATTAACGGGAATCAACATCACGACGTAAATACTACGTACGATATTCGCCACCGCCAACTCCCGTTGCCCCAAATGCTCCACAGCGATAAAGAACATAAACCAAGTAGCGATAGACAAGAAATATTGCAGCATCGTGAACACGGAAATATCCAGCACCCGTTTCAACAAGCCAAAATCGAAAGAACGAATCTGGTTAAGCGCATATTTACGTATATCTACGGTAAGTCTCGTGTAAACCACGAAAAAGAGAATCGATACCGCCTCGGCTATGACGGAAGCGATAGCCGCCCCTTGAATACCCATCTTTGGGAATCCGGCATGTCCGAAAATCAAAAGATGATCCAGTAAGACACGTCTGAGCATCGATCGATGTACAGCTACGTACGTCTGAGCATCGATCGATGTACAGCTACGTACGTCTGAGCATCGATCGATGTACAGCTACGTACGTCTGAGCATCATCGATGTACAGCTACGT
>ENA-OQAS01001403-OQAS01001403.1-human-gut-metagenome-genome-assembly--contig:-NODE-1403-length-11284-cov-2.716680_pt1 | contig 11284 bp, 17 predicted proteins | sample MGYA00242733_ERZ504523 | MGnify/ENA primary metagenome ERZ504523 (study PRJEB26092, sample SAMD00036239) | human gut metagenome | host: Homo sapiens | study: EMG produced TPA metagenomics assembly of... | reverse complement strand
TGCAGCAAGATGATGTACCAGAACTTTGATGAGAAAGCAGAACATCTCTATCAGTTAAAAGAACGTATGGCAGAGGACTTTCTAAGATGAATGATGTAGTGATCAATGGAATGCCTGTCAGAGAGGGTGCACCTCATATTTTAAGCGTCAGCTTTCTGGGAATCAGAAGCGAGGTACTGCTTCACACATTAGAGGATAGAAATATTTATGTATCAGCAGGAAGCGCATGCTCCAGTCACAAGAGAAAACCAAGTGCAACACTTTCAGCAATGGGAATGAGTAACGCACAGATTGAGAATACCGTACGTATCAGCTTTTCAGAGGAGAATACTTTCGAAGAAGTTGATTACTGCCTGGAAGTTCTGAATGAAGTACTGCCGATGCTGAAACGCTATGCGCGCAGATAATTATTATAGCAATTCCATAAAATAAGAGAAGGAGAAACAAATGATATTTCACGCATTTTTGATAAAATACGCAGAAATCGCTATCAAGGTAAGAACAGATACATGTTCGAGGATGCCCTTGTAAAGCAGATGAACATCGCCCTTTCCAAAGTAGAAGGTGAGTTTGAAGTAAAGAAAGAACAGGGAAGAATCTATGTATTCTGCCCGGAGCAGTATGACTATGATGAAACTGTAGAAGCCCTGCAGCATGTATTCGGTATTGTTGGAATCTGCTGTAGTGATCTACGAAGATCAGGGATTCGAGCAGATGGCAAAGGACGTAGTTTCCTACATGAAGAACTGCCATCCGAACTACGACGGAAGTTTCAAAGTATATACAAGAAGAGCAAAGAAATCTTATCCGATCACATCCATGGAAGTTAGTGCAGAACTCGGCGGCCGCATTCTGGATGAATTCCCGGATGCAAGTGTAGATGTACATGAACCGGATCTGACTCTCTCTGTGGAAATCAGAGACAAGATTTATGTATATTCCCAGACTATCAAGGGCGCAGGCGGAATGCCGATCGGCACAAACGGAAAAGCCATGCTTCTTCTTTCAGGCGGCATCGACAGCCCGGTAGCAGGATACATGATCGCAAACGTGGCGTTAAATTGACGCTGTATATTTCCACGCTCCGCCATACACCAGCGAGAGAGCAAAACAGAAGTTGTAGATCTGGCAAAACAGGTAGCAAAATACAGTGGACCAATCCGCCTTCATGTAGTGAACTTCACAGATATCCAGCTCTATATTTACGACCAGTGTCCGCACGATGAGCTGACTATCATTATGCGTCGTTACATGATGCGTATTGCAGAGCATTTCGCAAAAGAAAGCAGATGTCTCGGTCTGATCACTGGAGAAAGCATCGGTCAGGTTGCCAGCCAGACCCTGCAGAGCCTTGCAGCAACAAACGAAGTCTGCACACTCCCTGTATACCGTCCGGTTATCGGATTCGACAAACAGGAAATCGTAGAAAGATCCTGGGAAATCGGAACCTATGAAACATCCATTCAGCCATTCGAAGACTGTTGTACTATTTTCGTGGCAAAACATCCGGTTACCAAACCAAACCTGAACGTGATCCACCGTTCTGAAACAAAACTGGAAGAAAAAATTGACGAACTCATGAAGACAGCGCTGGAGACTGTTGAGATTATTGAGATTGATTAATATCGATTACAAACATTCGGAATCTGCTGACGCTACTTCCTTATGTTTGAACTTGAAACTCTGGTATACAAAAAAAGAGGAACTGGTAAACAGTTCCTCAATGACTGCGAAAAAATTATTCTGTAACGTATTTGCCTACGATTGCCATAACGGTATCAAGAGCAGCGCCATCAGCGTGGACGTTTAAATCAATTGGTTTGGATAAATCAAGGCTGAAAATACCCATGATAGATTTTGCGTCGATTACATATCTTCCGGATACTAAATCGAAATCGCAGTCGAATTTGCTGATTTCATTAACGAACGCTTTCACTTTATCGATAGAGTTCAGTGAAATTTTAACTGTTTTCATTATGAGAACCTCCCCTTAATAATAGTTATTTGCTGACCTGATTATCTGTCAGCTTACAGTTTTCATCTTAACGGCAGAGACCATAAAAGTCAAGGTGAAAACGGATAAAATTTCCAGAAAGATTTAGTGAAAATGTAGAACAGTGCTAAAATATCAGACTGTTTTGTAGAAAATGAACAATAACTAAAGCGAAAACAAAATCTATTCTGTAAGCATATAAGTTTTCGAAATGTCAGCATGTATACAAAGTCCAGACTACAGAAAATGAGTATGCAGGTATAGAATTATAAAAACAGAAAAATCAATTAGGAGGAAAGAATGGGAAAAAAAGTTGCACTTCACAACTTAGGATGTAAAGTAAACGCCTATGAAGTAGAAGCCATGCAGCAGCTTCTGGAAGAAGCGGGCTACGAGATCGTACCTTTTGAACCGGGGGCTGATGTATATTTGATTAATACCTGTACAGTAACCAACATTGCAGACCGTAAATCCAGACAGATGCTGCACAAAGCAAAGAAAATGAACCCGGATGCTATCGTGATCGCAGCCGGATGTTATGTACAGACAGATGAAGGGAAACTGGATAAAGATGAGGCTGTAGACCTGATCCTTGGAAACAATCAGAAGGGAAATATTGTCCAGGTACTCGAGGAATATGAGCAACAGCACACCAAACAGAAACATGTGCTCAAGATCAACCAGACAAAAGAATATGAAGAACTGGCAATTGATCATACAGCAGAGCATGTACGCGCATATATCAAAGTTCAGGATGGCTGTAATCAATTCTGTACTTACTGTATCATTCCTTATGCAAGAGGTCGTGTCAGAAGCCGTAAGATCGCGCATGTAATGGATGAGGTTCATGCACTTGCAGCAAAAGGATACAAGGAAGTCGTTCTGACAGGAATTCATTTAAGCTCTTATGGTGTAGATTTCCCGGCAGAAGAGAAAGAAACACTGCTTTCCCTGATCCGGGCAGTACATGAGGTAGAAGGAATCGAACGAATCCGTCTGGGCTCCCTGGAACCGGGAATCATCACAGAAGAATTTGTGCAGAGCATTGCCGCATTGCCGAAAATGTGTCCGCATTTCCATCTGTCCCTGCAGAGCGGATGTGATACCACACTGGAGCGAATGAATCGCAGATACAGAAGCGCAGAATATGCAGAGAAATGCGGGCTTCTGAGAAAATATCTGGGAAATCCTGCACTTACCACAGATGTGATCGTTGGTTTTCCGATGGAAACAGAAGAAGATTTTCAGGATTCCTATAATTTCGTAGAGAGCATTCATTTTTATGAAACTCATATTTTCAAATATTCCCGCCGCCATGGAACAAAGGCTGCAGCCATGTCCGGACAGCTCACTGAAGCACAGAAAGCGGTCAGAAGTGACAAGATGCTTGCTTTAAATGAACAGCATGCGAAAGAATATGAGAAATCCATGCTCGGCGGTGAACTGAAAGTACTTCTTGAGGAAGAAGTAGAGATTAACGGAGAGCAGTGGTATATCGGCCACAGTATGGAATATATTAAAACAGCAGTGAAAAAACAGGACAACTACAGTGTGAATGACATCATTACTGTAAAAGCTGAAGAATTCCTGGAAGAACATACATTAACAGGTGAGGTTCTGGGAGTAGAATAGTTACAGTTCACTTCATTCTCAGCGGAATAGTGGTGTGTGAACAGTAACAACAGTAACGAATAATCATCAATAAATTTGCGGTTGCACAATACGTGAAATTATATTAAAATATAGAAGAAAATATGTGTATTGTATACGAAATTTGCAATACATAGCAAAGCAGAATTACTAAGAAGGCTTTGCGACAATAAATCAGGTAAGGACGTGAATAAAATGGCAGAGAACAATCTGGGTAATACCCAATATTTCAGAACAAAACCAGACCAGGAGCTTCAGGTAAAAGAAGTTCTGGATCTCGTTTACACAGCAATGGATGAGAAAGGATACAATCCGGTCAATCAGATCGTTGGATATATTATGTCCGGAGATCCTACTTATATTACCAGTCACAAGGGCGCAAGAAGCATGATCATGAAAGTAGAGCGCGACGAACTGGTAGAGGAACTTTTAAACGAGTATATTAAGAACAAATCCTGGGAACGCTGATATGAGGATTCTGGGATTAGATTATGGATCAAAAACAGTCGGTGCAGCATCAGTGATCCGCTGGGGATCACGCTCAGGGTGTAGAGACGATCTGGCGTAAACAGGAGAACCACCTGCGCCAGACACTTGCCCGTATTGAAGAACTTGTTTCGGAATATCACGTGGAGAAGATCGTGCTTGGATATCCGAAGAACATGAACAATACGATTGGAGAACGTGCCCAAAAATCACTGGAATTTAAAGAAATGCTGGAGAGACGTACAGGTCTTGAAGTGATCATGTGGGACGAGCGTCTGACAACAGTAGAAGCCAATCGTACTTTAATGGAAGCCAGTGTGCGCAGAGAGAACCGCAAGCAGTATCTGGATCAGCTGGCTGCTGTTTTTATTTTGCAGGGATATCTGGATTCCCTGTCCTGTTAGGAGATTAATAAGATGGAGAAAATTAAATTTCAGCTTGAGGACGGAACAGAAGCGGAGTTTTATGTAGAGGAGCAGACCAGGATCGGAGGAGTTGCATATCTTCTGGTATCTGATTCTCAGGATGATGAGGCGACAGCCTATATTTTTAAAGACGTGTCAGAGGATGACAGTCAGGAAGCCTGCTATGAAATGGTCGAGGACGAGGATGAGATGCAGGCTGTTTTTAAAGTATTTGAACAAATGTTAGATGACGTAGACCTTGAAATGTAGCATGGAGGTGTAGTACTTGAGTAACGAAAATAACAACCAGTTTAATAATGAAGCGCGTGAAAATCATGACGGACAGTTCGGACATGGTCAGAAGAGGCCATACAACAGACCGAAGAATTATAAATATAAACCACAGCACAGAAACTCTTATGGAAGAAAACCAATGCAGGACCGCAAGGCTCCGGCAGATAAAGAGAAGAACGGAATACAGGTACCATTTAAGGCTGCGATAAAGAATTCTTCCCGCAGACCGAAGAAACCAACATCTAAATTAAAGATCATTCCTCTGGGTGGTCTGGAACAGATTGGAATGAATATCACAGCATTTGAATATGAAGACAGCATTGTTGTGGTAGACTGCGGTCTTGCTTTCCCGGAAGATGATATGCTCGGAATTGACCTTGTCATTCCGGATGTCACCTATTTAAAAGAGAATATTTCCAAAGTAAAAGGCTTTGTGATCACTCATGGACATGAGGACCATATCGGTGCGCTGCCGTATGTACTCAAAGATGTAAATGTCCCTGTTTATTCCACGAAGCTGACAATTGCCCTTATTGCAAATAAGCTGAAAGAGCATAATATGACCAATACTACCAAGTTAAAGGAAGTAAGGCATGGCCAGGTCATTAATCTTGGCGATTTTTCAATTGAATTTATCAAGACAAACCATAGTATCCAGGATGCATCTGCACTTGCAATCTATTCTCCGGCAGGCATCGTAGTGCATACCGGCGACTTTAAAGTAGATTATACTCCTGTATTCGGAGATGCCATTGATCTGCAGCGTTTTGCAGAGATTGGAAGAAAGGGAGTACTGGCACTGATGTGTGACAGTACTAATGCAGAGAGAACCGGATTTACCATGTCTGAACGTTCTGTGGGACATGTGTTTGATAATCTTTTCAATGAATATAAGACAAACAGAATCATTATTGCCACTTTTGCATCCAATGTAGACCGCGTACAGCAGATCATTAACACAGCTTATCGTTTCGGACGCAAGGTTGCAGTAGAGGGCCGCAGTATGGTAAATGTTATCACAACTGCAGCAGAGCTTGGATACCTTCGCATTCCGGATCAGACTCTGATTGAGATCGATCAGGTTAAGAATTACCCGGATGAACAGGTAGTGCTGATCACAACAGGAAGTCAGGGTGAATCCATGGCAGCTCTTTCCCGTATGGCTGCAAACATCCATAAGAAAATAGTGATCAAACCGAATGATACTATTATTTTCAGTTCCAATCCGATTCCGGGAAATGAGAAAGCGGTATCCAAGGTTATCAATGAGCTTTCCATGAAGGGTGCGAAGGTTATTTTCCAGGATGTCCATGTTTCCGGACATGCCTGCCAGGAAGAAATCAAGCTGATCTATTCTCTGGTAAAACCGAAATATGCAATCCCTGTTCATGGTGAATACAGACATCTGACCGCACAGAAAAATGTAGTTGAGGAACTTGGAATCCCCAAAGAGAATATCTTTGTCCTTGCATCCGGAAATATTCTGGAGCTTGACAGCCAGAGTGCACAAGTAACAGGCACTGTACACACAGGAGCAATCCTGGTAGACGGACTTGGTGTAGGAGATGTAGGAAATATCGTTCTTCGTGACCGTCAGCATCTTGCAGAAGATGGAATTATGATCGTTGTGGTTACGTTGGAACGCCACAGCAATGTGATTCTTGCAGGACCGGACATTGTTTCCAGAGGCTTCGTATATGTGAGGGAATCTGAGGATCTGATGGATGGTGCAAGAGAAGTGGTAGAGAATGCACTGGATTCCTGTCTGGAACGTAATATTACGGACTGGGGCAAGATTAAGACAGTTGTGAAGGATGCGCTCAGTGAATTTTTATGGAAACGTACCAAGAGAAGTCCTATGATCCTGCCTATTATCATGGAGGCATAAAATGGAACCAAATACAATAGAGGAAAGTATTAAAGGGCTTCTGGAGGCTATAAAGGAGAGCCCTGAATATCTGGAATTTCAGAAGCAGAGTGATATCCTGAAAAAGAAGCCCGAACTGAAGGCACGTGTGGATACATTCAGGGCAGATAATTATAAAGTCCAGAATGAATGTGATTCCGATAATCTGTTTGAAGTTGTAGAGCAGATGGGAAAAGAATCCGCAGAGCTGCGCAGACACCCGGAAGTGAATGCGTATCTGGATGCGGAGCTTGCTTTGTGTAAAATGATGCAGAGAATCTGTATAAAACTGGGAGAAGGTATTGATATAGATGTCCCGGGAATGTGAGCAGATAAACTGTAAAAAAGTTATCCTGCTGTGAGCAGATAACTGAGCGGATGACTTTATCCGCCTGACATACAGAAAGGAAATAGCTTATGAGTGATACCAGGGAACGTGCAGGTGCAGCAGGTGTTGTTGTTGCAGGAACGTTTTTTAAGATCGTACTTTATATATGTGTGATAGTTTTACTTTTCTGGGTAGGAAAGGCTTCTTATCAGTTTGGACATGATGTCTTTAATCAGCAGGCCATGAGTCCCGGAGAAGGACAGGAAGTTACAGTGGTGATCAAGGAAGATACTTCCTTGTACAAGATTGCCAAAACTCTTCAGAAAAAAGGTCTGGTCAAGAGTGCAACGGTATTTTATGTTCAGGAGAGACTGTCTACTTATCATGGAAAGCTTCAGGCCGGAACGTATCTGTTAAGTACAGCATATACACCTAATCGTATCATGGGAATTCTGGCAGGTGATGATGAACAGGAAGGGGTAAGTGATTCGTGATAGTTGACGAGCGGATGCGTACCTATATTAATTCACTGGATATGGGGAATACACCGTTTCTTGAAGAATTGGAGCAGTATGCCATCAGGGAACGGGTGCCGATCATCCGGAGAGAAATGCAGAGCTTTATAAAAATGTTTCTGGCTGTAAACCGGCCGAAGCGTATTCTGGAGGTGGGGACAGCCATTGGCTTCTCCACACTTCTTATGTGTGAATATGGTCCGGAGGATCTTGAAATCGTAACGATCGAGAATTATGAGAAGAGAATCCCCATCGCAAAAGAGAATTTCAGGAGAGCCGGACGGGAAGCGCAGATTACTCTGCTTGAGGGAGACGCAGGACAGATATTAAAAGAACTGGAAGATTCGTTTGACATGATTTTTATGGATGCTGCAAAGGGACAGTATATCAACTGGCTGCCGGATGTGATGCGTCTTATGAAAATGGCGGTGTTCTCATCTCTGACAATGTGCTTCAGGAGGGAGATATCATAGAGTCCCATTATCTGGTAGAGCGCAGAAACAGAACCATATATAAGAGAATGCGTGAGTATCTGTATGAACTGAAACATAATCCATCCCTGATAACTTCGATCATTCCCCTGGGAGACGGAGTTACAGTCAGTGTGAAACAGGAGTGAACAATATGAGAAAAATAGAATTGCTGGTTCCCGCGAGCAGTCTTGAGGTGTTGAAGATTGCTGTTATTTTCGGAGCAGATGCAGTATATATCGGTGGAGAAGCCTTTGGACTTCGTGCCAAAGCAAAGAACTTTTCCCATGAAGATATGAAGGAAGGAATCGCTTTTGCTCATGAACATGGAGTGAAAGTTTATGTGACTGTAAATATTCTGGCCCATAATTATGATCTGCCGGGTGTGAGGGAATATCTGACAGAACTGAAAGAACTGAAGCCGGATGCACTGATCATTGCAGACCCGGGAATCTATATGTATGCAAAGGAAATATGCCCGGAAATCGAACGTCATATCAGTACACAGGCAAACAATACTAACTATGAGACATATCGTTTCTGGTACAATCTGGGAGCAAAGCGTGTGGTAACAGCCAGAGAGCTTTCGCTTGCGGAGATTAAAGAGATCAGAGAGCATATTCCGGAGGATATGGAGATTGAAACATTCATCCATGGTGCTATGTGCATTTCCTATTCCGGAAGATGTCTGCTCAGTAATTATCTGGCAGGACGTGATGCAACCAGGGAGCCTGTACCCATCCCTGCCGCTGGAAATATTCCATTGTTGAGGAGAAACGTCCGGGAGAATATATGCCGGTATTTGAAAATGAAAGAGGAACCTATATCTTTAATTCCAAGGATCTCTGCATGATCGAGCATATGGACGATATCATTAACAGCGGAATCGACAGTCTGAAGATAGAAGGCCGTATGAAAACCGCTCTCTATGTCGCAACAGTTGCAGAACTTACCGCAAGGCAATAGACGACTATATGGAGAGCCCTGAGAAATATCAGGCAAATATGCATGGTACCAGGAACAGATTTCCAACTGTACCTACAGACAGTTTACAACCGGATTCTTCTATGGAAAACCGGATGAGAATACACAGATTTATGATAATAATACTTATCAGAAGGAATATACGTATCTGGGATTTGCTGAGGCAGTGGATGAACGGGGTTATGCGCAGATCACTCAGAGAAATAAATTCTCTGTAGGTGAGACAATTGAAATTATGAAACCGGACGGACAGAATGTAGCTGTCACTGTGAAGGGAATTTATGATGAGGAAGGCAATTCCATGGAGAGCGCGCCTCATGCACAGCAGAAGCTGTTTATCGACCTGGGAACCGAAATCCAGGTTTACGATCTGTTAAGAAGAGCAGAGTGATTAATAAACGCAGCCAACGTTAAATTTGTTGGCTGCGTTTACTGCATTTGCGGGAAAAGGCCTCGAAGCTTTTGCAGAGCAGTTTTTTCGATCCTGGAGACATAAGAGCGGCTGATACACAGTTTTCGGGCAATTTCCCGCTGAGTTTCTTCCTCCATGCCAAAGAGCCCATATCTGCAGCAGATCACCTGATATTCCTTATCTGACAGGACTTTTTTCAGAGAGCGTAGAAGATAGTTGGTATTTTCGCGGATATAGCAGTCTTCTACAATATCTACAGGTGCACTCTCGATCACATCTAACAGATTAATCTCATTTCCTTCTTTATCTGTTCCTATGGGTTCATATAGGGACACTTCTTTTGAATGCTTTTTCTTAGCACGAAAATACATCAGCAGTTCATTTTCTATACATCTGGCAGCATAGGTGGATAACCGGGAAGCCTTCTGGGGATTAAAGGTTGTGACAGCCTTGATCAGTCCGATGGTTCCAATAGAGATCAGATCATCTGTATCCTCACCGGTTCCCTGATATTTTTTGACCACATGTGCTACCAGCCGGAGATTATGCTCGATCAGGATATTCTTTGCCTGAGAATCACCCTCCTGATATTTTTGAAGATAATATTTTTCCTGGGATATGGACAAAGGTTTTTGAAAAGCCTTCAAATCGCTACCTCGAAGGGGATTTCTATATAGTTTATGTCCGGGACAGGGTGTTGGTGCTTTTCCAGAAAATTTTGAGCCTTTTTACAATTATTTTACCTGTTCTGTACAATTGTGTGATGGCAGAGAGCCTTTTTCTCTGATATGCTTAATAAAGCTGGTGATGAACAAGGATATGATTTTCGATGCTGATGGACAGGCTGCACAGACCGAATTGAAAGATCAGAGAAAAGGAGCAGTCAGATATATGATAAAAACCTATGTAATAGATACAAATGTACTGATTCAGGCACCGTATGCAATAAAAAGGCTTTGAGCCAAAGGGAGTGAAATATTTGAAATACAAGGAAATAGCAAATAACAAAGAAATTAATGCATATCTGCAGAAAGGTAATGCAAATCTGGGACAGCTGGGTTTTACAGATCATTCAAAGGCACACTGCGTGCAGGTTGCACATCAGGCAGGAAAGATACTGAAACGGCTGGGATATTCAGAACATGAAATTGAGCTGGCAAAGATTGCCGGCTATATGCATGATATTGGAAATGCCATTAACAGAACCCATCATGCAGAATATGGTGCACTGCTTGCAAATGATTTACTGAAAGAAACAGATATGTCTCTGGAAGACAGGATAACTGTAATAGCAGCCATCGGTAATCATGACGAATCAACAGGAAGCCCTGAGGATGTGGTTTCAGCGGCACTTATTATTGCAGATAAAACAGATGTAAGAAGAAGCCGTGTGCGCCAGAAAGAGCGTTCCGCTTACGATATCCATGACAGGGTAAATTATGCAGTTACAGATGCAAAACTGAAGATTGCGGAAGACAAATCAGTTATTGCACTGAACCTTCAGATTGATGAAAAAATCTGTTCCATGTATGATTACTTTGAGATTTTCCTTGAGCGTATGATGCTTTGCAGAAAAGCTGCGGAAATACTTGGAACAACTTTTAAACTGACAGTAAATGGACGTAAGGTTTTATAGAATTATATAGTATATTCTCTCAGGGGAGTTTAATCAAATCAAGGAAGTTACCTGTGGAGGTTACGAATATCTACGTTACTATAGCAATCCTCTAAAATAATGCATCTTAATCCAGCCCATCAGAGTGTGAAATCCTGCGTCAGATATCTTTGCCGTGCGTCAGCACGCCTGCAGATATCTTCCTTGTCTTTCGCACGCTGCTGAAC
>ENA-OQAS01001402-OQAS01001402.1-human-gut-metagenome-genome-assembly--contig:-NODE-1402-length-11286-cov-2.801954_pt1 | contig 11286 bp, 16 predicted proteins | sample MGYA00242733_ERZ504523 | MGnify/ENA primary metagenome ERZ504523 (study PRJEB26092, sample SAMD00036239) | human gut metagenome | host: Homo sapiens | study: EMG produced TPA metagenomics assembly of... | reverse complement strand
ACTTTTTACATTTTCTTTATTTTTTAAATCTCATGTTACTGTTCACACACCACTATTCCGCGAGGTGTTTTTGGCATGAATATGCCAAAATCCCGAGACATACAAGCCAAAATTCCATTGCCACAGGCAATCTGGAATGAATTTTGGCTACGTTACTGTGAACGGAGTGAACAGTAACGATCTCATGTATATTTTCTCTCAAACTGCACATCCTATCTCCGAAACTTATTCAATGTAACTGTTCAGTACTCTTGCACTAGAGCGTGTCTGAAAAAGGCTTTCTGCAAGATGTGCGTCACAATTTGTGGGATATTTTGCCCGGATGAGGGCGCGTAGCGGGCTACGGAAACTGAATTCGGGTGAAATATACCGCAAAGTGGGGCGTGCAGATTGCGGGAATGATTTTTCAGACACGCTCGACAGCAGTATTGAATAGTTATCTCAGATTTTTTCAGGAGGGTAACTCTATGACAATTCTTAAATGTTCAGCAATGACCTGTGTTTACAACAAAGAACAGCTCTGTTCAAAGGGTGATATTGACGTGACAGGCGAAAATGCTACTTCTGCAAATGAGACAAGCTGCGGCAGTTTCCGAGAGAGAACCGGCAGTTCCATGAAAGACAGCTATACAGATGACTGTGGCTGCGACAAAATCCAGATTGACTGCAAAGCCCATAACTGTACCTATAATGATAACTGCAAATGTACAGCATCCTCCATTCAGGTAGACGGCTCTAATGCACATGCATCTTCCGATACAAGATGTGACACCTTCCAGTGCCATTGTGGCGCATAATATCTACACCATGGCAACAGGATTTTCACCCGTATATCAGGGATAATGAACTTCCCTGATCCGGTCAAAAAAAGAGACATGTCCATCTATATGGAATATGTCTCTTTTGTCTGTCTGTAAATTATTTCACTGCAAAACAGATAATCCTATCTGTTTCTTAAGAAATCCGGAATCTGGATATCCTTCTTCTGAACAGTGCTTGACGGAGTCTTAGATGCTCCAAATGGTGTGGCATTCATAGTTGGAAGGCTGAAGCTAGGCATGTTCATACCGCTTCCTGCTGCAGTTCCGGCTGTTGCTGTACCTGTCGTTGCTGTGGAAGAAGGTCTTCTTGCACCAAAGGAAGAAGCTGTGCTTCTTTTTCCGAAAGGGGTCTGCTGAAGGTTATCATCATTCAGACCTGTTGCGATCACTGTGATTCTGCAGTAGTCAGCAACTGTATCATCATACATGGCACCAAAGATGATGTTTGCTTCCTCACCTGTAAGCTCCTGTACATAGCTTGCAGCATCATTGGCATCCATAAGAGAAATATCTCCGGAAATATTAATGATAACATGTGTAGCACCTTTGATGGTTGTCTCAAGAAGTGGAGAAGATACGGCCTGCTGTACAGCTTCCATAGCTTTGTCGTCTCCTCTTGCTTCACCGATACCGATATGGGCAATTCCCTTGTCTGTCATTACAGTCTGAACGTCTGCAAAGTCAAGGTTAATCAGAGCCGGCAGATTGATCAGGTCTGTAATGCCCTGTACTGCCTGCTGCAGAACTTCATCAGCCTTCTTCAGAGCTTCCGGCATGGTTGTTCTGCGATCTACAACTTCCAGTAATTTATCATTCGGGATAACGATTAATGTATCCACTGCTTTCTTCAGATTCTCAATGCCTGCAAGTGCATTATTCATACGAGTTCTTGCTTCAAAACGGAAAGGTTTTGTAACAACGCCAACTGTAAGGATACCCATTTCTTTCGCTGCTGCTGCGATAACAGGTGCAGCTCCGGTTCCGGTTCCGCCTCCCATACCACAGGTAACGAATACCATATCCGCACCTTCCATTAACTGTTTTACTTCTTCAATGCTCTCCTCTGCTGCTTTCTGTCCAACCTCAGGCTGGGCTCCTGCACCAAGACCTTTGGTAATCTTCTCGCCAATCTGAAGTACAGTTGGAGCTTTGCACAGAGTTAAAGCCTGCTTATCAGTATTAACACCTACAAACTCTACTCCGCCGATGGCCTCTTCCACCATTCTGTTTACTGCATTATTTCCGGCTCCACCTACACCGATCACTATGATCTTGGCAGATGATTCAGCCTCGTTTGACATAATCTCTAACAACGTACTTCCTCCTTTATTTATACCTGATATCCTTTTCAGTGATTTATATCAAAGTTACATATAGATATATCATATATTTTTTTGAGAATTAATCAACCATTAATTTTGTTTTTTTATACTTTTTTCACTCTTTTTCGGCAATTCCGGTAAATATGTTGTATCAGTGTACGGAGCCTTCTCTGATCTCAAAGTTTCCATATACTATCAATATCCCTCAGAATCATCCCCCTGATAATCACTGTTATCTTCTGTATAATCACCATATCCATCTGAATCATCTGAGTTTCCGTCGTCATATGATGAATCACTTTCTCCATCTTCTGAAGTTTCAGAACTCTGGTCATCTGCGGAACTTTCATCTTCTGAACCGTCTCCCGACTCATCAGATGCCGCATCCAGAGATTCCTGTGTAGGCTTCGGTCCCACATAATTACCGGATTCGTCATACTCACCTGCTCCGGTATAATCCCCTTCCTCATCATAACCGCCATTCCAGTTCTCAATTGCTTCCTCAAGAGCAGTCTTCGGTTTTGCACCTACATAATTACCATCTCGTCATACTCGCCGTCTCCGGTATAATTGCCATCTTCATCATAACCGCCATTCCAGTTCTCAGCAGTAACTTCTTCCTGTTCCAGTTCTTCTTCAAAGGTATTGGACTCCGTAGCCACACTCTCCATATGAAGAATACCTTTTTTTCCCTGAATTTTGGCAGAATCGCTATCACTCGGTTCATCTTCTCTTCCAGATCAGCATCTTTTCCAAGCTGAACAGTTATATCCCCATAGATGAGCTGATAGAATAGCTGCTGTCAAACTGAATATGATCGGGGATCATATCATTTTTCTGAAAGATTGTAGACAATGCTACAGCTGTATTCAGTACAGTATCTCCTTTAATATCCAGTTTCTCATCCATCACGATGCTGTTCACCTGAATTCCGTCAAAATACGGAACCGTCTCATCTCTGTTCTGAGAACCCTCCACAAAAATGCCATTTCTGTCAAAATAAATGTAACTGTCAAGATATCGGATGCATCGACTGTTTTTTTCTCTTTTACGCTGATACAGATGGTATTTCGGTTCAGCTGGGTAACTTTAAATGCATCTACATATGCAATGTCCTCTGTATTTGTAGTGCTGTAGAGCAGTGGTGCAAGGACCGAATTGGAAGCCATCGGTCCCCGAAGCACCATATTCTTTACTTCTTCGTCTGTATAATGGGAAGTTCCCCTCACCTCAACAGTATCTACTTTATAATAGGAAAAAAATACTATCACAGCGACCATAACTCCGGCGCCTATCATACCTGCCAGCATCTTCTTCGTCCTTTTGCTCATAGGAGGTCTTTTCCCATAATTACTTTCTCTCATAAATCCTCAAATCCTCTGTCCCCGGCTGCCATATTCTGCAGCCCAAAGTCCGTAAATCTTCACAGATATGCTCATAGCCCCTGCTGATAAACCCGGCTCCTGTAACACAGGTTTCTCCCTCTGCCATAAGTGCGGCAATGAGCAGGGCTGCACCACCTCTGAGATCTCCTGCCTGTACCTGTGTTCCCTTAAGAGTTTTTCCCCCTCTTATGATTGCCTGGTTTCCGCTTACGGAAATATCTGCGCCCATTTTTTCATCTGAAAAGCACTGCCAATCTCCGGTCAAAAATATTTTCCCGTATGGTACTCTGTCCCTGCGCACCTGTCAGCACCGCCATCAACGGAGCCTGCAGATCTGTGGGAAAACCCGGATAAATTTCTGTTTCTACTAAAACAGCCGGTCTGACAGCATTCTTTCCATTGACCTCTAGTGTACCACCATTTACTTGATATTGTCCACCTATTTTCCGATATACTTCCATAAACGACTGCAACTCCTCCACAGGTACATCATGAAGAATAATCTTACTTCTTGCTGCCGCAGCCGCACACAGATAGGTACCTGCAACAATACGATCCGGAGGAATACGGTAGTCTCCGCTTTTCAGTTCATCCACTCCTCTGATCGTAATTTCACCGGTTTCCTCTCCTTCTATCAATGCTCCCATTGTTTTCAGATATCTGCAGAGCCAGAAAATCTCCGGTTCTTTCGCACAATTATAAAGATGTGTTACACCTTTTGCAAGAACTGCTGCCAGTATTGCCTGTTGAGCAGCTCCCACACTCGATTTCGGAAACACAATATCCTGCCCTTCAAATCTGACACATTCTCCATCCAGGCCTGATGCATTTTCCCGGACATCCGCGCCAAGTGCTCTCAGTGCCATAAGATGGAGATCTATTGGTCTTTTCCCGATCGTACATCCGCCCGGATACCCTATCCTGCATTTTCTGTTTCTTGCAAGCACCGCACCTGCCAGAATGATTGAAGAACGCATTCTGCCTGTATAGACTGCAGGAATTTCTGTTCCGTCTGCGCAGGAACAATCCAGATAAAGATCATGATCGTCCCACCAGGTCACTGCACCAAGACTTTCAAAATCTCTTCCATACAGAAAACATCTGAAATTCTGGGGCATCCCCTCAGAATGCTTAGTCCTCTGTGCATCAGAGATGCGGCTATCATTGGAAGTGCTGCATTTTTAGATCCCTGTATAAAAATCTCTCCGCTGAGAGAAGCTTTACCTGTCACATGGATTTCATCCAACCTTTTGCTCCCAAAGAGTCTCTTACTTTACAGTTTATGGCTTTTTCTATTATATGTTACGCCATTCTGAAACCTGTAATTCAATTTATCCTGTCACATTTCCCAACATTCATCGCAAGTCCCATTTCCCCAAGAAGAAACACTGCCGAAGTTCCTCCATAGCTGATAAAAGGCAGCGTAATGCCTGTATTGGGGATTGTATTGGTCACCACTGCAATATTCAAAATAACCTGAAGAGCCAGATGCCCCATAATCCCGCAACAGATAAGAGCTCCGGCCAGATCTTTTGCATGCATGGCAGCCACACCCAGCCGCCACAAAAGCATTGCAAACAGAAAAATCAGAAAGATAGCTCCGGCTGCTCCCATTTCCTCACATATAATCGAAAAAATCATATCATTCTGCGCTTCCGGAACAAATCCAAGTTTCTGCAGACTGTTTCCAAAGCCTCTGCCGAATATTCCGCCGCTGCCAATGGCATACAATCCCTGGATCGTCTGAAATCCTTTTTCATATTTCTCCGGATTTCTCCAGATTGCAAGACGTTCCAGACGATAACTCTCTGCGGCAAGAAAAACAGCTATGAAACCTGCACCTGCGCTGCCAAGCCCGATAAATTCCAGATATCCCGGATTGGATACAAAAATCAGGATTCCACCGATACCCAAAATAATGATCGCTGTACTCAGATTATTTGAACCTACAAGACCAATGGTCGGCAGCAGGGTCAATATTGTCCTGCACATAAATCCAAAGCCCCTGGTTGCTTTTTGTACGCTCGATCTGCCATGCAAGAAAAAGGATCACAGCAACTTCGCAAACTCTGAAGCTGAAAAGATAAAGGTCCAAGATTCAGCCATCTTTTGAGCCGTTGATCTCCTGACCTACAAAAAGTACTGCGCCGGACAAAAACATTGAAATCAGATATGCCACTGGTCCCAGCCTCAGAAAAAATGATAATCAATGGAAGAAACCATATACATCACTCCCATACCCAATGCTGTGGCAAATAACTGTTTCTTAAAATAACAGGCAGAGTCGCCGAAACGTACTCTGCCATTATATTCACTGGAGCTGAATAATACTGCCAGGCCAAAAATCACAAGCAGTACTATCAGTACCAGCATCGTCATATCTGTTTTTGATAAATCTGTCGCTCTTTTTCGCGCCATCTGTTTCTCCGCAAAATTATCTATAGCCGGTCACTGCAGCTTCGTCTTTCTCTGCCGGACAGCTATAATTCTTACTTATAGATATTCTACAGATTTCTTACATATTCCTTGAACATATCTCCACGCTGTTCATAGTTATCAAACTGTCCCCAGCTTGCACATGCGGGAGAAAGCAAAACAGCATCTCCAGGCTGTGCTTTCTCCTCACATACCTTTACTGCCTCTTTCAGATCTTCGCAGAGGATGATGTCATGGAAACCATGTTTCTCAGCAGCTTCTTTGATTTTCTCCTTTGTCTGACCGATCAGCACCAGATAACGTACCTTTCCGTCAAATGCCTCAATCCATTCATCATAACCGGACTGTTTATCATAACCGCCGCCGATCAGAAGTGTCGGACGGTTCATTGCCTGGATTCCTTTAATTGCCGCATCCGGGTTAGTTCCTTTGGAATCATTATAATATACAACGCCTTTTTTCTCTGTCACATATTCGATTCTGTGTGCAACAGCTGTAAATTCACAGATGCTCTTACGGATGCTGTCCAAGGATACTCCATCGTAGTAAGCCATTGCAACTGCGGCCATAACATTCTCAAAATTGTGTTTTCCAAGAAGCTTCAGATCTTCTGTCTTAACTACTTCGATTTCTTTTTCTCCGTCCTTCAGGATGATTTTGTTTCCATCCAGATAAATTCCCTCATCCAGTTTACGTCCGCTGGAGAAATATACCACTCGTGGAGTCAGATGTTTTCCAAACTCACGCAGAACCTCATCTTCATAATTCAGCACGCATACATCTTCTGTGCCCTGATTCTCAGTGATCAGTTCTTTCACACGTATATACTCTTCCATTGTATGATGACGGTTCAGATGGTCCTCTGTAATATTCAGGATTGCAGATACCTTTGGTGCAAACTCATCAATCGTTTCCAGCTGAAAACTGCTGATTTCTGCAACAGTTACAGAGTTTTGCTTCATCTCCAGTGCTTTGGAAGTATATGGGGTTCCGATATTGCCGACTACAAAAACAGACTCACGTGCATCCTGCATAATTTTTCCAAGAAGTGCTGTTGTAGTAGTTTTTCCGTTTGTTCCTGTGATGGCAAGTACTTCGCCGTCACCTACTCTGTATGCCAGTTCTACCTCTCCCCATACCGGAAGCCCCTGCTCATAAAAACTCTTTACAAGTGGAAGATCTGTCGGCACTCCGGGGCTTAAAACTACCAGATCAAGACTGTCCTGTACTTCTTTCGGAAGTTCTCCTGCATATACAGTGACCGGATATGTCCCATCTGTTTTATGTACAACTGCGTCTTTATCTGTTTCGGCATTTCCGTCATAGATAACCGGAAATGCTCCTACCTTTGCCAGAAGGTCAGATGCTCCGATTCCGCTTTTTCCGGAACCGAATACAAGTACCTTTTTTCCCTGTAATTCCATAATAATTTTCCTCCCTTTTATCAGCATAACGCTGAAATCTGCTTAGCCAAAATCTTACAGTGCCAACAGTGCGACCATACACATAACCGCTGTAATAACTGAGAATACCGCAACTACACGTGTTTCAGACCATCCGCATAACTCAAAATGATGATGGATCGGCGCCATCTTAAAAATACGCTTTCCATGTGTTGCCTTGAAATAAGTTACCTGAATGATAACGGAAAGTACTTCGATCAGATAGATCAGACCCACGATCAGGATAAATAACGGCATCTGCATCACATAAGCCGTACCTGCAACAAAACCACCCAGTGCCAGAGAACCTGTGTCTCCCATAAACACTTTTGCCGGATATACATTAAACAACAGAAATCCCATCAGACCTCCCACAACTGCACCTGTGATCGGCTCGATTCCCGATTTCATTCCAATAGAAACTACTGTAAAAAAATACTGCAACGATCAGAGTCACACTGGAAGCAAGACCATCCAGACCATCCGTAAAATTAACTCCATTCACAGTACCGATCACAGCAAAGAAAAGAACCGGAACTGCCAGCCATCCAAGATTCAGGAAATGTCCGCTCCAGAATGGGATTCTCATAGTCAGTGAAATATCTGTATACTTAACAATATAAAAGACAAAAATCGCAGTCAGAACTACCTGAAGTAAAAATTTCTGCCATGGCAGCAGTCCGTCTGAGCGTTTCAGCACAACCTTCAGATAATCATCCAGAAATCCGATAATTCCAAATCCAAGAGTCAGGAACAGTACCGGAATGATCTTCGGATAATCCCCTACATAAAATAATGCAGTTATCGCTGTGGCGATCAGAAAGATCACTCCACCCATTGTAGGTGTTCCTGCTTTCTTTAAATGGGACTGTACGCCCTCTGTTCTTTCTGTCTGGCCCATCTTCAGTCTCCGAAGAAAAGGAATGATGACCGGTCCTAATACAACGCTGATTGCAAAAGAAATCAGCACAGGGATTACAACTTGAAATTCCATCTTACACCTCGTTCATTCTTTCGTTTTTTCCTGAAAGTTTTTTACTTTCAGATTTCTTTTAGTATAAGGCTTTTTGCTTATTTATCAACCTGCCTGCGGAATTTCCCTAATTGCCTTCTGCAGAAAAATCAGAAACATCACTTTTTTCAATTCCAAGATATGGCAGGATATTCTCAAAAATACCACGTATCACAGGTGCAGCTACTGTCCCTCCATAATAGATTCCTTTCGGATCATGAATAATACACAGTCCCAGTATCTGCGGATCTTCTGCAGGTGCAAATCCCAAAAAGAGGAATATAACGATTTGCACTTCTTGGCAGTGTCTGAGAAGTGGCAGTTTTCCCACCGATGGCATATCCTTCAATTTTTGCATTTTTCCGGAGCCCTGAGATACTACTGTTTCCAGGATTTCTCTTATTTCCTTCGAAGTTTCTTCAGAAACAATTCCTTCCTTTACCGGAAAGTCAGTTTCTCACCCTCTGTTCTGTCAGGATTTAACACTGCGACTCCAAAATGTGGTGTCACCCGTCTGCCTCCGTTTATAAGTGAACTTACTGTTGCAGCCAGCTGAACAGGCGTAATCTGAAAAGACTGTCCAAAAGAAACCGTTGCCAGTTCCACTTCTCCCATATTTTTCTTCTGATGCATAATAGTTCCTGCCTCTCCCGGAAGATCTGTCCCGGTTTTATCCAGAAGTCCAAACTGTCTGAAATACTTATAATAACGTTCTATCCCAAGGCGAAGCCCCACCTCTATAAACACAGGGTTACAGGAATTCTGTGCACCTTCCACAAAATTCTGAGATCCATGTCCTGTTCTTTTTGCACAGTGGATTCTGCGATCCTCCACCACTTTATATCCGGGACAATAAAAACGGTCCCCAGGTGAAACAACACCAGCCTCCAGTCCGGCTGCCATGGTGATGATTTTAAATGTGGAGCCCGGTTCATAAGTATCATTCAGGCAGGGATTTCTCCACATCTGATTCAGTAATTCCTGCTTTCTTTCTGTATTTGTTTTTCCTGATGCTGTCTGCACTGCCAGTTCACTTTGTTCATTGTGATCTTCCGACGGTATTGTTATCCCGGATTCATTTAACTGCATATTCAGATCATCTGTCAGGGTAAAAGGATCATTCAGGTCAAATTCCGGCACATTGACACATGCATATATTTCGCCGTTCTGTGGATTCATCAGCAGGATAGATACACGTTCTGCCTGCTTTTCCTCCATTACTTTCAAAGCTGACTGCTGCGCAAATTCCTGAATATTTACATCAAGGCTGATTATCAGGCTTTTCCCCTCTATCGGTTTTTCCCTTGTCTCACCCAATTTATCAATTTCCACACCCCTGGCATCTGTTGTTGTCAGGATTTTACCCGGCTGTCCCCTCAGGATTTCTTCATATTTCACTTCCAGACCAATAATTCCCTGATTATCACCTCCCGTAAAGCCAATGACTTTTGAAGCCAGACTTCCACATGGATAGTAACGCTTATAATCCTCATCAACTTTCACCCCTGCCAGACTGCACTCTCTTATCTCATCACCTGTACTTTTTTCCACATTTGTCTTTACTATTTCTATGGAAGAGATTTTCTCCACTCTTTTTCTCACTTCTGCCTCATCTATTTTCAGTTTTTCAGACAACAGGGCGATTACTTTTTCAGGTTCTTTAATCTGACTGTGGATCACAGAGATTGTACATACTGTCCTGTTTGATGCCAGCACGTTTCCTTTTGCATCCAAAATCTTACCTCTGGCAGCCTTGATGTCACGTTCTCTCTCATGAAGATCTTTCGCTTTCTCATAATAGTGATCTGATCTGAAACACATAAGGTATACAAGTCTGCCAATCAGGCCTGACATCATCAGAATGCAGCATACAAATACCACCCATATCTTTTTCTTATGAAAACGTCATATTTTTTTTCATAAAAAAGCTCCGCAGAGATTGTCATAACAATATATGACCATTCTCTGCGGAGCTATAACTATACGTTTTTATTCCAGACCTGCTTCTTCATTGGTAATACCGTCTGTCTCTTCGTCATTATCCTCAGTCGTCTCAGCTTCATCATCCTCCAGAGGTGCAGGTGCATCAGGATTGGATACTGCATCTCCTGAAGAATCTGCATCCGTACTTCCCGAAGCACTGACAAGATTTGTAGACATCTTATAATTGCCTTCCTCATCCAATATGTGATCTCCATTGGCATCCAGCAGATATCCGTTTTCATCAATCCGGTTTCCATCCCAGTCTATCAGATTGCCATCTGCATCCACCAGATTACCGTCACTGTCAAGTTCGCTGTCCGATATGGAAGTACTCTTTAAATGTCCCTTAAACCCTTCCCACAATTCTGTCTCCGGCACTGTTCCATCTTCAGATTCATCCGGCACTACATTCAGATACGGAAGAAGTTCCGAAAGGATTCCCTGTGCAATATACTGCGGATAAGTACTGTTTGCCTGATCCTCTACATTCGGTTCATCTACAACTACATAAATTACCACAGCCGGGTCATCTACAGGAGCAAATCCAATAAAAGAAACCAGATATTTTCCGTTTCCTCGCGGGTATTTCTCCGCTGTACCTGTTTTACCGCCTGAACTGTAACCCTGCACTTTGGAATGACGGCTGGTACCCTGCTGTACACTCAATGCCATATAGCTTCTGATATCACTGGAAATCCTGGAGGAAATCGTCTGCTTCAGAAGTATCGGCGAGATTGTTTTTACAGTTCCGCCATTACTGTCAAGAACCTTTGTCACAAGATGCGCTGATAATAATATCCGCCATTGATCAGAGAACAGAAGGCAGACAGCATCTGCGTCATAGTCACATTGAAATTCTGTCCGAATGAATTTGTCGCAAGGTCA
>ENA-OQAS01001401-OQAS01001401.1-human-gut-metagenome-genome-assembly--contig:-NODE-1401-length-11287-cov-2.061738_pt1 | contig 11287 bp, 14 predicted proteins | sample MGYA00242733_ERZ504523 | MGnify/ENA primary metagenome ERZ504523 (study PRJEB26092, sample SAMD00036239) | human gut metagenome | host: Homo sapiens | study: EMG produced TPA metagenomics assembly of... | reverse complement strand
TGTAGTGAAATGAGTTTGGTGGAGCCGTGCACCGCTGTATTCATGCAGTCAGCCATCTGATCGAGGATCACGCAGAGCATGCGGGAATTCCTCTGCGTTTTGCAGCTTCTAAGATCATTGAAGGGGATCATCTGATTCTGCAGAAACTGGAACTGGACGAGAATGAGCACGAAGCAATTGAACATCTGATTGTACAGATGGAAAAAGAGCGTGGGCTCGATCGCAGTGCGGCGATTGCGGATATGCGTTTTAATTTCATCGAAAAGGTGTGCGAGAAAACGGTAGTAAAGCCGAAGGCAAGCCGGGAGCGCATCCGCAGTGAGAAAATTGATCGGATTCTGACTGGAAAATATACAGCAATTCCATGTTTTATCGGTATTATGCTGTTGGTGTTCTTCCTTACGTTCCATGTGATCGGCGCTTTTTTACAGAACCTGCTTGCCATGGGGATTGACGCACTGTCTAATGTGACAGACCGTGCGCTGACGGCAGCGGGAGTCAATGAAGTGCTTCACGGACTGATCATTGACGGTATTTTGCCGGAGTCGGAAGTGTACTGAGTTTCCTGCCAATTATCGTAACATTATTTTTCTTTCTGTCATTGATGGAAGACAGTGGTTACATTGCGCGAGTTGCATTTTTTATGGATAAACTTCTGCGAAAAATCGGACTTTCCGGACGAAGCATTGTACCGATGCTCATCGGATTTGGATGTACAGTTCCGGCGGTGATGTCGACCCGCACGCTGCCGAGTGAGAGAGACCGGAAGATGACGATTTTGCTGACTCCGTTTATGAGCTGTTCGGCAAAACTTCCGATTTATGCATTTTTTACCAGCGCATTTTTCCCGGAGTATGGAGCACTCGTGATGTGTGTTTTGTATCTGACCGGAATTGTGATTGGGATCCTGGTTGCGTTGTTGTATCGGAAAACACTGTTCCGTGGAGATGCGGTTCCGTTTGTCATGGAGCTGCCAAATTATCGTTTGCCGGGGCTGAAAAATGTTATGCAGCTTTTGTGGGAGAAAGCAAAAGATTCCTGCAGAAAGCATTTACCGTTATTTTTGTAGCAACGATCTGTATCTGGTTCTTACAGAAATTTGATTTGCATTTTAATCTGGTGGCGGATTCTAAAGACAGTATTCTTGCGATGATTTCAAACTGCCTGGTTCCAATTTTTGCACCGCTTGGACTGGGAGACTGGAGGATCTGTACTTCATTGATCAGCGGCGTTATGGCAAAGGAGAGCGTGATCTCAACTCTGGAAATTTTATTTGGAGGAGCAGTAAAGGATGCATTGACACCGGTAGCGGCAGCTTCACTTCTGGTATTTAGTCTGTTGTACACGCCGTGTATTGCAGCAATTGCTTCCATTCGCCGGGAACTTGGACGAAAATGGGCAGTTGGCATGGTGATCTGGCAGTGTATGATCGCTGGGTGGCAGCATTTGCGGTAAGGTGGCTGATGGTTTTATTTATGAGATAATGAAAATAGAGCAGAAAGTACTTGAAGGAATCGGAAAGATAGAATAAAATAATAACAAAAAAGGATTATTTATTTATGCTCAGACAAATGTGGAAAAAGAGGGTTTGTTTTGTTCTGGCTGTGATTCTGGCAGTAATTGCTGTGACACCAATGGAAATGGAGCACACAGATGCAGCAATGGTACATTCGGTAACAGCATTGATGACGGGAAATCTGGTAAACAAGTCCAATGCGGACAAGCTGACTTACAGACAGCTGGAGACAAGCGCCTATGAGAGAAAACTGATTTCAAAAAGTGTGTATAATTACACGATGCAGCAGGTCCCGGCATTGTATGAGGGCAGGAACGTCATTAATGTGTCCGGTATGACCGGAAAAGCAAATACCAGTTATGTGGATGATGATGGTGTTGGTGAAAATGTCTCGTTTGTAAAATTTCAATGTAGAAAGAGCGGTAAATACCAGTTTACGGAAAGTGATTTTAAGGGAAAATCCAAGAATGAAGTGATCTATAATGATAACAATTATCTCATGTTTCTGCCAAAAGAGTTAAAAAGCGGGTATGAGATTTATGACCCATGGAACAGTACCTACTATCAGTTTCTTTCCAGAACTTTTGCAAGTGGTTATGGCAAAGTATGGTATGATGTCAACGCATCGAAAAAACTTACGAGAAGTGCGAAGCGTGCAATAAAAAATTCGGCAGGGTATACAAGCGCTATCCAGAGGGAACTGCAGAAGAAAAAAGACAGTATTTCCAGATACAGTATGGAATCTGAAAAAAATACGTATCGCTTAAAGAAAGGAAATACATATCTGCTTGTAATTTTTACGCCGGATTCCTTCCGCTTCCGGAAAAAAATAACAAACGGAAACAATTATTATAAGGAACAGTATCTTTCCGATATTCCATGGTCGTTCGATCTGAAAATTACTTATATGGATGAAAAAGCAGATTAGCAAAATTACCCTATTGTATTAGAAATCAGAACGTGGTACAATGCATAAGAATAGAAAAAAGCATTGACGGAACAAGTAGTGAAATTGAAACATACAGAGAGAACGGTAGATGGTGTGAGCCGTTTATGGAAAGATTTCATGAAGACCACTCCTGAGCTGTGCGCGAAAGAAGCGTCACCGTGTAGCTGCGTTATAAGCCAAAGAGTAAAAGAATTAAGGTGGAACCGTGTATAAAGCACCTTAGATATGTCATGCATATCCGGGGTGCTTTTTTATTTCCATACCAAAAGAAGGAGAGTTAACGTAAAATGGTAAACTTTAAGGAAAATGAAGAATTAAAAACACTGAATCATTCCTGTGCACATCTGATGGCACAGGCAATCAAGCATCTGTACCCACAGGCAAAATTCTGGGTTGGACCGGTTGTTGCAGAGGGATTTTACTATGATGTAGATCTTGGGGAAGATGTAATCCGTGATGAGGATATCGAAAAGATCGAAAAAGAGATGAAAAAGATTGCAAAATCCGGAAAGAAAATCATGCGACGTGAAGTTTCTAAGGCAGAGGCTATGGAAATGTTCAAGAATGATGAGTATAAACTGGATCTGATCTCCGATCTGGAAGATGGAAATATTACCGTATATGATCAGGGCGATTTTACGGATCTGTGCCGTGGACCGCACGTAGACAATGTAAAACTTTGCAGAAACTTCAAGCTGATCCGTCACTCTGGTGCATACTGGAAAGGTGACAGCAAAAACAAAGTGCTGCAGAGAATTTATGGTGTATGTTTCCCGACCGCAGAGGAGCTGGAGGCACACCTTAAGCTTTAGAGGAAGCAAAGGAAAGAGATCACAGAAAAATCGGAAAGGACATGAACCTGTTTATGGTTGATGATCTGGTTGGCCGTGGACTTCCGATGTTCCTTCCGAAGGGATATGTGATCTGGCAGGAGCTGGAGAACTATATCAAGAATAAGGAAAGAAAGCTTGGCTATCTGCATGTTATGACTCCTTGTGTCGGTACCGTAAATCTGTACAAGACATCCGGTCACTGGGATCACTACAAAGAAAACATGTTCCCACCAATGGAGATGGAGGGAGAGTCTTTCGTTCTTCGTCCGATGAACTGCCCGCATCACATGATGATCTATGCAAACAGAAGACATTCCTATAAGGATCTGCCGATCCGTATCGGTGAGATCGCACATGATTTCCGTTACGAATCCAGGCGGAACGTTAAAGGGTATCGAGCGAGGCAGACATTTCTGTCAGAACGATGCGCATCTGTTTGTAACACCAGAGCAGATTGAGGATGAGTTTACCAAGGTTGTAGACTTGATTTTCAGCACCTACAAGGATTTCGGAATTACCAATTACCGTTGTGTACTGTCTCTGCGTGATCCGGCAAACAAAGAAAAGTATCATGATGATGATGCTATGTGGAACAAGGCAGAGGATGCACTCCGCACGGTATTGAATGATCTGAAAATTGATTATACAGAGGAAATTGGAGAGGCTGCTTTCTATGGACCAAAGCTGGATGTAAACGTACAGCCTGCAGTCGGCAATGAGATCACACTTTCTACCTGCCAGCTTGATTTCTCCTCCCGGCAAAATTCAATCTGTCTTATGTAGACCGCGATGGCGAGAAGAAGACACCGGTTGTTCTGCATCGTGCAATTCTTGGTTCCCTCGATCGTTTCATGGCATATATCCTTGAGGAGACCAAGGGAATCTGCCGACATGGCTGGCTCCGGTTCAGGTTCGCGTGATGCCGGTTAAGACAGACAACGAGGAACTGACTGCTTATGCAAAGGAAATCTGCGATGCCTTAGAGGCAAAGGATGTCCGTGTAGAACTCGATGACAGATCCGAGAAGCTTGGCTATCGTATGCGTGAAGGACAGGTGCAGAAGGTGCCGTATCTTCTGGTTGTCGGCTTCAATGAGAAAGAAGACAGAACCGTATCCTTCCGTCTGCATGGAGAAAAAGATACCACAGTTCTTCCACTGGATGAGTTTGTGGAGAAGCTTGAGAATGAGATCAAAAATAAGCTGAGAACTCATATCGGGCTGAAAATAAATAAAAGCCGATTTGAAACAGTAAAAAATGCGCGCAGCAAAAAGTGGTGCCCCCCTTTTGCTGCGCGCTTTTTTGCAGGAAAATATATTTTTACTTTCATGTTAGAAAGTCGTTGTATTCTGTTCAGAAACTTCCAACTTCCGGATCAACTGGAATTCATGTATAACCATTGCCAGTCCAACTGCAAAAGATAACACATCCGCAACCGGACTTGCATAAAGAATTCCCTTAATTCCCCAGAAACGCGGGAAAAGCAAAAGCAGAGGAAGCAGGAATAAAATCTGTCTTGTCAGAGAAAGAAACGTTCCCTTATATGCTTTTCCGATCGAACTGAAAAACGTCGAGGAAATCGGCTGCATAAAATTAAGCCATGTAAACAGCAGGAAAATCCGGAAATAGTTTACACCGAAATCAAAATATTCTTTGCTTCCGCTGCCAAACAGACCGAGGATCTGTCGCGGAAAATCTGAAACAGCAGAAAGGATACAATGGATACAATGGCACCGACCGTAATCGCCAGACGATACGATTCCTTTACCCGGTTGTACTGTTTCGCACCATAGTTAAAACTCTGGATCGGCTGGCTGCCCTGTGACAGGCCGATAATCACGGAAAAGTAAAGCTGGTTGACTTTCATGACAATTCCGGAACAGGCAATCGGAATTGACTCTCCGTAAACGGACTGTGCACCGTAATGCTTTAGCAGGTTGTTCATCGTAATCTGCACGATCATCATGGCAACCTGGTTGATGGCAGAAGCCATGCCAAGTGAGCAGATCTGTGCCAGATGGGAAGCATTCGGCCGGAAATGCTCGGAGTGCAGGGTTACTGTGCGGTAGTGTGACAGATAGCAGACCGCAATAATCGCAGAGATGACCTGACCGATCACGGTTGCCGCTGCAGCACCGTACATGCCCCAGTGGAATTCCAGAACAAACACGGCATCCAATACAATGTTGATGACGGCGCCGGAAATGTTTACAAACATCGCCATCTTTGGGCTGCCGTCTGCACGGATTAAGTGTCCGCTTCCGATCGTAAGAATTAAAAAAGGAAAACCGATCGCCGTCACACGGACGTATTGCCGGGCAAGCGGGAGAACATCTGCAGGGGAACCAAATCCGACCAGCAGAGGATTCAAAAATAATTCGGTTATGGCAAAAAGAAGGATGCCAACGGTAAGAAGCATTGTGATGGCGTTTCCGACAAAATAGGGAGCTCTTTCTTTTTTGCCGGCTCCCATGTGAAGGTTGAAGCTTGCCGCACCGCCGATTCCAAACAGAAGTCCAAGTCCTGTGCACATCATGGCAAGTGGGAATGCAATGTTGGTAGCGGCATTGCCGAGTGTGCCGACCGCATTTCCGATAAAAAGCTGGTCTGCAATGTTGTATACCGCACTGACAAGCATGGCGATAATGCTCGGTACGGAAAAGCGCAGAATCAGCGAAGAAATTTTGTCCACGGCAAGTGGATTTTGTTGTTCTGAAGTCATATGTTTCGCCCTTTCTTATGTTAATATCTGTATTTGCTTTTATATGGCAAACTTATATTATTATAGCTTTTTTCCTGTTTTTTTTCAATGAAGCCGGGCAGCAGAAAAATAAAATGGAAATTTTTGTAATTTTGAAACTTTTATGCGTGATGAATGGTCTAATAGATAGAAACAAAAAACAAGGAGGAACATAAAATGAGTAAACTTAGTAGTGTATTAAAAAAGACAGGTATTGCAGTAGCTGCTGCGGCAATGCTGGTGACAATGGGAGCAGGAACGGTGGTTACACAGGCAAAAACAAGTCTGCCGGTTTATAAAGTATCGCTGGCAAAGAAGTATACCGATCACCAGAAAGACAAACGGATGGAAGCCAGCGTAAAGATTCCGAAAGTGAAAATTACAGGTACAGACGGAAAAGTCATGAAAAGCGAAAGTGAAAAACTGAATGCTGCAATATCCAGTTATCAGAATAAATTTATCAAAGATTATAAAAAAGATGTGGCAGACGTAAAGAAGGGGGAGAAGGGAAACGAGAGCCTTACTTCCGGATATAAGGTTGTAACCGACAACGACAAGATGTTTTGCCTGCGGATTGATACGGTAATTGCTATGGGCGGCTCCCAGAGTTATGCAAAGATTTTCAGTGTGGATAAAAAATCCGGAAAACAAATCACTCTGAAAAATCTGTTCAAAAAAGGAAGCGGCTATATTGACCGGATTTCCGACAATATCAAAGAACAGATGCGGGCACAGATGAAAGAGAATGCAGATGTTACCTATTTTGTGGACGATGAAACAATAAGTTCAATTTCAAGTCCATCAGCAATAAGACAAATTTCTATGTCAATGAGAAGGGAAAACTTACCCTTGTATTTGACAAGTATGAAGTAGCACCGGGATATATGGGAATGGTCGAATTTTCCATTCCGACAGGTGAGATTGTAGATATGGTTACAAACGGATATCTGAAATAAAAGGCAAATAGAAAAAATGGCTCCGTGGGCAAATCCCACAGAGTCATTTCTATTTGGTGCAAATGAAGAGGATGCAATTTCTGATTTTTATGGTATACTGTCTGTAGAAAATAAAATGACGTGAGAGTATACCTATGAAAAACAGGACAAAAGCATTTGATTCCGGAATGGACGGTTATATTTCAAAACCGATGACCATCGATGCATTGTTTACCACATTAGAAGAAGTCTTACATTTATAAAACAGGATGTTTTAAAACAGAAAGGAGTCTGCCATGGATATAACGGGAGTAGGAAGTTCATCATATTTATATGGTTATGGAATTTCAGACAGTGATACAAAGAATGTCACAGGAAAAGAAAATGGCATCGGAAGCGTAGATGAAAACGGGAAACAGAAGGAATGCCAGACCTGTAAAAACCGTAAATATGTCGACGGATCAGATGAAGCAAATGTATCGTTTAAGAGTGCCGCGCATGTTTCCCCGCAGGCTGCATCATCGGCAGTCCGTGCGCATGAGGGGCAGCATGTATCCAATGCCTACAGCAAGGCATCCGAGGAAAATGGCAGGGTGATTTTGGCATCTGTGCAGATTCATACTTCGATCTGTCCGGAGTGCGGGAGGTCGTATGTGTCAGGCGGAGTGACCAATACGCAGATCAAATACTACAATGAATCAAATCCGTACCAGAAGGATTTAAAGGTAACCGACGGGATAAAGGCACGGGGCGATCATGTGGATATGCAGGTGTAGGGGATTGAAGCATGCAGTTCGTGTTGACTAATTTGTATAACAGCTGATAAAATGATTGGGAAAATTACGGTATCTGATTCATTCATCTGCAGAGCATTTGGTGAAAAAGATACGACGGTAATTGTGTTGAACAATTTTAATATAAATGAATAAAAACTCTGACGGCAAGGATGATCCGAGCAGGAATAGTTAAGAAATAAGGATTACAGAACAGTCTTCTGACAGATTGCCCGAAAGATGGTTTTTTGCGTTGAAAATAACAGGAGGATAGCATGTTAAAGGTAGCAGTATACGGAAAGGGCGGTATTGGAAAATCCACAGTGACTTCCAATCTTGCAGCAGCTTTTGCAAATATGGGAAAACGTGTCATTCAGATCGGATGCGATCCGAAAGCGGATTCCACCATTAATTTACTTGGTGGTGAGCCACTTCGTCCGGTAATGAATTATATGAGGGAAGAGGACGAGGAGCCGGATGAGCTGGCGCAGATTTCAAAGGAAGGCTATGGAGGAATCCTCTGCATTGAGACGGGCGGACCGACACCGGGACTTGGCTGTGCGGGGCGTGGAATTATTGCGACTTTTCAGCTTCTTGAAGATATGGAACTATTCGAACATTATAAACCCGATGTGGTTTTGTATGATGTATTAGGTGATGTTGTGTGCGGTGGATTTGCAGCACCGATTCGTGAGGGATATGCGGATAAGGTTCTGATCGTTACATCCGGTGAAAAAATGGCACTGTATGCTGCCAACAATATTTCCAGTGCAGTCAGAAATTTTGAGGATCGCAGTTATGCCCGGGTATTTGGCATCGTGTTAAATCACAGAAATGTAGAAAATGAGAAAGAAAAAGTACAGGCATTTTCAGAAAAGATCGGGGTGCCGATTGTGGGAGAAGTGCCGCGAAGTAATGAAATTATTCACTGGGAAGAGCAGGGAAAGACTGTGATCGAAGGAGATCCGGTCTCTGAAATCAGCAGATGTTTCTTTGATCTTGCCACATTGTTATGGAAAGAAGAGGAAAACGCATGAGACAGGAAGCATATTTTTGTACGGTAAAAGAGCTGGATGAGCTTGGAAAAAATAACATTCCCAGACAGCTTATTTCCCATACACATCTGATCTACAGTTCCCCTGCAACGCTGGCATTCAATTCTCCGGGAGCAGAAGGATTTGGTGTCAAACGTGCAGGTCTGGCGGTTCCGGATTCTGTTATGTTGATCGTGTCTCCGGGATGCTGTGGCCGCAATACCTCGGTGCTTAGTTCGATGCGGGCCTATCAGGACCGTTTTTATTATCTGTTGATGGATGAGACGGATATTGTGACCGGAAGGCACCTGAAAAAGATCCCTAAGGCAGTAGCGGAAATATGCGAAGGACTTAAGAAAAAGCCGTCTGTTGTGATGATATGTATTACCTGTGTGGATGCGCTGCTTGGCACGGATATGGAGCGTGTCTGTCACAAGGCAGAGGAATATGCAGGGGTTCCGGTAAGGCCATGTTATATGTATGCACTGACCAGAGAGGGCAGAAAACCACCGATGGTGCATGTGCGGCAGTCCGTTTATTCGTTGCTGGAACCGAAAAAGAAAAAAGGAAATGTGGTGAATTTACTGGGATATTTTTCACCGCTTACGGATGACTGTGAGCTGTATGATCTGCTTCATGGGGCAGGAGTAAAAACAATCCATGAGATTTCCAGGTGCAAGGATTATGCACAGTATCAGACCATGTCGGAAGCAAATTTTAATCTGGTACTGCATCCGGAAGCGCGCTTTGCGGCGGAGGATTTTCATGACCGGCTGAAAATTCCATATATCGAGCTGCGCAGATTATATCAGATCGATAAAATTGCCAGTCAGTATCGTGCTCTTGCCGCTGCACTGGGTGTGGAATTTGAGGATGAAATACCGCGTAAGGCAGCAGAGGAGGCGGTAGAAAAATTCAGGAAAATACATCCGGATGCAGTATTTGCCGTCGGAGAATGGATGAACGGAGATCCGTTCGAACTGGCACTTGCATTGGTACACTATGGATTTCGTGTGTCGGAGATTATGGAACATTATCCGGTGAAAACTTTGTCTATGTAAAACAACTGGCAAAAATCAGTCCGGATACGAAAGTTTTTCCAATCTGGAACCGACCATGCTGTATTATGACAAAAGTCAGTCCGGCGTCAATATGACCATAGGAAAAGATGCCGGCTATTATCATAAAGAATGTTCCAATGTGCTCTGGAATGAAGAACGGCAGCCATACGGTTATGCCGGTGTGCGCAGACTGTTTGAGGCATTGGCGGAGGTATAACACAATGAGAGGACTGAGAAAATATCTGACACCATTTGCACCGGATCAGTCAGGTGCGGTGTCTGTATTATATGAATTTGGCGGTATTATCGTCATTTGCGATGCCGGTGGTTGTACCGGAAATATCTGTGGATTTGATGAGCGCGGTGGTTTGAGAGCAAAAGCGCACTGTTTAGTGCAGGGCTTCGCGATATGGATGCAATTCTCGGCCGTGATGACAGGCTGGTGGCAAAGCTTGCAGATGCCGTGACAAAACTGGATGCAAAGTTTGCAGCGATTATCGGGACGCCGGTTCCGGCCGTTATCGGAACGGATTACCATGCCTTAAAGCGTATGACGGAGAAAAAAGTGGATCTGCCGATTCTGACTGTGGATACGGATGGAATGGAATTGTATGACAAGGGGGAAGAAAAAGCCTGGAAGGAACTGTTTTTGGTATTTGCAGGTGAAAAAGAAGACGTGATTTTGGGCAGAATCGGGATACTTGGCATGACACCACAGGATATCAGTGATCTGCGTGCAGCAGACCGTATCCGGGAGCATTTTGCGGCAGAAGGAAAAACTGCTGTCTGCTTTGGAATGGGAAATGGACTTGATGATGTAAAATCGGTTTCCAATGTGGAAAAAAATATCGTGGTATCGCCGGCCGCTTTAGAGGCAGCGAAATATCTGGAACGAACATATGGAACACCGTACGAGACAGGCTATCCGCTGGTGGATGAAATGGTTTACGATATGGATTATCATGGGAAAAAGGTACTTATTGTACAGCAGCAGGTGATCGGATCTGCAATCCGGGAAGAGATACAAAAAAAAGCAAAGGATGCACAGGTGACAGTTGCAAGCTGGTTTATGATAAAGCCAGAGCTTTGCAGTGACACAGATCTGCATCTGCGGGATGAAGAAGATTATATAAGGCTGGTGGAAAACATGGAATATGATGTGATTTACGCGGATCCATGTATGAAGCGTATGACACCGGAATTTGACGGAATCTTTGTGGATACGATACATTTTGCGGTGTCGGGGCATCTTGCAGAGATGAGATAACAGTTGCCGGTTGTCTTGTAAGATGTGACCCGCAATAAGGGAGTGTACGATTGGAGAAAAGTGTGTATAAGAATGAGATGACCTGGCGCATCCGGGTATACGGTATCGTTCAGGGTGTTGGTTTCCGGCCAACGGTAAGCCGCTATGCGACAAACCATGGAATTTACGGAACTGTTTGCA
>ENA-OQAS01001400-OQAS01001400.1-human-gut-metagenome-genome-assembly--contig:-NODE-1400-length-11289-cov-1.846175_pt1 | contig 11289 bp, 12 predicted proteins | sample MGYA00242733_ERZ504523 | MGnify/ENA primary metagenome ERZ504523 (study PRJEB26092, sample SAMD00036239) | human gut metagenome | host: Homo sapiens | study: EMG produced TPA metagenomics assembly of... | reverse complement strand
AATGTGTTGAAGAACATATTTTTAAGGAGGATGGAAGTCTGGCAAAAGGGATACATTATAATATATGCGCATGCGCGCGGAAAGGAACAACGGAAGGCGGAAAGAAAACACGGAGATACGGAAGGGCATTGTATGACACCCGGGTCTTGACATGTTCGACACCCGGGTCTTGGCATGTCTGACATCCGGGTCTCGGCATGTCTGACACCCGGGTGTCGGACACAAGATAAAGGCTAACGGGAGAAATGACACAGGAAGGAAACAATACAGAAACATGCAACGAAAAGAAATACAAACAGAAAAACGGCAGAGAAAAAGATACAAAAAAACAACGGCACAGCAAAAGAACAGACACAGGAAATAGGAGAAAGGCGGCAGGCAGCCGGAAAACACGAAGCAAGCCACAACCAGACAAACCTGTTAAAGGAAGATGCACGTTGTATTAAATGTTAACAGAAGCAACTGTCTTATAAACCGTGTTACCAAACAATAGATTTCCAGAAAAAATATTGGATAATACCAGGAATAGAATAACTTTGCAATGTGTTTTTCATAGTATTAGATTTAAGGTTAACAAAAAGATTGGCTGTCTGGGAGAGATAGCCTTTTTTTATGGAATATGATAAAGAAATATGCAGCGCTCCTCTGTACATAATTTTTTTTTCGTATATTTGCGAGAAACTTATTAAAAACCAATCAAATCTATGCTTACGAAACTTAACCACGTACTCCTTGCTGGTGTTGTAGCTTTGGCATGTTCTTCGTGCCAAACAGAAAAAAAGGCCGATTACCAAGTAATACCTCTCCCCCAAGAGGTTGTTCTGACACAAGAAAAGCCATTTCTATTAAACAAAAATGTTTCCATTACCTATCCAGAAGGCAACCTCTTGCTGAAACGCAACGCTGAATTCTTATCCGGATATATCCGGCAAGCCACAGGGTATACTCCTCCTGTAAAAGGCTTAAAGGACGGAGAAACGGCAAAGCATGCAATCAATTTAGGTTTAGATGCGGATATAGCCAATAAAGAAGGTTATGTGCTGACGACAACTTCGGAAGGTATTCAAATCAACGGGCAGACAGAGAACGGCGTGTTCTACGGTTGCCAGACATTACGGAAATCAATCCCTGCCGAGGCTCAGGGAGCTGATATTCTGCTACCGGCAGGCAGTATCAAAGACGAACCCCGCTTTACATATCGCGGTATGCATCTTGATGTATGCCGACATTTCTTCCCGCTGGAGTTCATAAAAGAATATATCGACTTACTGGCGCTACACAATATGAATACTTTCCATTGGCATCTGACAGATGACCAGGGATGGCGCATCGAAATAAAGAAATATCCGAAGCTGACGGAAGTCGGTTCAAAACGCAACTGCACCGTTGTCGGCAAGGCAAGAAGCGGAAAATATGACAACATTCCGTATGGCGGCTTCTACACGCAGGAACAAGCCAAAGAGATCGTGAAGTATGCACAAGAACGTTACATCACCGTAATTCCCGAAGTAGACCTGCCGGGACACATGCTTGCCGCTTTGGCCGCCTATCCTGATATGGGATGCACCGGAGGACCGTACAAAGTATCTCCCGACTGGGGTATCTTTGAAGATGTATTGTGCATCGGCAACGAACAGAGCATGCAGTTTCTTGAAGATGTAATGGCAGAAATCACCGAGATATTCCCTTCTAAGCTTGTACACATCGGTGGAGACGAAGCTCCCCGTACCCGCTGGGCCAAGTGCCCCAAATGTCAGGCACGCATCAAAGCGGAAGGCTTGAAAACAGACAAACAACATACAGCCGAGGACCGTCTGCAAAGCTATTGCATGACACGCATCGAAAAATTCCTCAACAGCAAAGGAAGGCAAATTATCGGTTGGGACGAAATACTGGAAGGCGACGTGGCACCAAATGCCACCGTTATGTCCTGGCGTGGCACATCCGGCGGTATCAAGGCTGCACAAATGGGACATGACGTAATTATGACACCCAATCTTTACTGCTATTTGACTATCTCCAAACTGCGGACAGTAAAGACGAACCTCTCGGCATAGGCGGATACGTACCGGTAGAGAAAGTATACAGTCTCGACCCTACCGCTGCGCTTACCAAAGAACAGGCCAAACATATTCTCGGTGCACAAGCCAACTTATGGACAGAATATATCGCCACTACCGAACATGCAGAGTATATGATACTCCCACGCATGGCTGCCCTTGCCGAAGTGCAATGGACACAGCCCGAAAAGAAAGATTACGCGGACTTCACCCAACGCCTGCCGCGCCTCATCAAGTTCTACCAACGGGATAGCATGAATTATGCCAAACACATATTCGATATCCAAGCGGAATATACCACTATCCAAGAAGAGGACGGAAGCGGTAGCGGAGCTATAGTAGCCACGCTTCGCACCATTGACAATGCTCCCATTTACTATACCTTAGATGGTACTGAACCCACTACAGCCTCCGAACAGTATAACGGAACCGGCATCGTTATCCGCCAGTCCGCCGACTTGCGTGCTGTTGCTATCCGCCCTGAAGGAAAAAGCAAGGTAACAGAAAAAAGCTTCTACATCAACAAAGCCACTTTCTGCCGATTGAGCTGACAGGTACACAGCCCACTCCGAAATACGCCTTTAAAGGTGCTACCGCTTTAGTAGACGGAATGAGCGGAATTGACAATTATGCAACCGGCGAGTGGATTGGCTTTTTGGATGGAGACGTAACGGCTGTTATCGACCTCGGTGCGTCAAACGGCAATGCCGCAGGCAAGACAGTTGCCGAATTACCGGAGATAAAGCATGTCTCTACCATGCCGTAATAGACATGGGCGCTGGGTTGCAGGATGTACAGGCCTGACAGTATCAGTGTCTGACGATAACAAAAGCTTCCGTGAGGTGGCAGCCAAAGAGTTTCCCGTTGAAATGGACAGCCGTAAAAAAGCTGTGGCAAACTATGAAGTTACTTTCGAACCGGTGAAAGCACGCTATGTTAAAGTATTAATCAAGCGTACCCCCGCCCTGCCCAAAGGACATCCGGGAGAAGGAGGAACACCTTTCCTGTTTATCGATGAGATTGAAGTGGAATAAGGCAACTTATCAAAAACGGTAACATATACAACAACTATCATCCTGTCATTCGGAGGAATCTAATATCCAAGAACGACAGGATGATATTTTGCGGAAGTGCATCTAAAACATTTATTCAATCACGAAACTCCCACGTTGCAAATCCCGATCCTGCGAGCTTTTCCCCACCATCACATCGTACCTGCCTGCACAAACCCGCATCGTATTACTTTGAGCATCCCACCATTCCAATTCTTTGCCGTTCAAATCGAACGCTACCTCAACACTCTTTCCGGCAGGAATGCGGACACGTTTAAAAGCACGCAAAGTCTTGCCCGGTCCTTCTGCGTCATCTTGCTTCTTGAGGTAAACCTGCACTACCTCTTCACCGTCACGCTGACCGTTATTCGTAACGTTAACGGTCAACTTCAAAGGTTCTCCCACCTTAATCTGTTCCTTGGTCAAGGATAAGTTGCCATATTCAAAGGTAGTGTAGCTCAAGCCGTAACCAAACGGGAACAATGGTTGCTGAGTCATATAACGATAGGTACGTCCTGTCATATTATAGTCCTCAAGTCGGGAAGCTGAGACATATTGCGATAAAAAGTTACAGGCAAGCGTCCACCCGGATTATAGTCACCGAACAATACATCTGCCACGGCAGTGCCGCCCGCCTGTCCCGGATACCAAGCCTGTAGGATAGCTTCACAATTCTTTGTTTCAGGCTCCAAAGCGATGGGCGAACCGGAACAATTCACCAAAATTATCTTCTTTCCGGCACGATGCAATGCGTGAATCAATTCACGCTGAACAGCCGGCAATTCAATGTCCGTACGGTCTCCGCCCCTGAAACCGGGAAGGTTCACTCCCATCTCCTCTCCTTCCAAAAGAGGAGATATACCACCGGCAAAAACTACAACATCGGCATCTTTCACACAAGCTACAGATGCATCGATATTTACCTTTTGCTTGAAGCCGATATCGAAATTCAGTTGCGCATCGCTTCTGAAATACTCAAAGTCAAGCTCGATGTCGTAAGGAACACCCGCTTTTACCTGTAGCGTATAGTCCAGTGATCTGCCACCATGCGTATTGCGGAAACGCTTTACTTCTTCGCCATTGATACGTAGGCAACCGGAACCGTATGTATAAATTTCGAATACCACTTCGCCCGATTGTAGAGGGGTGAGCACGCTGTTGTAAGTTGCAGAGAAGTCTGTCAGGTTTACGCCCGGTGCAAAAACCGTAGCTCCCGAGGTACAGAAGCGGAAAGGGGTGGTTACTTGTGTAGTAGTCACCGGGGTGCCCTCATGCTTTACATTGTTCCAATAACGTGCCGTAAACCCCTGTCCGTCTGCCGACTTACACTGGTTGAACACACTTTGAATCAGTGTTCTTTCCACCCAACTGCAACCCTGTTCATAAATCAGCTCATCGTCCGCTCCCAACGCGTTCCGTATTCCATCCAGAATGGTGACTGTATGTGACGGCATACCGTTATAATTGCCCCATTGCATTACGGAGTCATTAGCATTAGGTCCCATGACAGCTACAGTCAGACCGCCACGTTTCAAGGGAAGGATATTGCCCTTGTTTTGCAGTAATGTCATGGACTTGCGGGCATATCCAACGCCAATGAGTCATGTGCAGCCGAAGCCACTACGGAGAAAGGAATCTTCGTCCAAGACACATCTTCCGGAGCGTCCATTTCTCCCAAAGCAAAACGGGCTTCCAGCAGGCGGAGCACAGCCTTGTCTATGTCTTTCTCATCAATCTTGCCTTCCTGAGCTGCCTTTACCAATGCCTTATAACTGGAACCACACTCCAGATCCGTTCCGTTCAGCACTGCGGCTGCGAAGCAGACTCTGCATCGGAATATGCCTTATGCCCGTATTCATTATAAAAATCGGCAATAGCACCACAATCGGAAAGAACAATACCATCGAACCCCCAATCGTTACGGAGAATTTGCATCAGCAAAGGTTGCTGCCGCAACAAGGCTCTCCCTCGAAACTGTTATAGGCACACATCACCTCCTTTACACCGGCTTCCTTCACTAACGCCTCAAAAGGCGGCAGATAGGTTTCATACAAATCACGTGTGCTAAGGTTCTCCACGTTGAAAGAATGACGGTTCCATTCCGGACCGGAATGTACGGCAAAGTGTTTGGCACAAGCATGCAACTTATCGTATCTTCCGTCATTGGTTCCTTGCAGACCTTTCACTACCATGACACCCATGCGACTGGTGAGATAAGGGTCTTCACCGTAGGTCTCAATACCCCGTCCCCAACGCGGATCACGGTAAATATTCACCGTAGGCGTCCACATGGTAAGTCCCTGATAACGCTCGTAACTGCCCTGCGATGCGTAATATGTATTTTTTGCACGCGCCTCATCCGATACGGCATTGAATACTTCATATACTGTTTGAGGCGAGAAAGAGGCTGCCATACCTATCGGTTGCGGAAAAACCGTAGCCAATCCGGCGCGTGCACACCGTGCAGCGCCTCGTTCCACCAGTTATAGGGTTTGATACCCAAGCGCTCCACCGGTTGGGAAGTGTCCATCATCAATGCTACTTTTTCTTCCAAAGTAAGTTCTTTCAATAAAAGTTCCGCCCGCTTATCCGGAGTCAAAGAGGTTGTTCTGTACGTAGGTTGGCTGCACCCTATCAGCAATAGAAGAGGCAACCAACAGATAAGTTTCCGTTTCATGGTTGTTGCTGTTTTAATGATAGTAATCAGATTTATTTACCGTACAAAGATACAGGGTTACCCGATATACCATTGTGCCAAATGTTTCATAAAGTTTACTGTATGTATCATGACATATACTATTTAAACATATTAATCCGGTAGGAAAGAATAATACCGGCAGCATGCTAATAATGAAAGGGATACGTGTACCAAGATATTTCACGCCGTGGTACGCGCCGTACCACACAGTGGTACGAGCAGTACCTTACTAAGGTACGAGACCTACCACCCTTTGGTACATGAGCTACCAAAGAGCGGTACAGGGAATACCAGCAGCCGGTACCGGCAGTACCACCCTTAGAACTGGAAGTAAATGAACGGTTGTATCTCCGAACTCTTCATCTGAATAACCAGATAGACTATGGCAACCAGCAGCAATGCCTTCCCTATCAACGGAAGGCGAACGACCGCCTTGCTGCAAGCGTGCTCCCAACTGTCAGGCACGAAATGCAGGAAAAAGCCGAGCGCCATCAAGGCAAACACTTCCCAATAGCCCACTATCAGTTGCGGGAAAAGCCCGGGACGGAAAGTCGTGAATATCTGCCTCAACATATCCAGCGAAGCGGAGAAATCGGCATTGCGGAAGAATATCCAGCAGAAGCAGACGAAGTGGAACGTAATGACGATGCCGAAGAAGCGGCGGATGCCACGACTGCGTTCGCCCTTCTTCCGTCCGGTAACGCCCATCCAGAACTTATGGACAGCCAAAGCAACGCCATGCAACATGCCCCAAAACACAAAATTCCAGGAAGCCCCATGCCACAAACCTCCCAGGAACATGGTAATGATAAGGTTGGCATACTGGCGTATCTTGCCCTTACGGTTGCCGCCCAGGGATATATAGAGATAATCGCGCAGCCAACTGGAAAGCGAGATATGCCAACGACGCCAGAACTCCGTAATGGATGCCGACTTATAAGGCGAATCGAAGTTTATGTTGAAATGAAAGCCCAATAACAAGGCAATGCCGATAGCCATATCGCTATATCCGGAGAAGTCGCAATAGATTTGCAGTGCATAGCCGTAAACACCCATAAGGTTTTCCACACCCGAATACAAGGTAGGATTATCGAAGATGCGCTCCACAAAGTTGATACTGATATAGTCCGAGATAACCGCCTTCTTGAACAGTCCGCTCACAATAAGGAAAATCCCCCTGCCGAACATCTCTCTGGAAACAAACAACGGACGGCGGATTTGCGGAATAAAGTCGCGTGCACGCACAATGGGACCCGCCACCAACTGCGGGAAGAATGATACATAGAATGCATAGTCCAACAAGTTGGTGAGAGGCGTTATCTCCTTGCGGTACACATCGATGTATAGCTCAGCGACTGGAACGTAAAGAAGGATATACCCACAGGCAGGAAGATGTCCATTGCGGTAAACGTGCCGCCCGTGAGCGAAGCAAAGAAATCGCAGAGAAAGTTCGTATATTTAAAATAGCACAGCAGTCCCAGGTTTATCGCCAGACTGGCTGCAACCCACATTTTGCGTTGCCACTGCACGGTGGCACGCGCCATAAGGCGGGCTATGAAGAAATCGCTCACCGTAACGATAGCCAGCAGAAAGAAATAGGCACCGCTGCTTTTATAATAGAAGTAGTAAGAAAACAGGGTGACGAACATCAGACGGGCGGTGGTGCGGCGCTGCAAGAGCAGGTAGAACAGGATAAAGCTGCAAACAGCCATAGGAAAATGCCGCTGCTGAATATCATCGGTGCATGCGGATTGTACACCAGCAGGTCGTGCAGGCGGGTAAGGTCTATATTCAGTTGGTTCAAAAGTTCGCTAATATTCCACATCGGTCGGTTTACGGCTAAATGAGTTAACTACATTCACTGACTACAATAGTCATTATACGCTTTCAGCAGAGCGCGATAGAACATCTCGCCCTGCAATGCATATCCTTCCGGAAGATAGTGCACATGGTCGGGACGCATCAGACGCGCTTCCTGCCAGTTGAGACAAGCCCGGCGGACACCGCCGAAGTCTCGTACATATCCCACACCGCCAGTCCGTTGGCATCGGCAAAAACGGCGGATGGTCTGTGCGGCAACAGCAGTACGGGGATTAATCTTATAGGTACGCCGGCGACGGCGCTGACGGAAACTATCGTATGAACCGGGCGGAGTAGTCATCAGCATCGGAACATCGGGCAGACTCTTGCGAAGCATGCACACCAGTTCTTCCATCTGCCGGTAGTGCAGTATGGAGTTATAACGCCGGTTGTGGCTCTCGTTCGTTCCGAAAGAGAGAATGACAAGGTCGGGATGCAACGCAGCGATATCCGCCACACGGTCCGGACGGGTAAAGGTTGTACAAAACGCACCGTTTATCCCCATGTCCGTATAAGACAGTGCTCCGAATGTTCTTTGAAGCAACCCGCCCGTGGTTTCGGGAAAGATATGGCCACGGATATGGCTGTCGCCCACATGCACGATGCGTACCGTATCGACAGCGATGCCCAGGCGGAGCATGCGCAGTTTCTCCCAAAAGGGTTTCAGGATGCCGACGCTGTCTATCAGTCGTTCCCACCCAATTGCCGAAAGGCTGCGGGCAGGGTGATGAGAGGAATGGGCAACGTGTCCGTACGCTGTCCGTAGATTCTAAGCGTGTCGCAATCAAATGCCGTTTTCTGAAGCCGGGGACAACCCGGAAGCACATCTTGGGCATAGTTCCGTTGCACCGGCAGGAAGAGCAACGCCAATACCGCGCAGCAAACGGCAAACCGTAAATCGGCCAAGTACCGGCTCCTTTTATGGCTCCGCTTCATAGGCACGCCTCCTGTCGTATTGTTCTTTGCCATAAACCAGAGCCTCATAAAGCAGTTCCGCCAGATGCTTGCCGCCACGGAAGTTGATATGCGTATAATCGTAATTGGCTAAAGAAGGTTTGGCATGCACATATCCGCCATACTGCCTTCACCGCCCATGGCTTCGAACATATTCCAGAAAGCCACCCCGCTGTCGGCCGCCAGATTCTGCTGGTAACGGATAAGGTTTTTAATGCCGGGCATGGTCTGCAGGCTGCCCTCTTCGGTTTTATGACTCGCGGTCGCCCACACCGACAATGAGAATTCCGGCTTGGGGGAAGGCTTGCTTCAAATGGGCAATGGTCGTCAGCATACCGTCGCGATAGCGGTCGTAATTACGCCCGCGTTCCGTAGCTACGTTCAGTCCGTACTGAAGGACTATCAAATCGTATGGACGCAGTTCGTTAAATTCGCGCATAGTCCGGACAGGTATGGAACGCAAAGACAGACAGAACTGCCCCGAAGCGAAAAATTATCGACGGCAATCCCTTGCGTGCCGTCCATAGCCACTCCGTAGAATAAAGTAGAATCGGCGCTCTCCACTTTCCAACGCACAGAGCCGATACGTCCTGTTACATCCATTTCACGAAGTCCGTCGCAGGCGGGAATGTTCCGGTCTGCGGTTCGCCCTTGTTTACGGATGCCGAAAGGCGGCTTCGCCTTTATTATAAAAGAAAATAGAAGCACGTTCGCAAGTATCGAGCCGGGAAGCATACTTCCTCTGTCCGCCAAGCTCTACGTACGCTCCGGGAGTCGGAATAAAATAATGGCCCGAAACACCTTGTTTGCCACGGTCGAAGAATACGGAGTCCGTAACGGAATGGCTCTGCCAGCCGCCAAAACTGTGCCGTACCGTAGGCCGATAGCCGTTGACCGGAGAAGTAATCGTCACGAAGCCTACCCCGCAGCCGCCATAACGCTCCTGCAACATCGCACGCAGGTCGGCCGTCAGGATATCCGCTCGATGAAGAATCTCCGAAATAGGCGATACGCACCGGACGGGGCTTTGCCGCCAACTCATCCAGCGCGCGATAGAAAGGTGTCATGCCGCGCAGGGTGGAGTCGCTGTAATCCTCAATGCAGGTCATGCCGCTGCGACAGGTATCCACAAAGGCGGGCTTCACTTTCGGGGGCGGCGGCAACAGACTGTCCGGTTCGCTCACGACTTCCGGCACGGGACGCACATCGCCAAGTATGTCTACCCGCCTCAACACATGGCCCCCTATCGTGCCCCCCGGCAGCAAGTTCAGCAGCAGAAGTACCGCCAGCACAATAAGCATCAGCAACCTGTATGTTTAAAACGCTCTTTTCCATAACTAATCCGGACGCAAAGATAAAGAATCGGATGAAAATAAATATCGTCCTTCCTAAAAAGAAATCGTCAGGTTCATTTTAACACAGTCTTGACTGCTGTTTATGTGGCAGAAACTTTAAACAGTCCGCTCTATGTTCCAGACAAATGCCCGGAGCCCCAATTGCTCGGTCTGCTTGTCCATGTTGTGAAGGACCTCCAGCAGGGGCTCTACCCGCTCGTCCTCTACCATTGTAAGAATGGCGGAGCACATGGAAGGCCAGGCGTGACTGCCGTAATGAGGCTCACCGGTCTTGGAACCGCGCCCGCGAACCTGCTCCCAATAAGTGAAGCCCCGGCAATTGAGCCGGTCGAGTGTAGCATGATACGCTCGTAATATGCCTGATCGAATGTGATTAATACTGATTTCATTATTCAATTATTAAATGTCAACTATTAATTATTAGCCTGTTCCTCGAAGTAAGCATCCAATTGCTTGCGCATCTTGCGACGTTGGCGTTGATGCCGACACCACCGAAGATACAATACATCGTAGGAACGTAAATCAAAGTCAGAATGGTGGAAACCGCCAGACCGCCGATTACGGCAATCGCCATAGGACTCCACATCTCAGAACCCTGACCGCTGCTGATGGCCATCGGAATCATACCGAGAATGGTAGTCATGGTTGTCATCAACACCGGACGGAGACGGCTCTTGCCTGCCGTAACCACGGCATTCAGCACCGACTGCCGCGTTCGCGGCAGAGAATGGTGTAGTCAATGAGTACGATACCGTTCTTCACCACGATACCGATCAACATGATACTACCCAGCAGACTCATCACACTCAGCGTCGTATCGGTTATGAACAGCGCCATCAGCACACGCTCATGGCAAACGGCACGGAGAGAATCAGAATAAACGGATAGGTAAGCGACTCGAACTGGGCTGCCATTACGATAAACACGAGATGATAATCAATACGCCGAGTGTTCCCAAATCGCGGAACGAATCCTGCTGGTCTTCAAAGGAACCCGCCACCTGAATGGTTATGTCGGACGGTTTCTCCATTCTATCGATAATGGCATTGCCCGCAGCCACCACATCACCCAACGGAGCGCCGGAGATGACGGCAGACACCGTTACGATACGTTCACGGTCCTTACGCTCGATAGTAGCGGAGCAAAACGTTCCACCACCTTTCCCAAATCCTTGATACGGACGCCCTCGCCTTTGGCATTGTATACCAATATGTTCTCGATACTTCAAGACTGGTACGGTATTCGGGGGCGTAGCGCACCTTGATATCATACTCATCGCCGTCTTCACGATACTTGGAAGCCGTAGCACC
>ENA-OQAS01001399-OQAS01001399.1-human-gut-metagenome-genome-assembly--contig:-NODE-1399-length-11291-cov-1.901379_pt1 | contig 11291 bp, 15 predicted proteins | sample MGYA00242733_ERZ504523 | MGnify/ENA primary metagenome ERZ504523 (study PRJEB26092, sample SAMD00036239) | human gut metagenome | host: Homo sapiens | study: EMG produced TPA metagenomics assembly of... | reverse complement strand
CAGCGAGCGTGGGTAGAGAACGGGAAAGTAAAGGTGTGGAACGATCAAGTGACTCACCCGAAGCTGGTACGCTACGGCTGGCAACCCTTCACGAGAGCGAATCTTATAAACGAGGCGGGCATGCCGGCCTCTACGTTCCGGGCAATAAAAGAATAAGCTATGCATAATAAACAACAAATCACCGGCTGGTTGTTCCTCCTGCTACTCTGCGTAGCGGGATGCGGCCAGCCTGTATCTAAAAAACAGAACACCATGATAAACTGGACAAAATTACCGGATCTACCGGGAGCAGCCGATACGGCTTCCCTTGGCGTTTCCGCCCCGTTCGCCGGCATCCATAACGGCGTATTGATCGTTGCCGGAGGTTGCAACTTTCCGGACAAACCCGTCACCGAGGAGGAGCCAAGCGATATTATAGCGAGATATTCGTCCTTCTTCCCGAAGGCTGGAAAGAGATCGACCGACTGCCTCGTCCCGTCGCCTACGGCGCTACGGTTTCCACCCCAGAAGGTATCGTTTGCATCGGAGGAAACAACAGTGATTCTTCCTTGGTGGAGGTCTCCCGCATCTCCTATAACCCCACGAAAGGAGAGGTAACGGTTTGCGCCTTACCCTCCTTACCATCTCCAATGGATAATCTCTCGGCTGCTTTTACCGGACAGGAGATTTACGTAGCAGGGGGAAATGAGAACGGACAGCCCTGCCATACCTTCTTACGCCTCAACCTAGCGAATATCGAAAAGGGATGGGAACAACTACCGGACTTCCCGGGAGCAGCCCGTGTACAGCCGGTATTAGCGACCGGAGAAAGTCCCAACGGCACACGTATCTATCTAGCCGGAGGCTTCCAGCCCATCCTAAACGAAGAGGAACCGATCGTCCCGACGGATGTATTGGTATTCGACCCGGCAACTTTTACCTGGCAACAAGAGACCGTTCTTCCCCCGTTTAAGGACGGAGCGAACCGTACCCTAACAGGAGGCTGTGCCGTGACTTTCCAAACGGATAAAATCTTATTTATGGGAGGTGTGAACTACGATTGTTCCTAGCCGCCATCGCCCGACCGATCCATTTAGCGAAAGCGGAGGCGGCGCAAGATTCAGCGGCCATTACCCGCCTGCAAGCGGAAGCCAAGGCCTATATGCACCATCCGGTAGAATGGTACCGATTCAATACCACCTTACTTCAATACGACCTATCCACGAAAGCATGGAGCGATCTGGGCGAATATGAGCAGTTGGCCCGTGCCGGAGCGGGAGCGGTTATCCAAGATGGCCGATTAACCATCATCAACGGAGAATTGAAACCGGGTATCCGCACGCCGCAAGTGAATCAAGCGAAATTATAATAGGGATTTAGTGGGATCGCTGGTAAGTTTGCCAACGATCCCTGTTTACTTTTCCCACCCGATTTTCAGTATCCGGAGTCTATTTAGAGCATACGTATCCCAAGGCAAATCCTAGACAATAAGCACGTAAATAATGTTCTTATATAAATCATTGAACATAAACATCTTAAAAAGACGATTATACTTTCCGCAAAACACGTACGTGTTTTTGGAAAAAGTCGTACATGTTTTTCGGAAAACACGTACATGTTTTTACTGAATCACACGACAGAAAACAAGAGCGTATATGGAAATATACAATAAGCCTACCTTATCATCAGATCTGAACAGTATTTCTTCCTAATCTCTATTTCATAGATATTTTGGTGCAGTTACCTTGAATAAATCTTGATTATCCAGCTTTTAGCATTATCTTTGTTCTTAGAATATATTAACATAACCAGCTAAACATACTAAACACATGAAAACCAACATCGCATTATTAATAGAGCAATCCGTTAACATTATAGACTCCTTAAATAAAGGACTACGATTAACACACGAAGAACAACAATTTTTTTGTGAACACTTCGAACGTGAAGAAATCAAGAAAAACGAGTTTACCATAAGAATCGGTGATTACGAAAAATATCTTTATTTCATAGAAAGTGGTATCCTACGCTATTGGACTGCACAAGAATATGGTGATCCGGACAAAGAAGTCACCTTTTGGTTTTCTTTCCCGGGTGAATTCGCCAACTCGTACTTTTCCCTTAAGGAAATCAGCCATCACTCATACATATACAAGCATTAACAGACTGTGTAATCTGGAAATTATCGAAGCAAGACTTAGCAGATTTATATCAAACCTCCCTAAACATAAATAAGATCGCAAGAATTGTTCTCGAAGATGCTTTATGCCGGAAAATAACGAGAGAGACCTTGCTACTTGGTTCCTCCGCCGAAGCTATTTATGAGGATCTTATAACCAAAGAAAAAGAACTGATTAATAATATACCATTAAAGTATTTGGCATCTTACATAGGAGTCACCCCTCAAAGATTAAGTCAAATAAGGAGAAAAGTTCATTAATAAGACAACTTATTTTTCGTTCCACTTTTGCGTTAGAGAATTATAATGAAGAATCTGTCGTGTTAAATCTTCTTTATAAAGCAAGAAACCTAAGTAAATAATTAAAATAGTTTCATTTCATAATATAATAACTGTCAATAATTTTGTCAAATTAAAAGAGAGGAGTTTATATGCAAAACGAATTTGACAACATGACATTAAAAGACTTCGAAAATAGAGGTCAAGACTTATTAACCAGAGCAAAACAGGTTGATGATTATATATCGTATAGACATAGAATCCAGCATTTACCTTATCGTGTCATCTCTTTGACCGGTTCTAGTGCCCACATGAGAGTGATCGATCCATATTCAAATAAAGAAAAAGAAATGATCAGTTTCGTTTCCAATGATTATCTGGGCTTATCACACCATCCAGAGGTTATAAAAGCAGGGATTGATGCGCTTGAACAATATGGAGCCGGAGCGGGGGCCAGCCCTTTGATTGGCGGGCACAACTTCTTGCATGAGCAGTTAGAGCAAGAGATCGCTCATTTCTTGAAAAATGAGTATGCAATAACCTATACATCCGGATACGCCGCAAATTGTAGCACATTACTAGCCATGATGGGTAAAGAAGATATCGCAATCATGGATATGTTTACTCATGCGAGTGTATTTGACGGTTGTTTATGTACCAATACAAAGAGGTTCCTTCACAACGACATCGATTCCTTGGTGCATGTCCTAAACAACGCAAAGAGCTTCAAAAATCGCTTTGTAATTATTGATGGCGTTTACTCCAAGATGGGGATATCGCCTTTCTTGATCAAATTTATACCGTATGTAAAGAGCATGACGCATTCCTCATTGTTGATGACGCTCATGGTATTGGTGTATTAGCAAAACAGGCCGAGGAATTATTGAGGATTATGATCTTCTCGACAAAGTAGATATAATTACCGGAACATTCAGCAAAGCTTTCGGATGCGTGGGAGGTTATGCCATAGCCAGAAAAGAGATCATAACTTTACTCAGATATTATTCAAGGCAAAATATATTTCCGCTGCCGCTACACCCCAAACCGCCGCATCCGCAATAAAAGCCATCCAACTGATTGACCAAGAACCCCAATGGAGAAACACACTAGCCGACAATATCGAATATTTTAAAACCGGACTTGAAACCTTAGGTCTTGATTATGGTAATACCGAATCAGCGATATTCCCCGTAATGGTACGTAATGAACACTATGTGAAAGAAGCAGCTCGCATATTATTTGAGCAAGGAATATATGTAAACCCAATCAGTTATCCAGCTGTACCGGAAAAATTATCCCGTCTTCGCTTCAGCTTAACAGCTATGCATACGAAGGAGGAGTTGGATAAGACATTTAGTATCCTTGAAAACATTAGGAAGAAATACAAACTAGCACAAATATAATCACATTTATAAATTATATAAAGATTAGCAGCTTTGTTATTTACAGCAAAAATCAATAATTTAGAAACCTTCACTTTTACAAAGAAAACAATCATGATAAAAATTATCATTTATTCATACGGCATCTCAAGTAGTTAATATATATTCATCACTATAAAATCAATAAATATCTACTTTAACAAAGTAAATATTTACACAAATATACATAAAATTCAATATATGAAAACTAGACATTTATTAAATATATTATTATTAGCACTTTATACAAGCAGCTGTAATAAAGAAGACACCCCTCTAATCAAAACAGAAACTGTCAAAATATTCTTTATCAGAAACAAATAGAATCCAAAATGAAGATATTGAAAATCATGAATATATACTAGCAAAAGAAGAAAATCAAGTCGATTTCAAGAAATAAATATTTCTGCGATCGAGGGTTTCCATTATGAAAAAGGGTATGAGTATGAATTACTAGTTGAAAAAAAAGACCCTCGTTAATACTAATTTTGACAATAATCAGACTAAATACAAATTAATTGAGTTAATCTCAAAAACAAAGTAGATTTTAAATATTTGATTATAACTAAAGAAAATCCCTTCATACTACATTCAGCCGGAGGCAGATTCGAAATACCTCTGCAATGTATAAAAGAAAAATATATTAACAACAAATTATCAGAAAAAGAGCACCATCTTAAAAGGATTAAAATATAAGATTGGAACTAATTATGGAGGTATTACTAATATAGTAAAAGAAGGGAAAGAAATCGGTTTTTACAAAATAATTATCGAGAGATATGGAGCATACAACATGAATGGAATTCCTGAATGGTTTTGTGCTTTTTACACTAAAAATGCAAATTTAAATTTTGACCTAAACCATCTCCAATCTATGAGCAAATATTTGAGCAACCACAAACTAAAGGAGAGCAGTATCTTATCCTTCCGATCATAAATATTTCAATTGGAACATTTGATATATAAAGATCCTATATTAAAATGCAACAAAATTAACACAGCAATTATTCACCTTATAAATATATATTATCATGAAAAAGAAATCTTTATCTTACTAACTGCTTCACTTGTAGTTTCTTCATGCGTTGACAATGAAGATATATACAAAAATCCAGACAATAGTAAAAAGGATCAAGTCTTAACACTATCCAAATATCCTCAGAAAGTCATAGACATTGAAACTGGCAGTAAAGAACAACTTAGCTCTTTTAAATGCAACCACACGATCTACCTTTTCTCATTAAGGATAGTGTTTGGCCGGATAAAAAAAGGTCATTCACTCATATATGAAACAAATGAACACGGTACAACAGCCAATACAATGAGATACATCTATTTGGGATCATTACTGAAAGGTGGCTCGCTAGAAGAACAGCGTTTTCAACGCTTAACAAACGAATTAGACCCTCTTTATATATCCTACTCTTTTCCTGCTAAGATTGTAGGAGATATAATAGAGAAGCCCAGCTTGCAGTCGCAAAGAACATCTTTAAGTAAAATAATGAATCAAGAAGGGATGACAGGCAAACAGATTGTTTCATTTATCTATGACATGAATCAGTTCACCTATTATAATGAATTAAAATTAGCATTTAATTGCAATATAGACGTTGCAAGTGTTTTTAACATATCTACAAGTGTTGCGCAAGGAAAGATCAGGAAGAAATGTGGATTAGTAGCTAAATTTATACAAAAAAATTTCACAGTTGATTTAGATTTACCAGCAGATGGATGCCTTTTAAAAAACAATAATGAATTATCAAATGTTGGTCCATACGATCCTGTTTATATAAGTTCAATAACCTATGGAAGAATGGGAGTATGATGTTCGATTCTAGTTATGCATATGATTCATTAAGAGTAGCAGTAAAAGCAGCCTTTGATGCAAAAATAATAAATGGGAAATTAGAGCTAACAAGTGAACAAACGAAAATAATTAGTGAAGCAGACTTAAAAATTGCAATCATAAGTGGTGATGGTAGCTATTCTGTGAAAACAGTGGATGGAATTAACGGATTTAAGGAATTTATTATAGCTGGAGGAGAATTTAGTAAGGATGTTCCTGGAGATCCTATATTTTATTCAGCAAGCTACTTAAGTGATGATTCTCCATTCTACGCAAAATTCAGAGTAAACATACCTTATAAATAATTATACTATGAGAATTACATCAATATTTTTATTTACAATCATCATATTTGGAGGATTATCATGTTCAAATGATGATAGCCTTATTCATAATAAGACTAAAGGAATCTTAGAGAAATATCCTGAACCCACTGTCACAATAACAGCTCATAATCATATACCTTTCTTGCTAAAAATATTTTAGAAGAAAAAGCGATTACAAAAAGTGTAAATATTATCTCCGATATTGCATGGGCAAATGGATTTGGAAGAACAATTACAGCCCGATCGGATGAAATGGTAATACCAGACAATATGAATAGATACATATACCCGGGATCAATATTGGAAGCATCTAGCATTGCAGAGACACGATTTACTCCAATACCTGTAAAAAACAATCCGGTCCATGTCTCTGTCTCTTTTCCTGCTAAAAAAGTAGGAGGAACTATAAAAGAGCCTTCTTTATTGAATATCAGACAATTTGTCATGGATCTAATGCAACAAAATAATATAGGAAAACAAAGTGCAACATTAAGTTTTGATGTTCAAAAATTTGTATCATATGATGAATTAAAAATGACTTTTGGCTCTAATGAAAATACAGGATTATTGTTTTGGGGAACTTCTTCTGCGCAATATCAAAATAAATATAGAATCATACGCAGCTCTGGACTTTGCATAAAATTTATTCAGAAATATTTCACATTAGACATGGATATTCCTAGTAATGGTCTAATTTCAGGAACTATACCAGGAGGATACTCACCTGTATACGTTAGCTCTATTGCCTATGGAAGAATAGGTATTCTCACACTAGAAACAAATTACGATTATGAAAAAGCTAACAAATTAGTGAAAGAAACTTTTAATTCGCTATTTATTAACAAGAATAATACACTCACAAAGGAGCAAGAAGCCTTTTCAATAGCGCAGAAATGAAGTTTCATAGCAGGAGGATCAGGGTCACAGGAGTTAAACTATAGGAGGTATTAAAGAATTCACAAATTATATTACAGAGGGAGGAGAGTTTTCAGCATCCTCACCAGGTAAACCAATTTTTTGTTCTTTTGCAAACTATAGTGACGATTCTCCATATCGCATTAATTTCAAAATAGATATAGACAGTGATCCTGTTTATGCAAGACTTGAATATGATATAACCAAAGATGTATCAAGTGGAAATGTTAAATCATGGTATACTGATGCTAATGTTTATTTAAGGTTTTATGCAGATAAAGCCTGTTCAATCAAAACGATAGCCCAAAACTATATTGGATTTAATATAAATCGCCTTATATTACAACAATATGTTGGACCTAATTATAGTGTTAGTAAAGCAAGAGAGGTAAAACTAGATCAAAACCTCACTTTTCATAATCAAACAAAAGGCATAGAGTATCCAATTGCATATGGTCATCGCATGACAGAAACAATAGGCACTACATATTTAGATCGAGGAAATTGGACTAATGACCATTTTTACCTAAGAGCAGGTTAATTTATCAAGTACGACCTCCTATAAATATGAAATATACATGTTTCATAGATTATCATAATCAAAATGAATATGACTGTTCGGATTTTGAATAATTAATATTCCAAAATAAAATACCCCTAGAGTTAAATAGACAACTTTGGGGGTATTTCTATCATAGGAGCTTGAACCTCTGTATATATTAAGATTAATATATGCTAAATCTACTTGTTCTCATATTTATTTCATACTCTCCTTCTTATAATTTATACGAACCCCATACTTCGTGTATACTCGGTCTAGCCCCAACATACCTTGTGGGTTAGGCTCGCCTTGTGCTTTGCCGGACAGGATATCCTCGCTCATCGTGATCATGTCTTTTACACGTTGAGGGGTTTCCTTGTTCATTCCGAAATAATGTCCGGGGTAGAGGTATTTGATATCATATTTCTCGATCACCGCACTCATCTTCTTACAAGTAGATATTAGCGTAGAGAAGTCAACTCCCAGCAATAGATTACCGGAGCCGAACGAATCGCCGCTAAAACCATAAGCGGCATCCTTATCCACAAAAGTGGTCGACCCGGGAGTATGCCCGGGAGTAAAGACAACTTCGAGGGTACGCCCACCCAAATCTAGAATTTCGCCATCTGTGAGGAAACAGACCTTGCCTTTATAATTCGGCATAAATTCCGGTATACCTATCGTATCAGCGGATTGATATAAATCTCCGGGAAATAATCGATAGCCGAGCCTGTATGGTCCGGATGCACATGCGTGGCGACCAGCGTAACCGGCTTGTCCGTGATGGAAGCCACTAGCTTATCCAAATCCTTGATCTTTGTTCCTGCATCAATCAAGATCGCTTTCGTTTCATCCCTCGACCAGTATTACCACTCTCGTTCGCCATTAAATGACCTGTTCCAAACCATGTATGCTCATCAATCTGATGGAAATCACATCTTCATTCCTAAGCACTTCCTTCTCCTCGATACCCGCCGTCTGTGCCTGGCAGAACAAAGCGATCCTTGACAGGAGCAACAACATCATTAATAAACCTAGTTTTTTCATTATCATATTCATTTTTAAGATTTAAATCGCCGCGATCTTCCGAAGGCTTGCGTCCCATTTCGGCTCGGCGTAGATGAGACGGATAGCTTCTTCCGGCGTGTCGGCTACCGCCACATCTTGGCGTGCTGGGGACGCATGAAATTCTCGTTCATGGCGTTCCTCAAAGTTCCAACAAGGGATCATAGTAATGATTAATATTGAGGATTACGATCGGATTGAGGTAGAGACCGAGTTGTTTCCAAGTGATGATCTCCAGAAGTTCCTCTAATGTACCGCATCCACCGGGAAGGGCGATCACCGCATCCGAGAGGTTTGCCATGAGCTGTTTACGCTCGTGCATCGTCTCGACCTCAATCAACTCGGTCAAGCCTTTATGATACCAATCCTGCTCCACCATAAAATGGGGGATAACGCCCGTTACCGTTCCACCAGCCGCTAACGCAGCGTCGGAGACAGTGCACATCAAACCGATATTCCCGGCACCATTGACTACCCGTAGTTTTCGCTCTCCCAAAAGACACCCCAATTCCTTGGCGGCGTCAAAATAAATCGGGGGAATCTTCGTGCTGGACGCGCAATACACGCAAACAGACGAGATGTTATTTATCTTCTTTTCTTCCATATCTTTTTATTCTTGATTTATATCGTAGCCAAATAAGGCGAAATCCCCCAGACAAGGATCATCGGGGAAGACTTTCGCCAATGCGTCCGTTATCTCACGGGCCGTACGAAGGGTAGCGGTTTTTGGCCTGTCAAGCCCAAGCGCAAGGAGATCTGGTGCACATGCGTATCCAACGGGATGATTAATTGGCGGGGATGCACGGCTGTTCTCCAGATACCGAGATCGACGATACCATCCGTACGCACCATCCAACGCAAGAACATCGCCAGACGCTTACAAGCGGAAGTCCCGTGCAAGACCGGAATGCCATTGAGATCAGCAAAAAGTTGTTGCAACCGCAAGATAGGATCTTCGCAAGGACCGGCGGCGGCCATAGCGTCTTCCATACAGTCGTAGGTATCGTATATATCCTTTAGGCGACAACAAAGGAGATGCAGATCATGATAGGTATAAAAACGGTAAAAGGTATCCCGCCTGCGAACCGGGCGGTTCCGTAGGGGAGCGAAAGAAGTCTCTCCGGTACGGATAAACTCGTAAGGACTTTCGCCCATCAGCCGGTGTAGCTCTTCCGCTTTTTGGAGAATATGCGCCCTGCGACCGTAAGAGATCCACGCCGTCAGGAAAGCCGATATCTCAATATCCCGTTTCTCCGTAAACCGATGGGGGAATCGAACCGGATCATCCTTGATAAACGATTCCGTATTGTACGTTTTCGCCCATTCACGAAGTAAAGAGATGGTCTTTGTATCCATGTTATTTCTTCTTTAGAAAATATTGCCGCTCGGGTTCCGGATAATGCTCGATAGCGTAACGAAGCGCCGTACGAGGAAGACGAGTAGCGTTGCGTTCCAAGAAATCGGTAAGCGTCTGCCGCTCCTTTTGCCGACCTCACGCAGCATCCACCCAACCGCCTTATGCATCAAATCGTGTTTATGACCGATCAACCGTTCGGATAACTCCAAGGTATCCCCAAAATCATTCCGACGGATAAATGCCCACGTAGAGACGATCGAGATCCGTTGTTCCCATAAATTCTCGCTTTCCGCCAAACGGTAGAGGAGGGAACGATCTTTGTCCACCAAATATTCGCCGACGATATCCCGACAGGTCAAATCTACCAAATCCCAGTTATTGCAACGCCGCATATTCTTCAGATAGAATCGGAAGATGGTTCCCGCTCTTCCGGCATCGCTTTCCGATCCTGGAAACGATAGACCAAATCAGCAAGGCACATAGACGTGCCTCATGCCACGGACTATCCAGCAACAGCTGCAGCTCATCGAAAGGAGTCGCCTTATTAGCCTTCGCTATGCTGCGGGTTTGCGGGACAACCACTCCGAGAAACTGATCGCCCTCGCCATATTGACCGGGACCAGTCTTGAAAAAGCGGCTCAAATGAACCGCCTTCTCGGGTGTACCGACCGACTGTAGCTCGGATAGGATAAACGCCGCCGTCATGGCCGGAGTACCCGTGATACGGGACGGTCGCCCTCCAAGAAACCGATCACGTTGTTGCATACCGTGCGTGCCATAATGATACGGGTTTCCATCGTCTGGGTGCCGATATGAGGGGTTAATACCACGTTGTCCATTTCCAATAACTCGGGGAGAGGATAGTCTCCAAACTCGAATACATCCAAACCGGCACCATGAATCGTACCTTCTCGCAAGGCTTTTACCAAGGCATGCTCGTCCACCAACGGGCCACGGGCCGTGTTGATCAGGATGGCGGAAGGCTTCATCTGCTTGAACTCTTCCTCGCCGAGGATATGGTAGGTATCGGGGGTATAAGGGGCGTTCAAGGATACGAAATCGGCTTTCGCCAGAAGCTCTTCCTTGGAGACGTAGGTAACATTCAATTTGGTCTCGTCCTCGATGCAAAGCTGACGGCGATTGTGGTAGATCACATCCATGCCCAAAGCATTCGCCCGTTTCGCCAAGGCCTTGCCGATACGTCCCATACCGATAATGCCCAAGGTCTGTCCGGTAACCGGCATACCGAGGTTCTCCAGTACACCGACCTTCATGTCCTTACCAAGCGTACGAGCTTACGATCACATTCCGTGATACGCCGGGCGGTATCCAGCATCAAGCCTAAAGCGATATTGGCGGTAGGGGCCGTGACAGGATCAGGCG
>ENA-OQAS01001398-OQAS01001398.1-human-gut-metagenome-genome-assembly--contig:-NODE-1398-length-11291-cov-2.159172_pt1 | contig 11291 bp, 17 predicted proteins | sample MGYA00242733_ERZ504523 | MGnify/ENA primary metagenome ERZ504523 (study PRJEB26092, sample SAMD00036239) | human gut metagenome | host: Homo sapiens | study: EMG produced TPA metagenomics assembly of... | reverse complement strand
GATAATGATAGACCCCCGAATTATTGCCTTGCAATTTAATGAATGTATCAGTAGGGCTGACATAAACGCACTATCCCATCCGGACACGAAAGAGAATAGAAATAAGTTTGGTATATAAACATGAAACAATGAATATTGGAGAATATAAATGAATATAGGTTACAAGGTTGGTGAGTTGATTTATGATGCAAATATATATGATGGATTAAATACCTTTCTATCTGATTTGCAATTCTACAAAAAAGTGGCTACCGAAAAATAAGGAGGCTGAAATACTTGAACTGTGCTGTGGTACAGGCAGACTTACGATCCCCATTGCCAAAGATGGATACAACGAAATTCGGAAAAACAGATATATGTTTTAACCCTTAATGATAATAAGGTATTATACGAAAAGATACAAAACCAAAGATGAAAATGGACTTTAAAATCAGAATAGCGCAACAATCTGATAGTGCTGAACTGAGAGATTTGTATAAGAATACCGTGCTTGTAGTAAACAGGCGTGATTATTCACAGGATGAAGTTGAAGATTGGGCATCATGCGGAGATGATCTTTCCAATATAGAGGAAATGATAAAGACTCACTATTTTATTGTGGCTGTTAATCAACTGTCTCAGATTGTAGGTTTTTCATCCATTACGCCGCAAGGCTATCTGTACTCTATGTTCATTCACGCAGACTTTCAAGGCAAAGGCATTGCAACTATGCTTTTGGAAGAAATAGAACGATATGCTATTACAAAAGGTATTATACAAATCACATCAGAAGTGAGTCTAACTGCTCGTCCATTCTTTGAGAAGCAAAATACGTGGTGAAGAAGGAACAAAAACGACAGGCAAATAAATTGAATTTGACTAATTTTTGGATGGCAAAAACCTTATCTGTAATAAAACCATATCATGGTCGTATTCCTGCTTGTGGTGTGTTCTGTGGCGGTTGTCCAAGCTACACACGAGATGAAAAAATTTGTCAGGGAGCAGAGGAAAACAAAACCCGCTGTGAAAAATGTAGAACATTTTACCTGTGTTGCGTTGAGAAAGGAATAACACACTGCTACCAATGTCATCTATTTCCTTGTACTAAGTTCAAAGGTTTTACAAAACGTTGGTTAAAGTATGGACAAGACTTTATTGAAAATCAGAAATTTTTAAAGCAGGTGGGTGAAATGGAATTTTTGAGGTTTTATAATGAAAAGGTTACAGATTAAGTTTAGTCCATTTCTCTTGTATATCTAAAATGAACTAAACCTTTGTTTTTATTGAAAGTTGTTAGCCTATCTCCTTTGAAAGAAATCTCTTGAATTCTTCCTCACTGGGCAACTGGATTTTATACTTTGTACAAAAATATTGGGTCTAATCCTGCTGTGGCATAACGAACTAAAGTATCTCCTTTTCAGTACAAAGCAAAATACCGATTGGTGGATTATCATCGGGCTGCATTACTTCTGCTTTGAAGTAGTTTAGATACATATTCAGTTGGGATGCATATTCATGGTGGAATTTGTCAATTTTTAAATCCACTATGACATGGCATTTCAATATGCGGTGATAGAAAACGAGGTCAGCAAAGAAGTAATCTTCATCTATCAGTATGCGTTTTGGCGAGCTTCAAAGCAGAAGCCGTGTCCCATTTCCAGAAGGAACTTTGTAAATTATCAAGGATGGCTTGCTCTAAATCATTCTCTGTAACTAATGCCCGTTCATTTAACCCTAAGAACTCTAAGGTCAAGGGAGTATTTATTACATCCGCAGGCTGTAGTTGTGTGGTTTGTTGTTGTACTAATGCTGAAAGTGCTTCTTTGTTTTTGGATAGTCCGCTACGCTCATAATATAATGAGTTGATTTGACGTTCCAGTTCTCTAAAAGACCAGCATCCCCTAATTGCTTCGAATTCATAAAAAGCACGTTTAGTCGGATTGTCTAATTGAGATATACTTTTTAAATGAGAATAGGGTAACTTGTTAAAGACCTTTTTAGGTGATAGCGTCAATGCATTGTTTTGTCTATCAGTTAGTTGCAATTTGGCGGATGGTGTGTGCCGAATTGGTGCAATGAATTCGGCAGACGGTGTGTGCCGAATTTTCGAACCTGACATAACGTAGTGAAGAACCTCATCTTTCAACTGTGGATACACAAGATATAAACGTCTGAAATCCCGGAATCTACGTTCGTTAAGCCCTTTGGTATTCAGTCGTTTTTCCAGCTTCTTCAAGAGTTGCTCACCATAGGCTGCACGGTCTTCTCCGTTTTGTTCAAATTCCACGATATAACAGCCCATAAGCCAGTTACGGGAAGTTAGTGCAAGGTTTACAGAGTGTGCTGCTTGTGCTTGCAGCGTGTCTTGAATGGCACTTCTCCGTATGTTTCAGCCCGCTATGTCCGAGCAAACTGGCTACTGTTTTAATATTAGCACCATTGTTAAGGATATTCACTGCAAATGAGTGACGGCCGCAATGCCAGCTTATGTGCTTGTCTATTCCGGCTCTTTTCACCCAACGCTTCACTGATTTACAGCAGCTTTCATAGGATGGTAGATTAAATATAAGCACATCTTTGTTGCCATCCGCAAGAGGTTCACCAATAATAGAGACCAAACCGTCATTCAAAGGAATGACTACTCCACTAGCAGAAGAATGCCCTTTGGTCTTATTCTGTTCAAACTTCAATAGCTTGTTTGAGTAGTCTACATTCTTATATGTAAGGTCTTTCAGTATCACATCGTGTTCGATGGCATAGCGTATCACTTTCTTGAAACGCTGATAGATACTTTTTGCTCCCTCGCCAACGCTACGGGATTGCAAATAGTCTACAAACAGAACCATCATATCTTTAGTAATAAGTTCGGGCTTGATGTTACATTCATATAATGGCTACTGTTCTTTCAGAAAATCCTTAAAACGACTGAAGGCAATTTGCATCATACGCAGGTCTTTCTTAATATTTATGGCTAATCAGTTAAAGAAATCCCTTTCTTTGGAGATTGAACGGTTCAATGCTTCGCAGAAGAAAGGATTTAGCTTTATGTTTTGATGTAAAATGCTTTTTCATAGTTCCTCTATAATAGAAGCTCACGCTAGTAGCCAAGAGGTAGTGTGGCATGTTTAGAACATGTATTCCCAAAAAGAAGAAGGAATCAGCTCTTTTGTCGAAAAAAAGTCTTATGTTTTACGCACGATATGAAAAACAGGGTTTATATAGGCCCTGATATCAGTAAACAACCAACCTTGACATGTGTACAAACAGAGATAAGGCTATCTCTTTTGGGCGGGACGGCGGAGATGTCTGCCGTTTCGTTTTTTGTCTATGAGCCAGTGACGTGGTTGCTGACGAATCGTTGCCTCAAGATATTTTTCTGCAGATTCATCGTTCATATATTACCAATATTAATCAAGTAAACGCTCACCCGATATTTATTGGGGACAGACTTAATTCAAAGGAATAAAACAAGAATCTCGGATGTCAGCTTAATGCGATGAATGGTATCTTTTTGATTGAAATACCTTCTTTTTCACGACACGGCTCTCTGGCTATAAAAGGCAACGAGCGTAAACGGGGAGCGCGAACAAGCTGCCACAACCGCTTTTTAACACGATAAACGTCGCTTTTTAACGAATATATACGTATCAACCTACACATATAGCTGTATCAACTCACACATATAGCAGTGTCAACCCACACATATAGTCGCGTCAAGCTACACATATAGTGGCGTAAGCCTACACATATATAGCATCGGCCTCAGATGCGGTAGCGTTGGGCATTATTACCGCCTAACGACCGTAAAACATGAACTAGGGTGAATTATTTCGACTGGAACGAAAGGCCGTTTTTTAGCAAACAGCTATCAAACAGAGAATTGCTGTTTTTTTCTCTCGAATTTGGAAGCGAGACGCACTTGGGTACGGAATAATCGATTCTCCGGGACTTCAGATTACAAGTTGTCAAAAAGACAAATGTGTCACTTGTATCTATAGTTCCTCTGCCATTTCCCGATAACCATCGGGGGAGAGACGGTTAATGTATAATTTATGCCTTGTCAGGTGAATAACTTACGGCTTGTCAAGTGAATAACTTACGGCTGGGGGTAGCCGTAAGCTTACGAGTCTGGAAGTGGTTAGTTATTCACTTGGGAAGCCTTTCTCAAGTGAGTTGGCCTGTTGATTAACAGGATATAAGACAGCGATTTATATGGCAATGGTTATCCCATGATCTCATCTGTTGGCCGACTTCTATATTTCTGTAGGTCGATTTGTCTTAGGTTGCCGGCTGAAATGAAATATATATGAGCCTGAAGATACCCCCACTGATTATCGGGTGAGCCGAATTTTCTTCTGATAAGGCATTGGAGACAAGACTTATAGGCAATAAAAAAACCTACAAATCAGCGATTTGTAGGTTTTTGTCCACTTACTCTCTTGTTTTGTTCAGTAGGTTCTGCGGAAAGACAGGGTTTTGAACCTATAACTCTAACCGCTTATATTTCAGCTACTTTGCTTTCAAAATTTCAAATAGGTAACGAAACAGTAACGATTTTCAGATGTTGGGCTTGTCCAACTTTGACCGCTGTTTGTCTGCCTAACTTTCGGGTTCAAAGATACGGCTTTCTTTTGAAACTCGCAAATATCTGATAATAAATATTTTTGGGTTAGTGCAAGGTGCAAGCTATATTATATAAATATATACTTGCACCTTGCACTAAAAAAGCACTGGGGTACAAATGCTTAAAACAAAATCCGTATCTTCGTAACCGATTAAAAACAAACGTGTATGATAATAACTAACCGTGAAGAAGTAATAGATAAAGCGTTCGGCGTATTTGTCAGGATGAACTACGAGAAAGCAAGCATCATCACGCTTGCCAAAGCCTGCGGGGTGACAAAAACGGGTATCGTTTATTATTTTCCGCACAAGCTGGATTTATTCATGGCTGTGGCGGACAAATACGTGTTGCAAATGCACGAACCGGAAAACAAGTTTGCCGCTCCTGCCGATACGTTGACGGAGTTCATCGGGCAATACGTGGCGGGGGTAGCCGCTTCCATGAAAAGGATTGTTGAACTGATTGGTGATAATAGTAGCCCACATGATTGTAGTCCTAACTTCTACTACTTTCACTTTCTGTCACAAGTGCGCATGTACTATCCGGGCATCAGGCAGAAAATTGAGAAAATCTACCGACAAGACTATGACCTATGGGAGAAAGTCATACAGAAGGCAAAAGAAAGCGGGGAAATCAGGAGCAACACGGACGTGAAGAAAACGGCTATCATGTTCCGGCAAATGTTTTTAGGACTGTCATACGAACAAGCATTTCTAAACGGTTTGAACGTGGACGACTGGCAGAAATTTTCGCATATCTATTCGCTGCTTAAAGCCTGATACTCTTTTGTTTTTTAACCTCGATTATTTTTGAACAGATGTTCAAATAATGGTATTTTTATCTTATCTTTGGAGCGAAGCAAAATTCAGCGACATGGATAAGGTTCAGAAACAAAGAGGAAGCATCGTGCTACACAAAGAAACAAGGGACGGTGCGGATTACATACGGATAGAATATGCGAACAGTCAGGCTGTCGCCCTGCTGCTCGCCCAAGACACGGGCATGGAAATGGCTGGTAACGGCTCTGCATACATAGCGTCAGCCGCTTTCAGCCTGCCGGATTTTTACGACCGCTATTCGCCCCACGCCTATATTGATTACAGCCGGGTTTACGTGCGGCATCCCAAGCCCAAAAGGGAATACACACTGCCGAAAGGCTATCTCGAACTGCTGGAACAAAAGCGTTACAGCCCCTCGACCGTCAAAACATACCGTGCTTATTTCAGCGATTTCATGGAATATCACAAGGGACGGAACATCGACCGCCTGAAAGTGCCGGACATCAACAAGTACATACTCTATCTTGTGAACGAGAAGAAGATTTCGGTGTCGCAACAGAATATGCGCATCAATGCTATCAAGTTCTATTACGAGCAGGTGAAAGGCGGCAAACGGCAATACTATGGCGGTATCACCCGTGCCAAAGAGTACAAGAGCCTGCCCGAAGTGTTGAGCAAGAATGAAATTAAGCGCATCCTTGCACAAATTTCCAACATCAAGCATCACTGCATGATTTCGTTGGTTTACTCTGCCGGACTTAGAAGAAGCGAATTGCTTAACCTGACCCCGCAGGACATCAACAGTGAAACAATGTCGGTTCGTATCATGGGCAAGGGGAAGAAATGCCGTTATTCGCTCCTTTCGCCCAAGTTGCTGGAAGAACTACGGCACTACTTTCGGGAATATCGTCCACAAAAATGGTTGTTTGAGGGCGAAACACCCGGAGAGCAATATTCGGCAAGTGCATTGGTGAAAGTGCTGAAAGAAGCCGCACATCGTGCAGGCATCAAACACCGTGTACACGTACACATGCTACGCCACTCCTTTGCCACACACTTGCTGGAACAGGGAACAGACCTGCACACGATACAGGAATTGCTGGGACACAACGACATCAAGACCACAACCATTTATCTTCATGTGTCAAGTGCCCATAAAGCAAAAATCCCTAATCCTCTTGATACACTGGATAATTCGTGAGGTGCAGTTATAGAAGTGTAGGAACGACACCATAAGGTGCGGTTATAAATAACATTCAAGGCAAATTAAAACAACTAATATACAGCAACTTACAAACAAATAAACAAATGTAAAAATAATAACGGTAGTGAATGATTGATTTGATAGATTACATAGAAAGGTGTAGTTCCCGGAAAAGCATATATCGCTTGGCGGACTTTTTCAACCGCTGGTGGGACGAGTACGCACAGCACCCTGCGGAGTACATCACCCCCGAACAGTACAAGGCGGTGAACGCTATCCGTGTGTGCCGTACAGCCGCTTTGGGAATAGACACATATGTCTGTCCCGATTGCGGGGAGGTGCGGGAAATCAGTCATAGCTGCAAGAACCGTTTTTGTCCGTCATGCGGCTGGCGTGACACGTTGAAATGGGCGGCACGCATGAAAGACAAGTTGCTGCGAGTGCCACACCGCCATGTGGTTATGACCTTGCCGCATATATTACTGGACTTGGTGAAGCGCAACAAGAAAGAAATACTGAACATTCTGATGCGGACTTCGGCAGACACGCTGAAAGACTGGATGATGCACAAGTTCGGCTTGAAAACCGGGGTGATTGCCGTGCTGCACACCTATGGGGAAACAAAGCAGCTTCATGTACACACCCACATGATTATGTCGTGGGGCGGCATCGACAGCGAAGGTAAAATAGCCGTTCCCGAACATGATTACGTGCATATCCCCTCTATCCGCAGGGTGTTCCGCTACAAGTTTGAGAATGCGCTGATAGGACTGTTCGATGCGGGCAGGCTGGAACATGACTTTCACGACCGCATGGAGTTTATGGGCTTCATCAAAAGGGTGGCGAACAGAAAGGACTGGATTGTGCATCTGGAACCGCCCATACAGATGCCGGAGCAGGTGATACAGTATGTAGCAGGTATTCCAAGCGGGCGTGTCTGAGCGAGTACAAGATTACGGCAATGGATGGCGAGAACATTTCATTCCGATACCGTGATTATAAGAACTCACCCGACAGGAGAAACCCGGTGGAAAAGGAACTGACGCTGCATTACCGTGAGTTCTTTCCACGGCTGCTACAACACGTTCCCCTGCGCTACTTCCGTATCGTGAGATATTACGGATTCTACTCCAACAAAGGCAACCTTCCGGAAGAATACTTCGGACGGGATGAAAGCGAGACAGAGGAAGCCGGAGTGCAACAGGCGGAAAGTGAATACGAGAATCCTTATTTCTGCGAGCATTGCGGACGAATGAGAGTTTACAGCCACACTACGGTAACGAGTGGTGGCATCACATATACGGTTGTATTAGAACATTGCGACATACACCGGAAAAAATCGGCATGACAGCAATATGGGATAGCTATGCCCTGCCGTGAACAAAAACAGTAAAATCCCACAAAATAGAAGAAAGGAGAACAAAAAAATGAATGAAATACGGATAAGAGCAGTAATAAAACGAACCGGGTGCAGGAATGAACTTCACACCTCTTTCTGCCGGAAACAGCAGTTAAAAATTGAAGTTCTATATAATATGTAATAGAACATGACGGGTAAAACTGCCATGAACAACGAAAGTTACCACCTAAACGGTGGTCCTTTCTAACCATTATAAACAATAAAGCCAATGGATATAAAGAATGATATACATATTATGGAAATGAATGACAAACTGTATCAACGGTTAAAACAGTCAGAGCTTGTCATTCATGCCAAAGTTGAAGTATTTTACGACAAATCTCTTCATGGAAGTATGCTACACATGAATTTTATGTTCCTGCTCCCTATCAAAATGAATTAGCGGGTTTACCAAACGGACGAATACGAAAAAATATTGAAGAAAAAGACCGTCTAAAAATAGCTGGTCTGTATTCTTTTGGCTTTAATGCAGAAGGAAAAATACTTTGTTCGCAAGAAGCTCCAGATAATATAGGAAATGGCATCATAACTGATATATATGAGTATGATAATGCTTTTCATATTATGTATATCATGTTAAATATATACCCAATCAATATACAACCATAATCTCAATAAGCTATTTTTATCCATACCATGAAATGAATATCTTTCAGGGTATAAATTCATATAAAGATTGGTCAGTGTATTTATATGAATATGATAAAGAAAGAATTAGTAAAGTACATAGGTATGCTTCTCGTTGGGGCAATATGCCAGCAGAGGAATATAATTTTGCCTATGAAAATAATCTTTTATGTGCAATAGTTGGAGAGAAAAGACTAAAGAATGGAGAATTATATATCCATTGGAAAAATAAAAAACGTTTATAACAAGGAAAGATAACCCCTAAACGGCGTTCCTTTCCAACCCATTAGCAACAATCAAATCATTATCGTTATTATGGATATAGAAAGAATACTTAAAACAAGAGAAAATGCAATATACTATGGCATTGGTGAATACCAAAAAGACTGCTTTGGTTGGTTGGTGGAAATGCTCCAGCTTGTTTTGATGATAAGTATTTATCGGACAAAGATAATCTCTATTTTTATCTAACATTTCAAAACCCTCTAAATCCGAACAAGCAAATATCTATTTCACTCCGGATTTGATATTGCATTGGAATATAACACATATCCCGATTGTAAATTGTTGTTGGTTGAACATGAATTAAGTAGCCAAAGTAAAAGTGATAGATATAAACACCCCGAAATAGATGAAATTTAATTCAATATACGAAATGAGTACGGAAAAGATATGCCTGAAAAAATTGTGCAATCAAGTTTGGGGGTAACGTAATGCCTATTCAATGGGGATTAGATAATGATGGTAAAGTGGTTAAAGATGGAAATAGCTTCATTTTTCAAATCAACGAAATTTGCATGAAAGATATTTCCGTTTTCATGGCTGGCTGTATATATGTTTATGGAAAAATTGAAGGTAATAAAGTCACAAATCCATTTGTGGCATACTGGGAATATTCCTAATAACGATAAAATGATTAATTATTTCAAATAGGTTGCTAACAACGAAAAGATAGCATCTGACGATGCTCCTTTCTAACCATTAGTAATAAATAGCACAATCAATATGTACGAAAAATTTTTAGATAAGAGCCTAAACAGCACTCGCCAAACGGTAGATGATACTTTATTGCAAAATATGCTAATGCGGTATCAGAAAAAATAATCGAACTTTGGAAAGAAGTTGGACTTGGAACGTTTTGTGATGGATTGTTCAGAATTATTAACCCCGATAAATATCAGACAATAGTAGATGATAGTTATCCTCTGTATGAGTATGAAACTGTAACTCCATTTATGACAACTGTTTTTGGAGATATTTTTGCTTATGTTAAGAATCCCGTGATAGGAGATTATGTCGTATTCATCAATGTGAGATACGGAACATTCAAGATTTTATCCGAGAATGTTGATATACTATTGAATGTGGTAATTTTCAACAAGAGTTGTTTGGAATCATGGTTTTCCTTAAATAAATATCCTATGATAAAATCAGAAAAGGGTGTTCCTACATTGGATGAATGTTACGGATATGTCCCAGCATTGGTATCGGGTGGTATAGAATCAATAGATAATATCAAAATTCTAAAAGCTATTCCGTATATAGAAACGGTACTCCAATTTATCGGGGATTTGAAGCGAGTGCGATAGAATATATTACTAACAAACCGGGATAACGCTTGACAGCGTTCCCCGCTTAGCCATTACTAACAATAGTACGATGAATAAAACTGTCCAATCCATAGTATCATTGACTGCTTTCAGTGCTTTATTGATAGTCATAACATTATTTTGTGGTGGCTTAGGTTTTGGTCGTCTGTTCAGGATATATGGCATTATGGAGTATTGTTTTTAGGTTTACTTATTATTACAGATGTAACTGTAATCTACAAGGTCTATAAACTATACGCAATGCACCCAAAGTGATAATGTTATTGCTGGGCCTGGAATGTTGCTCTGTCGTTTTGTGGCTTGCCTTTATCTGTATAGACCAAAGTCTATTAGATTGGCAAATTACAAACTTCATATTGCAAACTGTCAACTTAGACGGCTTCACGGGAGATGAAGGAGGATTGAATATGCTCGCAGTTTTATGCGGCATTATTTATCCTCTTTTGGGGATTGGGTGTTTATTCACCGGATTGAGATTTATAAATAAGTTAGTAACAACGAAAAGATAGCATCTAACGATGCTCCTTTCTAACCATTAGAAACAATGATGATACATAGAATATTAGAATATTTGTTTTACAAGATTCAAGTATTGACCCGATATATGGATACCAGTATGTATCTGAATACACATGTGCCATTTATCATGTCCACAATCCTGCTATTCTATTTGGTGGATGCCGCAATTATATACTATTATATCATAATGGGATATTCACCGCAAAAGAATGCAGCTAATGTGTTTTTCATAGTCCTTGTCATTATGTTATCCTTATGGAGCAGCCTTTATTTTTATTACCGGTATAAACATAGGAATGAGAAGATTATGGAAAGAAAAGTATATGAACACAGTTCCAATGTATGGGCGTATATTTTTATGTTCTCTCCTTTTGTCGTACTATTAGGACTTGCCTTATACTTTTAATTCCATTGTTCATGAAAGGGTATAAAACATAATATGCAATTTTTAATGAGCAATCAATTAATAATTAAGAACATTGACGGCAAGGGCAATTCAACAGTAAAATACAGTCCTTTGCTAACCATT
>ENA-OQAS01001397-OQAS01001397.1-human-gut-metagenome-genome-assembly--contig:-NODE-1397-length-11294-cov-5.324080_pt1 | contig 11294 bp, 15 predicted proteins | sample MGYA00242733_ERZ504523 | MGnify/ENA primary metagenome ERZ504523 (study PRJEB26092, sample SAMD00036239) | human gut metagenome | host: Homo sapiens | study: EMG produced TPA metagenomics assembly of... | reverse complement strand
CGATATCTTTTAAACTCTGTCACCGAAAAGCTGATGCTTTATTCCAGCTCCCAGTCGAATTTCCACGCTCGAGGAATCCTTCCTCTCTTATCTCTCAGAGCGCTGTCCGGATCAGACGTTCCGGCGTGGAAAAGATGGCCATGCAGCTCCACTGCAGCCGCCGCCAGCTCCAGCGGGTTTTAAAGAAGCTGCTCGAAGAAGGACAGCTTGTGAAACTTCGAAAGGTTCTTACCGCCTCAGCTGAAAACGCCATCGCTTCCTTATTTCCACGATTCCAGGATCGATGTTCCGATCGTTCCCTCCGGCATTTTTACGCCGAAGTTCTCTGCAACGGATGCGCCGATCACAGCGAAGGTGTCCTTCGTCTCCTGAGGCCGCTCTCCTTCATAGACGGTGAGTACGCAAGGAGCGGCGCCTGTTCTCTGGTGTGGTCCGTTCCGGTATAAGTCGGGTCGTTGCCGTGGTCTGCCGTGATCAGGAGCAGATCGTCGTCTTTTAACTGCTCCAGCAGCTTTCCAAGGTTCACATCGAATTTTTCAATCTCTTTTCCGTAGCCTTCCGGGTTTCTTCTGTGGCCCCAGAGTGCATCGAAATCGACGAGGTTGACAAAGCACAGTCCGGTAAACTCTTTTCCTGCCGTCTCAATCGTCTGCTCCATGCCGTGGACGCTGCTCTTGGATTTCAGACTCTCCGTGATGCCCTCGCCGCAGAAAATATCGTTGATTTTTCCGATGCTGATGACATCATATCCTGCCTCCTGCATCGCGTTGAGCACGGTTTTTCCCGTCGGTTTGACAGCGTAGTCGTGACGGTTTGCGGTGCGGACGAACTCTCCTTTTTTCTTTCCGACGTACGGTCTTGCAATGACACGGCCGACTTTCCACTCGTCTTTCATGGTCAGCTCACGGGCAATCTCGCAGTAATGATACAGCGTCTCCAGTCCCATCGTCTCCTCGTTGCCGCAGATCTGCAGTACGGAATCCGCCGAGGTATAGACAATCAGTTCTCCGTTTTCGATCTCGCGCTCTGCCAGCTCATCGAGGATCTCCGTTCCGCTCGCCGCCTTATTGCCGATGATCTTTCTGCCGGTTCGTTTTTCCAGCTCGTCGATCAGTTCTTTCGGAAATCCGTGGTCGGTGAACGTAACGAACGGCTTTGTCGTGTAAATTCCCATCATCTCCCAGTGGCCGGTCATGGTGTCTTTTCCGTTGCTCGCCTCGTTCAGCCTTCTGGCGTAACCCTTTGCCTCATCCTCTGTCACACCGCAGAGATTTCCCATGCCAAGGCGGCGCAGTTCGGGATTTCAAGGCCTCCCTGACTCTCCCAGATGTGGCCGAAGGTATTGACACCGACATCCCCAAACTTCTCCGAATCCGCCATCGCCCCGATTCCGAGAGAATCCAGGACGATCAGAAAAATACGGTTATATTTTCTCATACTCTTTACTCCTTTCTTTTTAACTCAGCTCAAACATTCCATGATAGAGCTGATAATATTTTCCTTTCTGTGCCAGAAGTGCGTCGTGGTCGCCGCGCTCTACGATATTTCCCTGCTCCAGCACCATGATCGCATTGGCGTTTCGCACGGTGCTTAAGCGGTGGGCGATGACAAATACGGTTCTGCCTCCATGAGCTGGTCCATTCCTTTTTCGATCAGCGCCTCGGTTCTGGTGTCAACGGAGGATGTTGCCTCGTCAAGAATCAGCACCGGCGGATCGGCAACGGCGGCACGGGCAATCGCGAGAAGCTGGCGCTGGCCCTGGGAGAGGTTGGCTCCGTCGGAGGTCAGCATCGTGTCGTAGCCGTTCGGCAGACGGCGGATGAAGGAATCCGCATTCGCAATTTTGGCCGCACGTTCAATTTCTTCCTGCGTGGCATCGAGTTTTCCAAAACGGATGTTTTCTGCTACGGTTCCCGTGAACAGATGGGTATCCTGCAGAACGATACCGAGGGAGTGGCGCAGAGCGTCTTTTTCGATATCTTTTACGTCAATGCCGTCGTAGACAACCGCGCCGCCCTGGACGTCGTAGAAACGGTTGATCAGGTTCGTGATCGTCGTTTTTCCGGCTCCTGTGGAACCGACAAAAGCAATTTTCTGGCCTGGTTTGGCATACAGCTGATGTTCTTTAAGATCAGACGGTCTGCCGTGTAGCCGAAATCCACGTTTTCAAAACGCACATCGCCCTTTAATTCCGTCATCGTTCCGTCCGGGCGCTTCCATGCCCAGCGGCCTGTTGTCTCTTCGCAGACGGCAAGTGCGCCGTTCTCTTCTTTTACGTTGACCAGTTCCACTTTTCCCTCATCGATTTCCGGCTCCAGGCTCATCACGTCGAAGACACGCTCCGCACCGGCGAGCGCTGAGAGAAGGAAGTTGCTCTGCTGGGTGAACTGGTTGATCGGAAGCGCCGCCTGGCGGACAAAGACAAGGTAGCTTGCCAGGCTTCCGATATCGGCTTTTCCGTGCAGGGCGAGAAGGCCGCCGAGCACTGCCACAATCGCATAATTGACATACGAAATGCTGACAACGACAGGAACCATCGTCGCCGCATACCCCTGCGCGCCGGTTCCCGCTTTCCGGAGCTCCTCATTCTTTTTGCAGAATTCCGTAAAGCTCTCTTCTTCGTGGTGGAACACCTTGACGACTTTCTGTCCGGTGATCAGCTCCTCAATATAGCCGTTCAGTTCTCCGAGGCTGTTCTGCTGCTTCGTATAATAACCCTTGCTGCGCTTTCCGCTGAACTTGATATACCAGAACATGATACCGTAGCACACCGTTACAATCAGCGAGAGCCGCCAGTTTAGGATATACAGCAAGGTCAGTGTTCCCACAATCTGGATGAAGCTCTGGATAACCATCGCAAAACTGTTGTTCAGGGCATCTGCCATCGTGTCGATATCGTTCGTGAAAAGACTCATGATATCGCCGTGGCGTCTGCTGTCGAAGAACTGCAGCGGCAGTGTCTGGACGTGTTCGAACAGATCGCGGCGGATATCAAAGACAACCTGCTGTGCTGCTTTTACCATGGTCTGCGTGTAGCCGTATGCTGCGAGTGCGCCGCACCCGAAAATGAGTGCCGTAATCAGCACGCCGCGCAGCAGTGTGTGCACATCTCCGTCCGCCAGTCCGTTGACAACCGGGCGGATCATATACGTTCCAAAGAGGTTGCTCCCGCGCTGATTGTTACCAGTACCGCTACGACTGCGAGCATTTTTTTGTGCCGTCCCAGATAAGACAGGAATACGCGCAGCGTGTGTTTCAGGTTCTTTGGTTTCTTTCCGCTATAAGCTCTCGCTGCCATTTTCGTCTCCTCCTTTCATCTGTGAGGCGTAAATTTCCTGATAAATCGGGTCATCCGCCAGCAGTTCAGCGTGCGTGCCGATCCGGTGTACTTTTCCGTCATCAAGAATGATGATCTGATCCGTATTCATGACGGATGTTACTCTCTGCGCAATGATAATTTTTGTGACATTCTTCCGCGCCGCCAGTGCCTCGCGGATCTTTTTCTCCGTTGCCGTGTCGACCGCACTTGTCGAATCATCGAAGATCAGGATTTTTGCCTTTCCGATCAGCGCACGCGCGATGCAGAGACGCTGCTTCTGGCCTCCGGAGAGGTTGCTTGCGCCCTGCTCGAGCACGGTGTCGAGGCCGTCCGGCATGCGGTTCAAAAATTCATCCGCACACGCCGCGCGGCATGCTTCCCAGATCTCCTCATCGGATGCATCCACATTGCCCCATTTCAGGTTTTCACGCACGGTTCCGGAGAACAGCACGTTTTTCTGCAGAATGATATTGACTGCATCGCGGAGAGCGGCAAGATCGTACGCGCGCACATCCTTTCCGCCGACGCGGACGGTGCCGCGGCTGGTATCATACAGACGCGGAATGAGCTGCACCAGCGTCGTTTTCGAAGAACCTGTTCCTCCGAGGATTCCTACCGTCTGACCAGCTTTGATCTTCAGCGTAACATCGGAGAGTGCGTACTCTTTTGCTTCTTCTTTGTATTTAAACGATACGTTGTCAAACTCCACGCTGCCCTCTGTCACTTCTGTTACACCATTTTCCGGCGAGGTGAGCACGATTTTCTCATCGAGCACCTCGACAATCCGGTGTGCGCTCGCCATGGAACGGGTCAGAAGCAGGAAGACGTTTGCAATCATCATCATCGAGTTCATGACCTGCATGACGTAGCTTAGAAATCCGGTCAGGTTTCCGACGGCAAGCTGTTTTTTCAGAATCATATTTCCGCCGAACCACAGAATCAGCACGATCGCGGTATACATGACGCCCTGAAATGCCGGCAGATTCAGCACGGCGTAGTGGAACGTCTGCTCGCTCGCTGCGGTCAGGTCGGTGTTGACCTCGTTGAATTTGTCTTCCTCGTACTCATCCCGCACGAAAGCTTTGACGGCACGGATCGCGGTCAGCCCCTCCTGGACAACGTTGTTCAGGCGGTCCACCATGGACTGCAGTTTTGTGTACATCGGGCAACTCTCCGCACAATCAGGGAGAGAATAAAGCCAAGAAGCGGGGTACATACAAGGAATACAAATGCCAGCCGCGGATCATATAGAATGAAAGGCCGATTCCCATAATCAGAAGCGACGGTCCGCGCGTGATCGGGCGGAAGCCGGCGCTTACCATATTCTGGATGACGGTAACATCCGTCGTCATACGGGTGATCAGGGATGATACCGCAAAGTGGTCGAGGTTGAAAATGCATACTGCTGCATTTTCTCATACTCCGCCTTCCGGATCTCAGCTCCCCAGCCGTACGTCGCCCGCGCCGCAAAGTGCGCGTATAAAATTCCGGTCACAAGCGCACAGAGCGCGCAGATTCCCATCTGGATTCCCTTGCGGTAAATGTAAGGGATATCGCCGTTCGCAACGCCGATGTCAATCAGATTGGAAATCAGAATCGGAATAAAAAGTTCAAAACACGTTTCTACCAATACCAGCACTGCTCCGAAAATCATATCCCGCTTGTAGGACCTGCATACGAGAGCAGACGCTTCATATCATTCATCTTCTGTCACGTCCTCCTTTTGCTGTTTTTCGGAGTCCATTTTACCATACCCCGGCATGATTTTCAACGCGCCGAAATAATCCCTTTTACCCCAAAAATCCCCTTTTCCCAACAACTTTTCTGTCGTCAGAAAAAGAGGATCGTTTTTTCACTCACGGATAACCTGAAACGTTTTCCACTTGCCCTGTTTGAATCTCCACCAGAAGATGATGCCGCGCACGGACCAGTCGAGGCACATCGCAAGAGCGATTCCCATAACGCCCATGTTCATCCAGATTGCAAAAATCACAGAGAAAATCAGGCGGACGCCGATGGTCGTGAAGAGGGAAATTCCCATTGTGAATTTTACATCTCCTGTCGCACGAAGGCCGCTTCCAAGCGGTCCGGCGTAGCAGAGTGCAATACCGTTGAAAATATTATGCAGCAGTACCAGCCAGAGTGTCAGCCGCTTCGTCTCCTCGGACACCGCATAGAAGGAAAGGACAAACGGTGTGACTGCAAAGACAAGCGCATTCCATGCCACTCCAATGATCAGTGTGATTTTTATCAGCTTGCGGAAATAATACTCCGCCTGATCAGTATCTCCCGCGCCCATGCACTGTCCGATGACGGTGATGAATACTGGGGAAAGTGCACTGCTTGTGAGTGCCGCCATGGACCATATACTCTGGGCAATGCCGTTTGCGGCAATCTGGTAGGTACCAAACAGTGCTACCACACTGGAAAGTGCTACTTTGACGAGCTGGAAAATACCGCTCTCGATACCGTTCGGAACTGCGATACTGAGGATCGTTTTCTGGAAGCTCAAGTCTACTTTAAAAATCCACTCTTTCAGATACTGCACCGGATTTCGCTTTGAGAAGCAGAGAACCGTGATAACAGCTGCGGAAAAGATACGCGCAATCAGCGACGGAACCGCAACGCCAGGCACACCTGTATGCAAAGCAAAGACGCCGATACAGTTTCCGACTACGTTGATCACATTCGATGCAATCGAAGGTACATCGTCGTGCTGGTTTTTCCAAAACTGCGGTACAAAGCCGCTCCCGCATTGTAAATCGCCATTGCCGGATAGGAATATGCCGAGATACGCAGATACGTCACGCATGCCGCCATGACATCATCCTCAACCTTGCCGAACATCAAACGCATCAGCTGTTCGTTGGCAACCAGTACCACTACAGAAATAACAACCGACAGCAATACCGATGCCGTCAGAAGCTGGGAGCTGCCGCTCCCGCCTGCTCCTTGTCCTTCTTTCCGATATACTGGCTGATGACCACCGCACCGCCGGATGCCAGCGCTGTGAACAGATTGATAAAGATCATATTAAACGCATTGACCAGTGACACACCGGAAACCGCCGCCTCTCCGACAAATCCGATAACAAACACGTCCGCAATTCCGACCAGAGCCACCAGAAGCTGCTCTAGGAAAAGCGGAATAATCAGCTTTTTCAAATCCTGATTTGTAAACATAAAACCCCTCCTGCCATTTTTCTTTCTGTCTCTATTTTAGACATCTAACAGCTCATTTGTCTAATGCTTATTCTAAATGGCATTCATACGCGGATTGCATATTACACTTCACAGAAATCTCTTTTCACTTTCTCACACAGCTTGCCATACACACGCTCCACAAACCATGGCTCTGTCGATTTTTCTGCGATCTGCTCCACCGGAATCCAGCCGACTGCGCTGTTTTCATCCGGCTTGCAGCGGATTTCCTGTACCGGGTCTGCTTCCATGAGATATGTCACATTCAGATGGAGATGTGTCGTCACGTACTTTCCGCGCTTCACATGGCCGTCCACCGACAGGATTTCGAGCGAGAATGGCTGATCCGATAAGAGCTTCACCTCTTCAATCCCGGATTCCTCCTTCACTTCTCTTACCGCCACGCTGCAAAGATCCGCATCTCCGTCCGCGTGGCCGCCGAGCCATGCCCAGGAATGGTAAATATTGTGATACGCCATCAGCACCTGCTTCCGATCCGGGCTTACGACCCAGACGGAGGCAGTCAGATGTGCGGTCTCATTTTCCCGCGTCAAAATATCGCATCCGCTCTCCATCCATTTCAGCAGAATCGCCCGATCCCGCTCTTCCTGCTCATTGTACGGACGGTATTCCCGGATCTGCCGCAGCAGGTTTTCTTTGGCTGTTTCATTCTGCATCCGTTTTCCCTCCCACTTTGATTTTAAACGATTGATAAAAAAGACCCCGGCGCCTGTATTTCTACAGACCGCCGGGGTCTCCTTACGTTTGAACACAAATCATGCTACTGCATGAATATCCTGATTCGGACAAATTCCGCTTAAATTAAGCGTTCTTCTGAGCGATAGCTGCCTGAGCTGCTGCCAGACGGGCGATCGGTACACGGAACGGTGAGCAGGAAACATAGTCCAGACCCAGTTTGTTGCAGAACTCTACGGAGCTCGGATCTCCACCGTGCTCACCGCAGATACCTACGTGCAGAGAAGAGTTAACCGGTCTTCCAAGATCGATAGCCATCTTCATCAGCTTGCCAACGCCGTCCTGATCGAGTTTTGCGAATGGATCGTTCTCGAAGATCTTAGCGTCATAGTAAGCGTTCAGGAATTTACCAGCATCGTCACGGGAGAATCCGTAAGTCATCTGAGTAAGGTCGTTGGTTCCGAAGCAGAAGAAGTCTGCCTCTTTTGCGATCTCATCTGCAGTCAGAGCTGCTCTCGGGATCTCGATCATGGTACCAACTTCGTATTCAAGGTCGCTGCCTGCAGCTGCGATTTCAGCGTCAGCGGTCTCTACTACGAATTTCTTAACGTATTTCAGCTCTTTGATATCGCCAACAAGTGGGATCATGATTTCCGGTTTACATTCCAATCCGGATGAGCTTTCTTCACGTTGATGGCTGCGCGGATTACTGCGCTTGTCTGCATCTTAGCGATTTCCGGATAAGTTACAGCAAGACGGCATCCACGATGACCCATCATCGGGTTGAACTCATGCAGACCAGCGATGATTGCTTTGATCTGCTCAACAGATTTGCCCTGTGCGTCAGCCAGTTTCTTGATGTCCTCTTCCTCAGTCGGAACGAACTCATGAAGCGGCGGATCCAGGAAACGGATGGTAACCGGGTTGCTTCCAGAGCTTCATACAGCTTCTCGAAGTCTCCCTGCTGCTCCGGAAGGATCTTAGCAAGTGCTGCTTCTCTCTCTTCTACGGTTTCAGCGCAGATCATCTCACGGAATGCATCGATTCTGTTGCCTTCGAAGACATATGCTCTGTACGGCAAAGACCAATACCTTCTGCGCCAAGCTCACGAGCTTTTTTAGCGTCTGCCGGAGTATCAGCGTTTGTACGAACTTTCATGGTTCTGTATTTATCTGCCCAGCCCATGATTCTTCCGAACTCGCCAGCGATGGTAGCGTCTACGGTCGGGATCAGTCCGTCATAGATGCATCCTGTAGAACCATCCAGAGAGATGCAGTCTCCCTCGTGGAACTCTTTGCCAGCCAGTGTGAATTTCTTGTTTGCCTCGTCCATTACGATATCACCGCAACCGGATACACAGCAGGTTCCCATACCACGGGCAACTACGGCTGCGTGGGAAGTCATACCACCACGAACAGTCAGGATACCCTGTGCAGATTTCATACCTGTGATATCTTCTGGGGATGTCTCAAGACGAACCAGAACAACTTTTTCTCCTCTTTCAGCCCATGCAACAGCGTCATCAGCTGTGAAGACGATTTTACCGCAAGCAGCTCCCGGAGATGCTCCCAGTGCTTTTGCCATTGGAGCAGCCTCTTTCAGTGCTTTTGCATCGAACTGCGGATGAAGCAGAGAGTCAAGGTTACGAGGATCGATCATTGCAACTGCCTCTTCCTCTGTTCTCATTCCCTCATCTACAAGGTCGCAGGCGATTTTCAGAGCAGCTTTTGCTGTTCTCTTACCGTTACGTGTCTGCAGCATGTACAGTTTACCGTGCTCAACAGTGAACTCCATGTCCTGCATATCTCTGTAATGTGTCTCCAGAGTTTTGCAAACATCTTTGAACTGTTTGAAAGCTTCCGGGAATTTTTCTTCCATCTCGGAAATGTGCATAGGTGTACGAACACCGGCAACTACGTCCTCGCCCTGTGCGTTGGTAAGGAACTCACCGAACAGTCCGTTCTCTCCTGTAGCAGGGTCACGAGTGAAGGCAACACCTGTACCACAGTCATCTCCCATGTTTCCGAATGCCATCATCTGTACGTTAACAGCGGTACCCCAGGAATACGGGATGTCGTTGTCACGACGATAAACGTTTGCTCTCGGGTTGTCCCAGGAACGGAATACGGCTTTTACAGCCTCCATCAGCTGTACCTTAGGATCGGTCGGGAAATCCTCACCGATTTTAGCTTTGTACTCAGCTTTGAACTGCTCAGCCAGTTTTTTGAGGTCATCTGCGTCAAGATCTACGTCCTGTTTTACGCCTTTCTCCTCTTTCATCTTGTCGATCAGCTCTTCGAAGTATTTTTTACCAACTTCCATAACTACGTCAGAGAACATCTGAATGAATCTTCTGTAGCAGTCCCAAGCCCAACGTGGGTTGCCGGAAGCCTGTGACAGAGTTTCAACAACCTCTTCGTTCAGACCAAGGTTCAGGATGGTATCCATCATACCTGGCATGGAAGCTCTTGCTCCGGAACGTACAGAAACGAGCAGCGGATTCTTAGCGTCTCCGAATTTCTTTCCTGTGATTCCTTCCATTTTATCGATTGCTTCCATGATCTGACCCATGATCTCGTCGTTGATCTGTCTGCCATCCTCATAGTACTGTGTACAAGCCTCGGTTGTTACCGTGAATCCCTGTGGTACAGGAAGTCCCAGGTTTGTCATCTCAGCCAGGTTTGCGCCTTTTCCACCGAGAAGGTTACGCATGTCTGCATTACCTTCAGTGAACATGTAAACCCATTTTGCCATTGTTACTTTTCCTCCTACTTGTAATTTTGATAGGTTATAGTAAAGTATTTCCAGATTGCCCTGGATGATACGTTCACCCTATACTGATTGCACCGAAAATGAAGATATCTTCGGGGCGCACACATTTATTTTACCATAAGAATATCTTTAGTCAATAAAAATATGGCAAATTTTCGGTATTTTTTTTAATTTACAGTTCACTCGTGTGTTCTGGCGGGCAAATTTCATGCTTGCATGAAATTTGTTTGCAAGAACACACGAAGGGAGCGCCGAGAAATGAGCAAAAGGAGCTGCGCAGCAGCGGAAAGCGCTGAAAGCGCAGTTTTGCGAATGGCGCGGGTGAACTGTATCGTCTGCGTCCCTCTTGTGTTCTATTATATCAGCTTTTGGTTACTTTTTACAGGGTTTTTTGTAATTTTCGCGTAAAAAAAGAAGTATCGCACAATTTTTTTCATTTTACGATACTTCTTCTTCTATTTTCCCCGGTAATTTTCGGAATTGTTCGATTTTATGCTTTCAGAATTACGGTTTTGATTACGAAATACAGCAGCACAATCACACCGAGTACGATACGGTACCAGCCGAAGGCTTTGAAATCGTGCTTCTTGATGTACTGCATCAGGAATTTGATGGCAAAAATCGATACCGCAAATGCCACCAGCATGCCGACGATCATGATCGCCACCTCAACACCGGTAAAGGCAAAGCCGTGTTTTACCAGTTTTAAAAGGCTCGCGCCGAACATAACCGGAACGGCAAGGAAAAACGTGTACTCCGATGCGAGCTCTCTCGAGCATCCCAGCAGGATACCGCCGATGATGGTTGCCCCCGAACGGGAAGTTCCCGGTACGATGGAAAGGAGCTGGAAAACACCGATATACAGTGCATTTTTCCAGGTAATTTCTTTGATTTTCGTTGCAGACGGAGTTCTCGTCTTGTTGTAATTTTCAATAACGATGAATAACACACCATAGATAATCAGCATCAGGCTACAACCACGTAATTCATCAGATGTGCCTCGATCCAGTCGTTGAATGCCAGACCAATGACAGCTGCCGGTAGGCATGATACAACAATCTTAAACCACATGATGATTTTGTCCAGATAACAGTAATTGTCTACAAAGTTCTGAACAGCGCCAAATACCTTGTTGTCGCTTGGATTGGCAAAATAGCTCCGGCTTCTGGCTTTACTTTTACCATGAAACGGCCAGAGATCCCAGAAATAGATGACGACAACCGCAAGGATTGCACCGAGCTGGATGACAACTTCAAAAACATTCTTGAAATCAGCTGTCACATTCAGCTTAATAAACTCATCTACCA
>ENA-OQAS01001396-OQAS01001396.1-human-gut-metagenome-genome-assembly--contig:-NODE-1396-length-11297-cov-1.595255_pt1 | contig 11297 bp, 16 predicted proteins | sample MGYA00242733_ERZ504523 | MGnify/ENA primary metagenome ERZ504523 (study PRJEB26092, sample SAMD00036239) | human gut metagenome | host: Homo sapiens | study: EMG produced TPA metagenomics assembly of... | reverse complement strand
TTGTTTTCTATTTAACAGGTCATCTTACTAAAACAACAATTTGTAAAGGAACATTAGATATGATTACAGATGAAGAAGTAGAAGTTATATCTAGTGATGATAAAGTTAAAGAAACAAAAACGAAAGTAATTTATGATTATACAGATTATGTATCAGAAAGTTATCCAATTTCTTATTATAAAGATTATATAAAAAATAGTAATACATTTTATAAGAACGTAAAAGGTGTTAAAACTTCTTTAAAGGTTGAAGGAAATAAGATTATTTATGAAGTAGATATTCAATATAGTCAAGATTATATGAAGGATTTAGTAGAAGCAGGGCTTGTAAGTACAAATGGTAGTTATAAAGATATTGATTATATATCTTTAAAAGATACAATAGAAAACCAAAAATCAGCAGGGTTAACTTGTAAAGAAAAATAAAGCAAATGCCTTTATTTTCAAGGAAATCAACTCTTATTTAGATAACTTATATCTATTTAGGGGAGGAAAATAGAGGGAATATATAAGTTATCTATTTATATTATGAACAGATGTTTAAATTATATACAGGAGGAGATAAAATTTGAAAATTAGAGATATAGAAATTAAAAATTCTGTCATTATGGCACCAATGGCTGGAATTACTAATATGGCATTTCGTAAGATTGTAAAAGAGTTTGGAGCTGGACTTGTATATTCAGAAATGGTCAGTGATAAGGCAATCTGTTATGGAAATCAAAAGACAATAGAAATGTTACAAGTAGATGAAGGAGAGCATCCTGTTAGTATTCAATTGTTTGGTGGAGAAGTGGAAGTATGGTACAAGCTGCCAAGTTTATTGATGAACATTCTAATTGTGATATTATTGATATTAATTGTGGATGTCCAGTGAATAAGGTTTTAAAAGCAAATGCTGGAAGTAAACTTCTTCAAAATCCTCAATTAATTTATGATATTGTCAGTAATATTGTTAAAAATGTAAGTAAACCTGTTACAGTTAAAATTAGAAGTGGTTTTGATCAAGAACATATTAATGCGGTAGAAGTAGCGAAATTAATTGAAAAAGCAGGAGCTAGTGCCATTGCTGTTCATGGTAGAACACGTTCACAAATGTATGAAGGTCATGCTGATTGGTCAATTATTAAAGCGGTTAAAGAAGCAGTTAGTATTCCTGTTATTGGAAATGGTGATATTAGAAGTGTAGAAGATGCTAGAAGAATGCTTGAAGAAACAGGCTGTGATGCAATTATGATTGGTCGTGCAGCACTTGGAAATCCTTGGCTTATTAAACAAGTTGTAGAAAGTTTAGAACATGGAACAGATATACCTGAACCAACTTATAAAGAAAAAATAGCATGGTGTTTAACACATGCTAAAAGGTTGATGACGATTGAACCTGAAAGAATTGCTATGTCACAAATGAGAGGACATGCTCCTTGGTATATCAAAGGTTTAAAAAATTCGTCTGCTGTTAAAATGAACTTTCAAAGTAAATACGTATGAAGAATTAGAAAAATTCTTAAAGATTATGAACAATTTTTAGATACGTTATAAAAGGATGTCACGACATCCTTTTATTCATTAATCAATAAGCGTATTGTTTTATATAAATGAGGTTTAAATTCTTCTATTGGAAGTGGATGACTTTCAACAATAGAAGTAAAAACTGTAGAACTTACAAGTTCAATAATCATAAATAAAGTCATCTCAGGATATTCTAAAGGAATATCCTTTTCTTTTACTTCATTTACAAATAATTCCTTGATTCCTAATTCTTCACTATCTAATAAATCAGTTAATTTTTCACTATATAGTCCTAAAGATAAGTTCTTTTGAATAAACTTAAGAATGTTAGGTCTAACAATTAATTCATTAATAATAGAATCTATAATAAAAACAATCTTATCATCTAAACGATCAAATTGTTGTTGAGTAGCTTCCTTACATGCTTTGGAAAATAATTCATGAGATGTTTTAGCTAATAAAACATCTTGAAGTTCGTATTTATCTTTAAAATATAAATAAAAAGTTCCTTTAGCAATACCTGCATCTTTAACAATATCTTGAATAGAAGTTTTTTAATTCCTTTTTCTGAAAATAAATGAAGTGCAGTATTAAGCAGTTTACGTTCTTTTTCTTGTTTATTATCATTTATTTTTGATTTTATCTCTTTAATTGCCATAAAAACACTCCCTTTAGCATTTATTTTAGGGTGAAGAATTAAAAATGTCAATGAATTAATTAAAAAAAGTGACTCTTAGTCATTTATATATTGACCGATGGTCATTTTAGTGCTAGTATCATTTATGACCAAAGGTCATTTAGGAGGAGAACTATGAAAAAGCTAGGAGAAATCATTGGTAAATTTGTTGTTAAACACAAGATATTTATCGTGATTGCATCAGTTATTCTTTGTATTCCATCTTTATTTGGATATATCAATACTGATATTAATTATGATATTCTTGTTTATTTACCAGAAGACATTGATACAATGAAAGGACAAGATATACTAGCTAAAGATTTTGATATGGGATCTTTTGCGATGTGTGTTGTTGAAAATATGTCTTCTAAAGATGTCTTAAACTTAGAAGAGAAGTATAAAAAAATAGATGGTGTTGTTAAAGTTATTTCCGCAAATGATTTAATAGGAACAACAATACCTCAAGAAATGTTACCAAGTGATGTGACAAAGCAGTATAAAAAAGGAAACAGCGAACTCATGTTGGTAACATTTAAAGATAGTACAATTGCGATCGATGCAATTACTCAAATGAGAGAAATTACAAGTGAAGAGGTCGTTAAAATAGGAGGAATGTCAGCATCTACATTAGATACAAGTATTGTTGCTGATAGTGAAATTATTACTTATGTTATTGTCGCTGTTATTTTAGTTTTAATTGTTTTAATGGCATCGTTAGATAGTTATGTTGTTCCATTTCTATTATTAGGAAACATCGGACTAGCAATTCTTTATAATATGGGATCTAATATTTTCTTAGGTCAAATTTCATATATTACAAAGGCAATTGCCGCTGTTTTACAATTAGGAGTTACAACAGACTTTTCAATTTTCTTATATCATAAATATGAACAAGCAAAAACAAGAGTTAAAACAAATAATGAAGCGATGACACTTGCTATTGGAGATACACTTGTTTCTATTGCTGGAAGTTCACTTACAACGATTGCTGGATTTTTAGCTTTATGTACAATGCAACTTACATTAGGTTCAGATATTGGAATTGTTATGGCTAAAGGTGTCTTTATTGGTGTTCTTTCAACAGTTACGATCTTCCCAGCATTTTTATTAGTATTTGATAAACTTGTCTTTAAGACAAAACATAAACCAATTATTCCATCATTTAATGTAATTAAAAATTTTGTAATTAAACATTATAAAATTATTTTATTAGTCGCATTAGTTATTGCTTATCCAGCTTATTATGGAAATGCACATGTTAAAAGTTATTACAATCTAACAAAAGATTTACCACAGGATTTAAAGAGTTGTGTGGCTAATAGTGAATTAAGTGATGAATTTGATTTAGTTGCTTCGCAAGTTATTTTAGTAGATAAAGGTATTAAAGATAATGATTTAAATAAAATGGTTGATGAAATAGAAAATGTTGAATCTGTTAATCTTGTTTTATCACCATCACAGTTATCTGACTTAGCAATTCCTGATGAAATGATCCCAGACGATGTTAAAAGATATCTTTGAAAGTGATCGTTATAAAATGATATTTGTCAATTCAACAGAAGAAATTGCAACCAATAAATTAAATAAAGTCATCGATAAGATAGATCATATTATCAAAAAATATGATAAAAATGCTATAATGGCAGGGGAAGTCCATGCATGAAGGATTTGGTTAATATAGCAGATGAAGACTTTAGAAATGTAAGTATTGCATCTATAGGAATTATTTTTATCATTATGTTATTTGTTTTAAAATCAATTTCACTTCCAGTATTGTTAGTTTCTGGAATTGAACTTGCTATCTTTATCAATATGGCAATCAGTTATTATACAGGGGATGTTTTACCATTTGTTGCCTCTATTGTTATTGGAACTATTCAACTTGGAGCAACAATTGATTATGCTATTTTACTTACAACAAAATATTTGGAAAATAGAAAAAATGGTATTGATAAGATTAAAGCAATGGATAATGCAATTAGTAATTCTGCAGGTTCAATCTTTGTTTCTGGAATGTCATTCTTTGCAGCAACATTTGGTGTAGGAATGATTTCTAAATTAAATATGATTGCATCATTATGTAATTTAATGTCTAGAGGAGCACTTATTTCAATGTTTATTGTTATTTGTGTTATTCCAGCAATCTTACTTGTATTTGATAAAGTTATTATTCATACTTCTATCGGTTTTAAACAATTAAAAAAATAAAGGAGAATGTTAACATGAAAAAAGCAAAATTAATCACATCTTCTGCAGTTGTAATGACAATGGTCATGAGCTCAATTGTTCCTGCCTTTGCCTATTCAAAAGAAGAAACAGTTTATAGTAAGTTAAAAACAAATGGTTCAGAAAAGACAACTGTTGTCTCTGAACATTTAATCAATGACCAAAATGAAACATCATTAGATGATCAATCATCTTTAAAAAAGATTAAAAATGTAAATGGAAAAGAAACATTTAAACAAGATGGTTCTAGTTTGGTATGGCAAACAACAGATGGACAAGATATTTATTACCAAGGTAAAACAACAAATTCATTACCTGTTTCAATGAAAGTAACTTATAAATTAGATGGTAAAAAAATGAAGTTGAAAAATATGCTTGGTAAAAAAGGAAAAGTAGAAATTCAAATAGATTATACTAATAATGAAAAACAAGATGTAGATGGTAAAGAATTATATGTTCCTTTTGTCGTTACAACAGGAACAATGTTACCAACAAAAACAGATTCTAATATTGAAGTAACAAATGGCAAGGTTATTAGTAATGGTTCTTCTAATATTATTATGGCAGTTGCTGCCCCTGGATTATCTAAAAATTATGATAATAATGAAGAATTAGAAAAATTAAACTCTGTAACTATTAAATATGATACAACTAAATTTAAATTAAATAGTTTAATGTCAGTAGCAACACCTTCATTATTATCTGAAACAGATATTAATTTTGATGATTTAAATGATGTTTATGATAGTGTAGATACATTAAATTCATCATTTGATCAAATTATTGCTGGTGGGCAAACATTACAATCAGGTTTAAAACAATATTCATCAAAATATAATGAATTTGATCAAGGTGTTGGATCTTTAAAAACAGGTGCAGCTTCTGCTCTTGTAGGATCACAAAAATTAACAACAGGTATTGAAACATTATATAATGGTTTAGTCACTTTAGATGGAAAAAGTGCAACTTTAGTAGCAGGAGCAAAACAAGTATTTAATACTTTATTAACAACAACACAAACACAAATTAATAATCAATTGGCTGCTACAGGAATGTCTATTGAATTGACAATTGATAATTATCAAACAGTTTTAAATGGTTTAATGGCAAAATTACCAGCAGAAAATCAACCATCAGTCAAAACAGCTTTAGCACAATTAGATTCATATAACAAATTCTATCAAGGATTACAAAGTTATACAGGTGGAGTTGCTCAATTAAAAGAAGGAGCTAAGAGTGCTGTTGATGGTTCTAAACAATTAAGTGAAGGATTATCTTCATTAAGTGATGGATCTGATACTTTAGTACAAGCAAGTAGTCAATTAAAAACGGCATCAAATCAATTAGCTCAAGGTAGTGATGCTTTAGTTGATGGTTTAACTTTATTTAAAAGTAAAGGTTTAGATAAGATTTCTAGTGTTTTAAATGATACAGTGAAAAAAGATGTAGATACAACACAAAAACTTGTTGATTTAGCTAATGATTATAAAACATTTGCAGATAGTAAAGATGGTGTAGAAGCTAAAACTAAATTTATCATGATTATTGATTCAAAATCTAAGAAATAGAATTGGATTTCCAATTCTATTTTTTACAAATTAAGATAAAAGGTTTGAAGATAAAACAATATTTTATTACTATGATAAGTAATTAGAGAAAAACGTTGATTTCATGCGCTTTTTCTTAAGAAAAACACTTTACAAATAAAAAAAATGGTATAGAATACTTACCAAGGAGGAAGTAAAAACTGAGGTTTTGAAGTGAGAGAATATGAAAACAATGATCGAAGTACAATACCAAGAAAAGAATGTTAAAAATGGTGATTTAGATAAATACGTTAAAGAAACTTTAAAAAGAACAAGGTGTAAAAACAACAGAAGTTGAAACTTTAAATATTTATTACTTACCTGAAACTGCTAAAGTTTTCTTTGTAGCAATTAAAAAAGATGGTTCTGAATTAAAAGGTGAATTAGATGTTAATGCTATGCCTGAATATCCAGAAGTTGTTAAAAAAACAGCTGCAAAAAAAGCACCAGCTAAAAAAGCTCCTGCAGCAAAAGCACCAGCTAAAGCTGTAGCTGCTAAAGAAGCTAAACCAGTTGTTAAAAAAGCAACAACTGCTAAAAAAACTACTAAAAAATAATAGAGGAGAACCGAGAGGTTCTTTTTTATGCTTTAAATGTATGATAGATGATAGTTAATAAGTATTTGAAGATTTATATAGATGATTTAAAATATAAGCAAAAGGGGGATCATATAATGGAATATGTTACATTAAATAATGGTTTAAAAATGCCAATGGTAGGTTTTGGTGTTTTTAGAGTACCAGATAAAAAAGAATGTGAAGAATCAGTTTATCAAACAATTAAAGCGGGATATCGTTTAATTGATACAGCTGCTGCTTATTATAATGAAGATGCTGTAGGAGCTGCTGTAAAAAGAGCAATTGCTGGTGGTCTTTGTACAAGAGAAGATTTATTTATTACTTCTAAATTATGGGTACAAGATATGATGGATTACGAAAGTGCCCAAAAAGGAATTGAAGCTTCTTTAGAAAAAAGTGGTTTAGAATATTTTGATTTATATTTATTACATCAAGCTTGTGGTGATTATTTCAGTGCTTGGAGAGCCATGGAAACTGCTTATCAAGAAGGTAAATTAAAAGCAATCGGTGTTTCTAACTTCTATCCAAATATTCTTACAAACTTCTGTGAAGTTGTTAAAGTAAAACCAGTAGTCAATCAAGTAGAACTCCATCCATATTACACTCAAGAAAAAGCATTAGAAACAATGAAATAATTATGATGTTATTCCAGAAGCATGGGCACCACTAGGTGGAGGAAGATATAATCCATTTGAAGATGAAATGTTAAAAGGAATTGCAGCTAAATATAATAAGTCTGTAGGACAAGTAATTCTAAGATGGAATGTACAAAGAGGAGTCGTTGTTATTCCAAAATCAACACATGTAGAAAGAATTAAAGAAATATAGATATTTTTGATTTTGAATTAAATGAAGAAGAAATGAAACAAATCTCATCATTAGATATGGGTTATTCAGGATCAAGAGTTAAACATTTTGAACCTGATTTTGTAAGAATGGTTTTAAATAATAAGATTCATGATTAATGCACTTACGTTCATTTTTTCATTATTAAAACTAATTTTATCGCTTATATTGACAATAAATTTGAATTAAGTTAAGATAACGAAGTAGAAATAAAGGCAATGAATAGACAAGTAATAATAGCCCTTCATTCAAAGAGAGTCTTGGTTGGTGGAAAAGATAATGAAACTATTATGAATAAAGACTAGGAGCTGCATCTTGGATGTTTTGATAAGATGACGTAAGCCACGTTATAGGCAAGACTATTAATAGATAGTTATTGAGGTTAATAGGGTGACCTATTAATGAATTTGGGTGGTAACACGATTTAGCTCTCGTCCCATGGGATGGAGAGTTTTTTATATTTTAGGAGGAAATTATGGAAGAAAGAAAATTTAGTGAACAAGAACTTGTTCGTAGAGAAAAAATGCAAGAACTTATTGATAAAGGGATTGATCCTTTTGGTCAAAGATTTGATGTAACTGCTTATTCAAAAGGTATTAAAGAACAATATGGTGAAAAAACTCATGAAGAATTAGAAGAAATGGCTGTAGAAGTATCTGTAGCTGGTAGAATTATACTAAACGTCGTAAAGGTAAAGTATGTTTCATGCATATTCAAGATAGAGATGGACAAATCCAATTATATGTAAGAAAAGATACTATTGGTGAAGATGCTTATGAAATCGTTAAAAAAGGTGATATTGGAGATATTATTGGGGTTAAAGGTACAGTATTTATGACAAATACTGGAGAATGTTCAATTAAAGTAAGTGAATATACACACTTAACAAAAGCATTACGTCCTTTACCAGAAAAATTCCATGGTTTAAGTGATATTGAAGAAAGATATAGAAGAAGATATGTTGACTTAATCATGAATGAAGATGCTAAAAAAATTGCGTTTACAAGACCAAGAATCATTCGTTCAATTCAACATTATTTAGATAGTAAAAACTATGTAGAAGTTGAAACACCTGTATTAAATCCAATCTTAGGTGGAGCAGCTGCAAGACCATTCGTTACTCATCATAATACATTAGATACTGATTTCTATTTACGTATTGCGACTGAATTATCTTTAAAGAGATTAATTGTTGGTGGTATGGATGCTGTTTATGAAATTGGACGTTTATTTAGAAATGAAGGTATGGATAGAACTCATAACCCTGAATTTACTACAATTGAAGTTTATAAAGCATTTAGTGATCTTGAAGGAATGATGGATTTAACTGAAGGTATTATTTCTAATGCAGCTATGGAAGTTAATGGAACTTATGAATTAGATTATAAAGGACATCATATTTCTTTAGCTCCAGGATTTAAACGTGTTTCTATGACAGAAGCTATTAAAGAAAAAACGGGCATTGATTTCAATGAACATATGTCATTTGAAGATGCAAAAAAATTAGCTGAAGAACATGGTATTGAAGTAGAAGCTCACTTTGGTTATGGACATATTATCAATGAATTCTTTGAAAAATATGTAGAAGAAACAATTGTTGAACCAACATTTGTATATGGTCATCCAATTGAAATCTCACCACTTGCTAAAAAGAATTTAGAAGACCCACGTTTCACACAACGTTTTGAATTATTCATCTGTGGAAACGAATATGCTAACGCATTTACTGAATTAAATGATCCAATCGATCAATATGAAAGATTTGCTGATCAATTAAAAGAAAAAGAATTAGGAAATGACGAAGCAAACGAAATGGATTTAGATTACGTAGAAGCTCTAGAATACGGTTTACCACCAACAGGTGGAATGGGTATGGGTATTGATAGATTAGTTATGTTATTAACTGGACAAGAATCTATTCAAGAAGTTATCTTATTCCCTCAAATGAAACCAAGAAACAAATAAAACAACAATAAAATCAACATTTTTTTGATTTTAAATTTGTGATTAACACATCAAAATAAGACACATCTATTGATGATAAATATACTTAAAATAGTACTTATTTAGGTATAAAAATCATTAATTAGATGTGTCTTTTCTTATTAAAAGTATATATTATAGCTAATTGGTTTTAATATGTTAAAAAGCATGAGTAGACAAATTTCTAGATAAAATATTATAATAGCAATATGAATGAAAGAAATTATACAATATTAAAATATTTAAAAGAGAACGGCGAATATGTGACTTCAGAAAATCTAAGTGCGTTATGTAATGTAAGTACCAAAACAATATTAAAAGACATTAAATTAATAAATGAAGACATGAAATCAACAAAGAATTATATTGATGTCAAAACATCTCAAGGATTAAAATTAGTTATTAATAATGTTGATGAATTTATTAATTTATGTAATTCCTATCGCTCTTTACAAGATTCTTTTGTTTTTAGTGTTAATGAAAGAGAAGATTGGATTCAAAAATATTTGATAGAGTCTAATGATTGGGTTAAATCAGAAACATTATGTGAAATGCTATTTGTTTCTGCTTCTGTATTGTCGCAAAATCTAAAGGGAATTAGAAAATCACTGTCAAAATATGATTTAAAATTAGTACAAAAACCACATTATGGAATGAGAGTAGAAGGAAGAGAATTTAACAAGAGATTATGCTTAGCAGCAATATATATTTCTTATATTGATCAACGCGATGATTTTCCAGGAAATCAGTTTAATTCTAATTGATTTGTTAATGAATTCAAAATATTAGTCAAATTCTTGAAAATGTAATGGTCAAATATCAAATTTCAATGTCAGAAGTATCTGTTCAAAATTTTATTATTGTTATTTTTGTATCATTAAAAAGAATTAAACAAGGTATTTTATTGAAAGCTACAGAAGAAATGATTATTGATATTTCTCGTTGGACTGATAGTGTTGTTGCTGTAGAATTAGCAAAACAAATTCATAAACACTTAGGAATTGAGATGAGTGATTAAGAAATTGTGTCTCTTTCAATACATTTAGCATCAAAGAGAATTATTAGAAATTTTGATGAAAGTATTCATCGTATTATCAAAGATTTTGATGTTAATCAAATTGTAAATACTATGTTAGTTAATATTCAATCACAATGGCACATTGATTTTTCTAATGATAATGAATTAAGAGATTACTTACTTTTACATCTTATTCCATTAGAGGTTCGTTCAAGATATAATGTAGTTCTTCGTAATCCGCTTATTGATAAAATAAAACAACAAAATATATTGGCTTATCAATTAGCTGTTGCTGCATGTAGTCATCTTGTAGATTATCATGGAAATAATTTAAGTGATGAGGAAATAGGATATATCGCGTTACATTTAGAACTTGCTCTTCTTAGAAAGAAAATAAAAGATAAAAAGAACATTCTTGTAATGTGCGGTGTAGGAAGAGGAACATCAAGTACTTAGCGTATCAGATAAAGGAAATGTACGGAAAATTTATAAATGAAATTCAAACGGTTGATTATATTGGAATTAAAAGTTATGATTTTGAAGATGTTGATTTTCTTATAACGAGCACACCGATAAAAAATAAGTTGCCTATACCAGTAATAGAAGTTAATTATTTTTTAAATAATAATGATAAAAAAAGAGTACTCTCCTTTTTGGATAATCAAGATAGTTTTCATATGCAAGAAGTAATTAAGAGGAATTTAATAATAAAAAATATTAATGAAGAAACAAAGGAAGGAGTTCTTTCTTATATTATAAAAAATACTTTAGGAAATGAAGTATTTCAAAAAATTGATTGAAGAGGATTGTATAGGAAACTATGAATTAGAAAATATGCTCGCCATCTTATCTTGTTGTGTTGATGAACCAAAG
>ENA-OQAS01001395-OQAS01001395.1-human-gut-metagenome-genome-assembly--contig:-NODE-1395-length-11309-cov-1.727508_pt1 | contig 11309 bp, 17 predicted proteins | sample MGYA00242733_ERZ504523 | MGnify/ENA primary metagenome ERZ504523 (study PRJEB26092, sample SAMD00036239) | human gut metagenome | host: Homo sapiens | study: EMG produced TPA metagenomics assembly of... | reverse complement strand
TTGATTTAAAAATTTTCTTTTTCTTATATAACAAAGACCTGACAATTAGATAAAATAATTCCCGGGGTTATTTCATCTTATTGTCAGGTCTTGCTTAACTTAATAATAACAAACCTATGATTATTTTGTTTGTTCATCTAAAATTCGTTTGATATGAATTAATAAATATAATTGTTCATCAATTGTTAATTTATAGTTATATTGCTTTTTAATATATTCTGCAATTTTTTTTACTCCTGAAAAAGCATTTTCATTCTGTTCTACCATCACTTTATAAATTTCTTGCATCGTATCTTCATATTCCATATGGTCAAAGACTCTTGCCGCAAAAAACTTTAAATGTGTTAAAAATCTCTCATACGAAATAGATTCTTCATTTAAATCTATCTTAAAATGAATCCTTACAATCTGTAAGACTGTATTGATCAACTCTGTAATCTGATTCACATCGGTTATATTCTGTGCATTTAATTCTGCAGACACGATATGCATTGCAATAAATGCAGCTTCATCATCTCCCAAATCCTCTCCTGTCTGTTCTTTAATCCATTCAATCGCATGCATACCAACCTGATATTCCTTTGGATAAAACTTACGAATATCGATTTTCATCATATTCTTTAATGCGATTCCTTCTCGATAACGAGCGACTGCTGAATTGATATGATCCGTCAGTGTCACATATAAGGAATCTCTTATTTCTAATTTTTCTTTTTTTGCCTCTTTTACTACACGATCAACAATTCCAAGGTATTCTTCCGAAATCTCTTTTACTACTTCCTGTAGTCTCTTGCTTTCTTCTTTATTCTCTAGATGATATGTCTTATCTACCAGAGACTGATCAATATTTTCACCTTTTCTTTTTTTAAATCCAATTCCCGGACCTGTCATGATCAATTCCATTCCTTGTGAATCTACACTGACAACAGCATTTGTATTCAGAACTCTGATTATTTTCACGTTCATCCTCTCCTCTAATTTTATCTAAGTTTTTCATCATTTTTGTATCTCTATAAATGTACAAGAAATAATCCTGCTTTACAGGATTCTCCGCCTGCGGCGGGTCGCTTCTGCGACATATTACCATTCCGCCGCAGTGCGATCCTGCCGGAGTTTTTCATATCATAAGGGATTCCATCGGAATTTCCTATGATATAAAAAAGACTGCTTAAGACATACTTCTCTTCCTATGTCATAAACAGTCTTGCTTACCATTACGTAATAACAAACTTACTGCTATTATAATATCAGGTAACTTTTTATTTGTCCATTGTTTTTTCTATTTTCGTCATTTATTCTAATTTTCACAAACTTTTTTTGTGCATTATGACGAATCTATGAATTTTTATTTTTTAATTCTAATCCGCAATCTTATCAATCGCATTTGTCACAGCATCTATGTTTTTGTGACCATCTAACATCTTTTGTTATAATCTGGTTCTTCCTGCTTCTCTTCTTTCACACTGATCTCCCAGAATGGTCCCCCTGCATTAGCACCTTCTTTGCTTGTCGGATCACTTTCTTAAGCAACCACTCTCAGCTGTTCTGGTCTGCTTCCTACATCGCAATCTTTACTTTATCTTTGCCGACCATTCTTGTTAATACAACAAAATGTCCATTCTTTGTGAAATCTCCAGGCCCCATCAGTGCCACGACTGGATGTCCTGCTCTTAATGCTTTCTCTACAGCATCTTTATCCATTCCGAGACCTTTACACTCCATTCCGTATAATTTGGATAATCCTGGAACTACGCTGTGAGAACATCCCTGTCCTGTGTAATACCATCCATGTTTATATGCCTGTTTGCACATCTTTGGAACATCAGCTTTCTTTCCAGTTAAAGAACTGTAGCATACAGCAACTGCGGTTGGTCCGCATCCTGCTGCCTGAATCGTACTTCCGCCGATCTTCTTTCCCGGATAATCTGCCTGATTATAATAAACAACTTTTAATTGCTTGTTCTCTGTCTGCTCTGCAGCCATAACCCCTGCTGTCTGTGTCATCATCATTGCTGCGATCCCCATCGTTGCGATCACTCTGCCAGTCATCTTGTTCAATCTCATAGTACCCTCCAGATAACTTCTGCTTTTGACATAATACATCAGTTATTAATTATAACAGAGGGTAGTTTGTTAATCAAGTGTTTCAATTGTTAATTTTTTATTAAATCTCGTTTACATTTTTCATTTTTTGCCAAAAGATGATAAATGTCGCTGCATTTATTCATGAATTTTTCGCTGTGTCTTCCTGCAATTCCAAGCTGTGCACGATATTTTGCTACGGTTCTTCTTGAAATCTTCATATTCTTTTGTTCTAACAAACTTACGATCTTACTGTCACTTAATGGTTTTTTCTTATCTTCTTCTTTCACAAGCCGTCTGATTTCTTCCTTAATCTCTTCTGTCGTCGAATCTTGGTCTCCAAATGTCTGTGTATTATTAAAAATGTCTCTCATTCCAATCGTTCCACCTGGATATTGAATATACTTTCCTTTGACTGCGCGACTTATCGTTGATACATGCATTTCAATATCATCTGCTATATTTTGCATGGTCATTGGTTTCAACTGCTTATGATTCATAAAATATTCTCTCTGACGGTCAAGAATTGCCTTTGAAATCTTAAGCATCGTCTCTCTTCTTTGTTCAATGCTTGTAATGATAAAACGACATCTCTCATATTTCTTTCTGAAATATTCTTTTAGCTCAGAATCTTCTGCCTGTTCCATCATTTTGACATAATAATCATTGATTGAATAATCACCGATCCAGTCATCATTTAAACGAATCTTTAGTTCTTCTCCATCTTTTTCCATTAAAATGTCTGGGATGATATACTGATCGGTTCCCCCTGTATATCCACTTAACGGTCTTGGATTTAATTCTTGAATTTTAAAAATATACTTTCTTACCTGTGATGTCTTAATATCAAGTGCTCTTGAAACAGTCGATAAATGTCCCATTGCAATATCTTCCAGGTGATTTTCTACGATATATCGCAGGTCATTCATTTAATATTCCTTCTCTTTCAAGCTGAAGAAGGAGACATTCCGATACACTTTCTGCAAATACACCTGCTGGTTCTAATTGCTTGAGATGATCTAAAAGCCTTTCACAATCTTTTTCTTCAATTCCAAGCTTGTGACTGATCTCTTTTGTGGAAACAAGCAAAAGCCCGGATTCCTCTAGGCATTGTGCCATGTATTTCATAACATTCCACTCTTTCTTTGTATAATCTTTTGCATTTAACTGTTCCATAAAGAAGGCTTCGGGATCTTCGATTTTCTTATCTTCAATATCACTTTGCTCAATATCCTGATATCCGCCTGCATTTCCATGCAATGTAAAGAATTCCTTTCCAGATTCCTTATGTTCCATCAATGGATTCTCTGCATATTCATCCTGCAAAAACTTCTCAAGTTCATAATTATCAAACGATAAGATCTTTAATGATTGTACCTGAAACTGATTTAATTGCTGTGACAAGCCTTGTTCCAGCTTCATTTCATATGACATTTTACATCCTCCAATTACTTTCTTTGATCAAGTACTTAATCTTATCATAATCTATTTTCACTCTGAATAAAAGAGATTTTGCTTGGATGATCTCTTTTTCTAAGTTATCTTATATCTATTTTCTCGCTTTCTCTTCTTCTATGGTCTTCTGAAATTCTTTCACATCTTTTGCGATCTCACCGCTTAATAACAGCATACAGATCAGATTTGGGATTGCCATCAATGCATTTGCAATATCTGAGAAGTTCCATACAAGCTCCAATGTCTGTGTTGCCCCGACATAAGCTACCAGAGAAAAGATAATTCGGTAGATCATGTTGAACTTATGAGTTCCCATCAGATACTCAAACGCCTTTTCTCCATGATACTCCCATCCAAGAATTGTGGAAAATGCAAAAAGTGCAATTCCGATCGTTACCAGATATCCTCCAACTTTCCAAGAACTGTGGAAAATGCCGCAATCGTTAATGCAGAACCTATGTACATCTCTCCTGTTGCCGGATTGATCTGTCCGAGCACTCCGGAGCTTGCGATCGCAAGACCTGTGATCGTACAGACAACGATCGTATCCCAGAAAGTTCCTGTCATATTGATATATGCCTGCCGAACCGGATGATCTGTTGTTGCTGCTGCCGCTGTGATCGCTGCAGATCCCATTCCAGCTTCATTTGAAAAACATCCTCTGGCAACTCCGTAACGTGCTGCATTCATCATAGATGCGACGATATTTCCACAAAGAGCTCCTCCTACCGCTTTCACACTAAATGCCATATGAAAGATCATGGAAAGTCCTGCTGGAAGATTACTGATATTCCCAAGAATGACGATGACTCCTGCGATCACATAAAAGATTGCCATCACTGGAACTACGACAGAAGATACTTTTGATATCGTTTTTATTCCACCGATGATGATCAGTAAGGCTAAAATAGTGATCACTGCTCCAACAGTACTAACCGATACTCCAAATGTCTCATGAACTGCTGTTGAAATTGAATTTCCCTGTGTCATATTTCCAATTCCAAAGGATGCGATCACGGCAAATAATGCAAACAGCCATCCAAGTGCGGCTCCAAGCTTTTGTTCTTGAGTGCCTTTTTCATTGTATACATTGGTCCACCGGACATCTCGCCCTTTTCATTAACTTCTCTGTATTTGATCGCCAACATACATTCTGAAATTTAGATGATAATCCAAAACATGCAGAAATCCACATCCACACCAATGCTCCAGCACCTCCTGAAACCATTGCTGTCGCTACTCCTACGATATTTCCAGTTCCGATCGTTGCCGCCAGTGCTGTTGTCAATGCTGAAAATGGTGATACATCACCCTCTCCTCTGTTTTTTGTTCTGGATTCTTTACTTAATGTCTTTTTAATCGCCCAATGAAGGTTTCTCCAGGTTAGGAAATTGCATCGAATTGTTAAAAGGATTCCTGTTCCCACGAGAAGCACCAGCATCACTGGTCCCCATACAAAAGCATCCACATCAGATATGATCTTACTTAACATATACTATCTCTCCTCTCTGATCTTATTTTCATTTCTAAAATGCAAAAAAGGAGCAACGAAAATTCGTTGCTCCTTCAACTTATGAACTTAGTATATCCATATATGACCACTCTGTCAATATTTATTTTAAGGTCATACCAATGCTTTCCCGATCATCTCACCCTGCCTGATCTTTGTCTCACACTGGTTCTTGGTACGTTCTAACAGTTCTTCTCTGATCTCAACCTTATCCTTTTCTAATAATAAAATGATCGTTGAACCTCCAAAACTGAAAATATCCTTTCTCAATCCCGCGCCTCATAGATCCGGCTCCATCGTGATTAACAATCTTTCCAACCATCAATGCTCCAACTTCCATCTGGAGTGCATCTCCAAAATGTTTTGTCTTCATCAATGTATATTCTCTGGTATTCTCTTTATAGATTTTCACATGATCATTTGCGATCGGATTGACGGTATGATAAACTCCATCAATCCTATGATTCTCACTCTTAATTCCATCATCAAAATAGCAGTATCTATGATAATCATCTACTGTCAGGCGTAAGATCACGCATAACCGCCCTGAAAATGTCTTGCGATCTTGCGGTTTCTGATCAATGAATCCAACGTATATCTTGTATCCTTTACAACAAAAGATGTCTTCTCTTCGATTGGATACACACTTACTTTACAGTCGCAAGGACTTCCTAAGATTGTTTTATCTTCCGGAAATGGACGTTTTCCTTCTTTGATCTTCTTGAGAAGAATTCATTATAAGATTTGTAATTTTTCTTCTCATATTCACTCATATCAATATGATTATTCTTGACAAATCCTTTGATCAGACATTTGGAAATGGGAGAACTTAAGAAAGCTCCCCCTAGTTTGGATACCCAAGGTCTGATTAATATTTTTAGACTGGCTCGTCCTGCCATAGTTGTATACATCCAATGAAGCAAACGATCTTGCCCATTCTCTTCTTCGTAAATATTTCCATCTCTATCGGCATATCTCATCTACGATTCTCCTATCATCTTACAGTAAGAACATCTTACTGCGATCAATGCTCCAATAACTACAAATGCAAGCATACATTCTTATCTGGTTTAAAGACTTTAAAATCAAATACAAATAAGAAAGCGATCACTGCTAACATTGCAACATATATGTATGGAAATTCTTCTGGAAAGAATCTTCGAAGCTGATATACGATCGGAATGATCAGTGCAACCGATGTAATTGGCAGTCCCTGATAATGTTTTCTTCTGGAACTACTGTGTGCTTGACGCTGTTCTTCTGTAACATTAAAATATGCCAGACGAATAACTCCGCCTAAAACATAACACATATAAATGATCCTTGCATACCATTGGTCCATTCCAAGGCAATAACCGATCACAACCGGATACACTCCAAAACAGACAAGATCACATAAAGAATCAATCTCGATTCCAAACTTCTTGCGTCTTCGCTTCTCTTGATCATCTTTGCGATCGTTCCATCATACATATCTGTTAATCCTGAGATCATCAAACATAAAATTGCGATCTTAAAGTTTCCATTGAATGCCTGTGACATTCCAAATACTGCACTGACAACTCCTAAATATGTCAGTATTACAGATGCATTATAAAATCCTATCATACCTTTTTCCCTCTATTCTTTACGCTTTATCGTAACATGTGCGACTCCTGTCATCACTGCACTGATCAATACCAGTGCATAATAACTGATTCCTCGGCTTAACAGCATTGCCGGATATAATAATCCGCCAACAAAAATCTTCTTAAAGATATTTAAAAATAAGCCTTCACTGATTCCCATTCCGCCTGGCAACGGAAGCATATCCACAGAAATTGAAATAACACTCTGTAAAGCAACTACATCAATAAATCCTAATGCAGAAAGTCCCATTGCTCTGTATACAAGATATGTAATTGAAAAATGGATCAGTCTCTGAATCAATGTGACAACGAACATCCGAAAAATAAAAATCCGATGTCCTTGAATGATTGCTGCTGCTTTATGATACTCGATCATAGAATTCTGAAGTTTTTCAAGACGTTCTTCTTTTTTCTTTAAAATATGGAACTTTTCTAATTTCTGAAACAGCCACAGCACGATTTTGGATGCTAACGTTGGCTCAAATACAAGAATCAGCATAAACGCAACACAAAACACATTCAATGCCATTCCAAGGTAAAAGAAGAATGCTGCCTTCCCAATATATTCTGCCACAAGAAAATGACGGAATAAAAAGATCAGTGCTCCTAAAAATACCAGAACAAATTTATATAAAATGGTAACGATCATCAAAATGACGGTTCCCACGGATATGTCAACTTTATCGCGGTTCATGTAGTAAAGCTGCATTGGCTGTCCGCCAGTTGCAGACGGTGTAATACAACTGAAAAAGAAACCTACAAACGAATATTTGACGCAATTTCTCTTCGGCACATCATTGTAATGAAGCAGCCGTAGCATGCGATAAATAATATACGACTCGCAGCACACAAACACAACGATCATAACCAATCCCGCAATATAATATGCAGGTTTTACTGATTTTAGAACTTCCGCCAGCTCAGAAAGTTCCTTTCCTTTCAATACGGCATATGCAGTCAATCCAAATAATGCAAAGAAAAAGACTGTATTACCGATGACTTTTTTCTTATTCTTCATCTTTCCTACCCTTTGATCTCCGATAATTTCCCTTTGTATTTCACAGATCTTCTCTCTAAACCAACTCGTTGTTGATCTTCTCAAACACCTTCCAGAGTCCTTGATACAAATTGGTCTTTCTTCCGATCAGATAACAAACTTCACTTAAAATGATTCCGCCAAACACATCTATGATATAATGCTGCTTGGTTACCTGCGTGGAAATACAGACTAAAATTGCAAAAACAAGTGAAAATCTCTGATACCACACTGGAATCTTCTTCTGATGCCTGATCCCAATATAACAAAACCAGCTTACCAAACAGTGAATCGATGGAAATAAGTTTGCCGATTGATCGATCGAATACACAAATCGTAATGCCTGATCCCAAAATCCTGTTCCTGTGATCTCTGGTCTTACCAGCGTTGTTGGCAAAAAGACAAAGAAAATCCCACATACGATCCTTGACAGATAATCTGCTGTCAAAAATCTATACATATGTTCTCTACTGATTCTCGCAGTCATAATGTAGTTCACAACCCAAAACACATAGCATATCAAATAAATACTTGTAAATTCTGGGATTACCGGTACCATCCGGTCAAATGCTGTTGTAAATCATGATGATATAATCCTTACAAAGCACCATTGTTCCACTGTAAACCAACGTATTCAGTACTAACGCTGTAATCAGCGGAATGATAGAATACTTCGGAATCCATCTCAGAACATAATCTTTTTTCTGATTCATATGTCTGCTCCTTCCAATGATCTATCCTCTTTCTTTTCTCTCTTATGGTTCTTCCATATATCAAAGAATCATATCATTCATGACATGATTCTTGTACTATTATATCTTTTCTCTTTTTAAAAGTAAAGGAAAGCGGTCATATTTAATAGTTTTGTAAGATTTACTCTGCTTTCTTTTTTCTTCTATTGAAGAGTCCATAAATACATGGAACCACTAATAATGTTAGTAAAGTTCCATAAATCAAACCACCGATCGTAACGATCGCCATCGGCTGCATCATCTCGGCACCTTGCCCTAAACCAATCGCCATTGTAGATAATCCAAGGATCGTTGTAAGGGCTGTCATCAAGATCGGGCGTACACGCATCGTACCTGCTGTCAGGATTGCTTCTTCAAATTCGTATCCCGATTCTCTTAACTGATTGATCGTATCTACCAGCACGATACCATTATTTACAATGATACCTGCAAGCATAACAAATCCGATCATTGCGATCGCACTTAAGTCTTTTCCAGTGATCAGTAGTCCTAAGAATCCTCCTGTAAATGCCATTGGAATCGTAAATAAATGATAAATGGCGATTTCAGTGACTGGAACTGTGCTACCATGATCAAATACATAAATGCTACTGCCAGCAATAACATCAGGCCAATCTGTCCTGTTGTTTCCTGAATGGATTCCATCTCACCTTTCATTGTAATACTGTATCCTTTTGGTGCATTGTATTTCTTAATCTTCTTTTGTACAGCGCTGCTGACTTTTCCTACATTGTAGCCATCTTTGATCTCTGATGTTACACTCAATGTTCTTTCCTGCTGGTTTCTATTAATAGAAGATAAACTGTCACTATTTCTGAAGTTCGCTACCTGATCCAATGTAACTTCTTTTTCTTTTCCACTTACTGTTCCTGTAAGTTTCACTTTCTTAAGATCATCTCTTGTCAATGTATTCTTTGCACTATTTCCAACATTGACACTATACTCTTTTTCATTGATCGTGATTGTTGTTGCTTCACTGGCATCTTTTAATTTCTCACTTAACTGTTGATAGATCGTTGCAACTGTTAAACCATTTTTTACTGCCTTTTTCTTGTCTACCACAACATGAAGATCTGGTGTTATCTCTTCACTTCCATTCGAGATGTTCTGTGTTCCTTTCGTATCCTCTACGATCTGGGCAATATCTTTTCCAATAGATCTTAGTTTATTTAAATTATTTCCTTTGATCTGTACAGAAATACCGCTTCCACCAAGTGCACTCATATCCATACTGGATTCCTGCACTTCAACCTCACAATCAAATTTCTTTGTTTTCTTTAGGATTTCTTTCTTGATCTCTTTGTTTGTATGTTTCTTCTTTTCTTTTAATAAAACATACATACTGGATTGGTCTTCATTTGAAGATCCTCCTGATGTCATTGAAGAGATTCCAGAAGAGCCAGAAGAAATCATTCCTGCTACACTATCAACATCTTTGATCTCTTTTACTTTCTTCATTACTGTATCTGTCATCGATGCTGTTTCTTCCATTGAAGATCCCTGTGGCATCTTGATCGTCATCGTCATCTGTGTGCTGTCCATGCTTGGCATTAAAGAACTTCCAATATTCATTGCTCCAAAAATACTTCCCGCAAACAGTGCGAGTGTTACAGCTACTACAATGATCTTACGATTTAACAACCTTGTCATAACTTTACGGTATAATGTCTGCAGTTTATTGATCACTTTACTATCTTTTTGTGTAACTTTATTGAGTACTCCAGCTGACATCATTGGCACAAATGTCACCGCTACGATCAGGCTGGCTACCAGAGAGTAACCGATGGTTAGTCCCATATCCACAAAGAGCTGTTTTGTAAGCCCTGTAGTGAATACGATCGGCAGGAATACAGAAATTGTTGTTAGTGTCGAAGATGTGATCGCTCCTGCAACCCCTCTTGCTCCTGTGATCGCTGCTTCTTTAACTGGAACTCCTTCTTTTCTTAATCGATAGATATTCTCAATAACTACGATCGAGTTGTCCACAAGCATTCCCACTCCAAGTGCGAGTCCCGACAAGGAGATACATTTAGCGTAATTCCTGTAAAGTACATCAACACCACCGCAAAAATGACACTTAACGGAATGGAGCATGCAATAACGATCGTCGGTCTGACGTCTTTCAAAAATAATAATAGGATAAAGACTGCAAGGATTGCTCCCATTAACAGATTCTGGATGACAGAACCTGTTACCATATCAATGTATACACCCTGATCCATAATATTAACATAATGGAATCCTTTATTTTCTTTGGTAAGTGTCTTCATCTTCGCTGCAACTTTGTCTGCTACATCAGCTGTAGAATAATTATTCTGTTTCTGGACTGTTAATACAACACCGTTATTTCCATTCACACGACAATATGTATCTGCTGAGTTATCTACAATCGCTACGTCTGCTACATCACAAAGTTTGACCGGTGGGATTCCTTTGATTCCAAGATCTAATAATTCCATATTGGCAAGATCTTTTTGATTCGTCACCTTATCTCCAACACGTACCAGATACTGTGTATTCCCTTCACTGATATATCCTGCCGCATCTCAAAGTTCTGTGCTGTTAACAGTGCTTTGACATTCGCAACTGTCAGCTTATTCTTAATATTTGCAGCTTCTTTTGCCTGCTCTTTGCTGGAATCAAGTTGCTGCTGGCTGGAATTCAACTGTGCTTCTCCCTGTGCCAGTTTGATCTCCCCATCATTCATCTTCTGGGTTGCCGTTGCTGATTGTACATTAAACTGTGTCAGTTTAGAATTGATTCGTTTTCTTTCCTTTTTGATCTGTTTTAATGCATTGTTTAAATGTTTTTAAATTCTTATCCAATGCTTTGATCGAACTTTTTGC
>ENA-OQAS01001394-OQAS01001394.1-human-gut-metagenome-genome-assembly--contig:-NODE-1394-length-11309-cov-2.609998_pt1 | contig 11309 bp, 13 predicted proteins | sample MGYA00242733_ERZ504523 | MGnify/ENA primary metagenome ERZ504523 (study PRJEB26092, sample SAMD00036239) | human gut metagenome | host: Homo sapiens | study: EMG produced TPA metagenomics assembly of... | reverse complement strand
GGCAGCTGGAACCCGGCAGGAGCTATTTTGTCTGCCGCAACGGCTCCAGCATCCTTGCATTCCGCATGGGAGAACAGCTGGAAAACTACAGCTTCAACGTGGCCGCTGCCCACACGGATTCCCCCTGCTTCCGCATCAAGGAAAACGCCGAGATCCACATGGGCCGGAAGTACACCAAGCTGAACACCGAGGGCTACGGCGGCATGATCTGCTCCACATGGATGGACAGGCCGCTGTCGGTGGCAGGCCGTGTGCTGATAAAGGAGAACAATGCCATCACTTCCCGCCTGCTCACGCTGGACCGCGACCTGCTGATGATCCCCAGCGTGGCCATCCATATGAACCGCGAGGTCAACGACAAGGCTTCCTACAACAAGCAGGTGGATATGCTGCCCCTGCTGGGCGGTGCCGCCGAGGAAGGCGTGCTGAAAAAGCTGATCGCCGCCGAGCTGCAGGTCGCAGAAGACCAGATCCTTGGCAGCGACCTGTTCCTCTGCATCCGCGAAAAGGCCGCCGTCTGGGGCTGCAATGAGGAGTTCATCTCCTCCGGCCGTCTGGATGACCAGCAGTGCGTGTTCGGCATCCTGAAGGGTTTTCTGAACGCGCACTGCGCCCAGTCCATCAATGTTGCCGCCTTTTTCGACAACGAAGAAGTGGGCTCCGGCACCAAGCAGGGCGCGGCTTCCACCTTCCTGTACGACGTCTGCACCGCATCGCGCAGAACGTCTGCCCCGGCGATGAGGACTTCCACCGTGCGGTGGCCTCCAGCTTCATGTTCAGCGCTGACAACGCCCACGCCGTGCACCCCAACCACCCGGAATATACCGATGTGAACAACTGCACCTACATGAACGAGGCGTTGTGGTCAAGGTGCACGCCGGCCAGAAGTATACCAGCGACGGCATGAGCATGGCCGTGGCAAAGGAGCTTGCCGCCCGCGCCGGTGTCCCGCTGCAGTATTTTGCCAACCGTTCCGATAAGGTCGGCGGCAGCACTCTGGGCAACCTTGCCATGGCACAGGTATCCATGAACTGCGTGGACATCGGCCTGCCCCAGCTGGCCATGCACTCCTGCTACGAGACCGCCGGTGCCCGGGACACCGTTTCTCTCATCCGGCTGATGGAGGAATTCTACGCCAGCCACTTTGAAGAGACCGCATCCGGCACCCTTGCCATCAGAAAGTAAGTCCCGTACAACCTGAATCATAAGGACTGCCCGTGAAGCAGCACTGCTTTTCCACGGGCGGCTTTTCGTTTCCACTTAAGTGAGTATTGAGAAAAACGTCCATTGTGCTACAATTATCCTGTTATAATATCGCTTTTTACCGCAGCGTAAAATCTTTTTCGCAAGGAGTATAATAAAATGAAATTAGGTATCGGAGTTTGCACTGCCTGCAATGTATCCTGATACCACTTCATATATCCTTATATTCATCGTTGCTATGTCATTTGCACTTCTATGTAAATTTGTACATCCTGCTGCATTCTCATGACAAAAGGGTGAGTAAAGGGTGAGTGCATTCTCCGCTTTAAGCCCACACAACCAGAAAGATTATGGCCGCTCATGGATCGAGAGAATCTTTCTCCTTCCATAAGCGGCTATTCTTTTTTGCTTATACTTCCAACGTATCCGTTTTCTATTCAATCCACCAGGTATGCATATCGGCGCATCTGTTCCCGAAGAAGGCGCTCTATCCGCATAATGATCTCCTCCGAATAGCCCTCGTTTAACGTTTGGAGTTCTTTCTGCACTTCTTTCGCTCCGAAATTGAAGTGAATTTGGATACCATACAGTTCTTCCGCAGCATCCACCTGCTGCACAAAACTCGAATGGAAGGGCTTCGCTTCCACTCGCTTTATGCAATCTTCCAAGGGCCGTTCTAACGAAAAATCAAAGCTGGTATCAGCCAATAGAGAAAGCCCCTGATCAAAAATCGGACTGAGTTCATAACAGTCTTTTTCGGTATCATACAGTACCGCAATGTTGTTCGTATGACGATCTTCGTTCAAAAAGAATGCATCCAATTCCACCATCGCAGTCAGATATTCTCCAAAATTGTGCAGTCCTGTGTATTTTTCAACTTGTTCCACAGTATATCGAATTCTGTCCGGCACTTCTGGAAATTCTACCAAGCTCAGCGCCAAACTCCTGCCTGTATTCTGACGATAAAGTTTTTCCAGCGGAATCAACTTCTGGTTTTCTTTCAGAAAATTATTGCTGCGGCATCCCAGCAGTTTCTGCCCTTTATAAGCGATCTCTACCGGATGATATTCTACAAAGGGATATTTCAGTTCCGTCTTGTGCAGCAATCTGGAAACCAGAACTTCAGACAGTCCCTCATATCCCATGTGGTCAGCTTTATACCACTGATCGCCCAGTTTCCATTTTAGCTGATTTCCTTTTGATGTGTGTCCCTCGGTTTCCTGCACTGGAATCTTATTCAGGTCAATGCTTTCCATAATTCACCTTGTTACGATGCCTTTCTATGGATCACTTCAATCCACTGTTGATCTTCTGCCATCTTTCCCTTAGTCTTTTCAATAATCATAAGCGGATCATAGAAAGGTACTCCCACATCACTCAGCACCCATTTCAGATGCGCCCGTGTCTCAGGAAAGCAGCGGTCTTTCAAAAACCACTGAAAATCTTCCCATGTTGGGTTTTCAACCACGCCAAACGCTCTGAGTGGAATTTTGTCCGTATAATTTTTAATTTTGATCTTTTCGTGCTTGAAATCCACATCAATTGTCGTACACAGATCATTCCGGTTCATATAATTGAGGCGCAGCATGGTGTTCGGGTCATTACTGAAGTTCTGCGCACGTTCCAGCTGCTTGTAAATCGTCTGTCGACTGATGCCGTACTTTTTCGCCAACTCCGTTGCTCCCATTCCCTGCTGATGCAGAGCCAGCATCTCTGCCAACTGCTGCGGAGTCAGGCTGTTTTTGCGTCCTGCGCCGCGTTCATTATGTGGTTTTTCACTTTCTATAAGCTGTACTTTCTGCGCAATCGCCCGCAGCTGCTCTAAATCCACCGTACCGAAAATATCAAAAATCTGTGTCTTGAAGTCCTCTTTCACAGTCTCACTTCCCCTCATTTTCATTATAATCATTCTCTTTCATGATGTCAATATTTTAATTTATACACATTATTTACATCGGCAAGATTTTAATTTTTACGCATTTGTTTATTTGATTTCTTGCCGATAAAATGATATAATCATCTTACAGGAGGTGTTCCGATGAACTATCAATCTGTCGCTGATACGGCAAAATCATGGAATGTTTCAGAGCGCACTGTCCGCAACTACTGTGCTACCGGCAAGATTCCGGGGGCAGTCCTTATCGGCAAGACATGGAACATTCCGCAGGATGCAGAGCGTCCAGAGCGCGTCAACAAAAAGCAACCGGCACCTCGTACCCTGCTCAATATTTTGCAAGATGAAATGGCCGGGCACGTGAAAGGTGGAATCTACCACAAAATTCAGATCGACCTTACCTATAACTCAAACCACATTGAAGGCAGCCGTCTGACCCATGACCAAACACGGTATATCTACGAAACCAACACCATTGGCATGGAGAATGGTGTTGTCAATGTGGATGATGTAGTCGAAACAGCCAATCACTTCAAATGCATTGATATAGTCATCCGGGATGCCAAGAAGCCCATCACCGAAGCTCTCATCAAAAAGCTGCACCTTACCCTGAAGAGCGGCACCAGCGATTCCCGCAAGGACTGGTTCGCCGTTGGCGAATATAAAAAACTTCCGAACGAAGTCGGTGGCAGAAACACCACTGCGCCAGAACTGGTTGCCCCGCAAATGAAAGAACTTTTATCTGCGTACAATCAAAATCCTGCCAAGTCGCTGGAAGACCTGCTGGAATTTCACTACGCCTTTGAATCCATCCATCCGTTTCAGGATGGAAATGGCCGTGTCGGGCGGCTTCTGCTCTTCAAGGAGTGCCTGCGGAACAATATTGTTCCGTTCATTATTACGGATGACCTCAAAATGTTCTACTATCGTGGTCTCATGAGTGGAAGTCGGAACAAGGGTATCTGCTGGATACCTGCCTGACCGCGCAGGATCAGTTCAAGGCCGTCATGGATTACTTCAGAATCCCTTATTAAGGATTTTGTCACCAAAAAGGATGCAATCTCACTTCTCACATGAGATTGCATCCTTTTAATATACGCAGGTATTAGTTCTACACAACTATTTTATCGTTTTACATTTGACTGTGAAAGAACGCTAGCTGCAAAGCTCTTTGTTTCATTTGAATATTTATTGCTTTGCAGCACACGAGATGCAATATCCTCCATAGCTGCCCCGGTTTGTTTCGACGTCGACGTTGTGAGAGGACACTAGCCGCAAGCGACTTCTGAATTTTGAAGAGCCATTGCTATTCAGTGCCTTGCTGCCTTTGATGCCATAGCGCTGCTACTTGTCTTGCGATTCATAACTATCCTCCTTTTAAAATTCGATTTCTTCTTCTGCCTTATTGTAAATATCGATCTGGTTTTCAACATCAATACGGTTGACCACCCATCCTCGCATCATGCATAGTTTAATAAAATCGTCAATACGATTTTCACCATACATTTCTTTTAAGGTAACAACCACTCCAAACGAAAGCCCACGGCCATTTTTCTCCTTTAGACGCTCTTTCGTCTTAATGCTTAGCCCCCACATTCCTGCGCCATATACCTTTCGTGGGACAGCTCGATCCTTCAATTCTTCGCTTATAAGTTTTACGTTATCCCACTTCGGTATAATTGGCGTGCCTCAGGCTCATAAAGATGTTTTCCGCCCTCGTCTCCTTGAGAATTGGAGTTGATCGGCGAGATAGATGCCTTTCCTTTCGTTTCCACAACTCGGCCAAAATGAATATCCATTTCTGTGCTTGTGTAATCGACTCCCTGATCCCTCATACATTTTGGAAAGTAACAGAGTGTCGCGCGAGCATAGAATGGTTGCTTATCCTTATAAATTGGTACAGGGATTCTGTACGTGTAAGTTTCGTATGCATCAGTTGTCCCTGTCATAACAAAACGTATCTCATCGTCTGCTGTTTTGACAATATTTTCAATTCGTTGAGGAACAACTCCATATCCAATAGAACATGAGACATCGTCTTTTCGATTCCACCCTGCCGCAGCGTCAATTATTAGTGCCTTTGCAATCTCACGTGAAAAGCCCAATGTGCAAATCAAATAAGCCATCTTGCGGGCTATCCATGGAGCAGAAAAAGAAGTTCCCTTTACAAAGCCTTCGCCAGTTGGCGTACATACATGCATAGGCTGACCAATATCTCCACCATAGTAGCTAACATCTGGTTTGTGAAAGAACGAAAGTACCGGACCAACGCGGTGATACGAAGCCGGATTTCCTTCAAGCGTCACAGAATTTACAACCAACGAGTTTAGCGAATCAGCTGGTGCCCCTATGGGAATCGGTTTCTGATCTGGATTGCCATTGGTTCCTGCAATCACAAACACAACATCAAACTCGCTTTGAATCTTATCAAGTTCCGCAGCTTCTGGAGAAATGAAGTTCGGCTTTATTGGCAGTATCGATCCAAGGGAAAGATTCCATACTTTGATATCACGATTTTGAGAAACCGCCTTACGAATCGACCTGAGAATTGTGTAGGAACTGAATCTACCCATTTGGCAACGCCAAAATGCTTCACTCTGAACCGCCCACACCCATCGTCCAGCATAGGGTTAATCGTTGGGCCATCTACAATAATAGATGTAACCTCTGTGCCATGCGTATAGTCACGTGCATCCAGTTCTATGCCATCCCCAAGCATACTTTCATACGAAACCCAATCTTTGAAATAGACATCCTCACAAAATGGCGTATCGATTACTCCAATAATCGGCTCCTGCTTTGGTTCCGGTATTTGAACAATATGCGGATCGCTTGCGATGCTTTCTTCAGGCGGCACTTCTCTCAAATCGCGAACTTCATAGCTATAAGATATGGTGCATTTTCTTTTAAGCACGCAATTTCATCTGGCCGCAAAAGCACCGTATTTTCATCAATTTTCTTTGCATTCAGGTAATCAATACCAATCGCGCGAAACACGTCTTCTGTTTTCACGTCCGTACGATAAAGAGTGACAATTGCATCTTTTTCTTCGTCTGTTTCTGCAAAATCAACTGAAAATTTTTGAACATAAAAAGCATCCACAACTACATTCACGAAGTTTGTCTTTGCCAAACGAGCCGAGTGTTTGTATTGCTTGTGGCCGTTGTTTAGAGCTTCAATATCTTTATGAGAAATTCTGCCATTATAATCGTGCTCTACAATTTCTTTGGCAGCAACTAGTCTTATGATGCTTTCCGTAATGATATCTAATCCAACATAGTATGTGAATACATGCTGGATATGAGGTGCTTCTCCGGCAAATTTAGCGCCCCGAATGGAGTCATTAGGATCAGAAGCACCACGGCATAAAAGACCCCGAATTCGGTTACTCTTTGCAACCACGCTTGTATAATAAGCACTAATAAGCGCACCCTTGATTAAAGTATGCTCACTCCAATAAGTCTGCAAAGAGCGCAAATCGTTAATTAAGCTCAGGATATGAGCAGACTCAACAAACCTGCCAACAGGAATATTTCGTTTTCCACCCCCAGAATTTCCGCTCTGGTGCTCGAACTGCCCCTTTAATTGAAGTATGCTATTCATTTAGTCCTCCTTCAATTCTCGAGATACTTGACTCTTTGATATTCCGGTTAAAATTTCTATTTCTCGCATAGTAAATCCTTGCGATTGCATAACATGAATGTCCATCGGTTCGGTATACACAGCTTTATAAAAGCGTCTAAGATAATCAAACTCGTCCGAAGGATTGCTAAACGCTACAGACGCTCTGATGATATTCTTTAGTTCACCCGGGTAAGGGATGGGTGACATCAGGCTGACAATTTTACGGAATAGTCTGATATTTTTCCCTGTGCATTTAAACTTGTTTAGGAAGTCATTAAGCAAAACCTCCGCAATTTCCGCCAAATCTTCCTGTGAATACCTATTGAAGTCAATAATCGAGTCAAATCTTCTGACTAAAGCCTTGTCGAAATGGTCAAATAAATTTGTCGTTGCAAGTAAAACAACGCGGTCATCCAATCTATCAAATTCTTTGAGTAGTGTGGATGTAGCCCGTCCCATTTCACGTAGATCGTTCGAATTGGTCCTATCCAATGCGATAGAATCGATTTCGTCAAATAGCACAATCACTTTTTCTGGATGGGCAAATTCTGTTATTTCACGAAATAGCGAAACAATATTCTTCTGTGTTTGTCCAAGTTTACTATCAATCACGGCAGAAAAATCTACGGCGTATAGTTCGCGATTCAGTATCCGTGCAACTTGCTTAGCCGTTTCGGTTTTTCCTGTACCAGGAGCACCCTGGAACAGGAATTTGTTAATTCCAAGATTTCGACTAATAGCATTGACCATGCCCATTACATCTTGTTCGATCAATTCAGGAAGAGGAAGAGGAGAATTTCCAACAGTTACCTTTTCAAAAAAGCCAGATGACAAATCACTCACTTGGGGAACAAACGTGTTGGCATTTGAGAGAAGTGCCATAATGTACTCCGCCAACTGGTAATCGCCCACTTGGTCAAATTCTTTTGCAATCTCATATGCCTCACTTCGAAAACCCGCTTCATTACCTTCAGAATGATACCGTATCAAATTTATAATGTTCTTCTTTTTCATGGAAATCCCTCCAAGACTAATGGTACTTACATTGTAAATCAATTTGGGACAAAAGTCAATATATTGGGACAACTTTCTAAAAACACACAATGTTTCCTTTACTCGTCTTCGTACACTTCATGCCGCACCAAGCACCAAAAAAGAATAGTATTATAACTTTCGGTTCCTGTGCATCAATAATTTAATTATTATAAATTTTTATTTTTTAAGCCACTCACCCAGATATAATAATCGTGAATCCGAAACCTCTGAGCCGAAAGACTCAGGGGCTATTTTTATGTCTGAGGTGAGCATTTTTGTTATTTCGCACCATCACTATCATTATTACCATCGTATTTTAAAGCGCAACAGCGCAGAAAGGAAAAAACGCAATGGATTTTTGGCCCGAAATCATCAAAGAAGTTGGAACGGTGCTGATCGATGTTCTCGTTCTGAACGCTGAAGAAGTCGAAAAGAAAAACTAACAAAAACAAATCAAAAAGGAGACTTTACTATGTCTGCAAACGTTGAAACTATGTTCTCTGTCCGCGAAACCCCTTGGCACGGCCTTGGCCGTATCGTGATGGATGCCCCTGCAAGCCGTGAGGCCTTGGAGCTGGCCGGTCTGGATTGGCAGGTGGAGAGCCGCAATATCTACTCTGGTGCCGGTGCTGTGATTCCCGGTTATCGGGCTAACATCCGCAGCACGGATGATGCCGTGCTTGGTGTCGTATCTGACCGCTACCGCATTGTGCAGAACGAAGAAGCGTTCCAGTTCACCGACGATCTGTTGGGCGAAGGCGTTACTTATGAAACTGCCGGTTCTTTGCAGGGCGGCAAGAAGGTCTGGATGCTGGCAAAGCTGCCCGAAAAGTACATCATCGCCGGAGACGAAGTGACACCGTATCTTGTGTTCTTCAACAGCCATGATGCAGTTCTGGTGTAAAAGTCGCTATGACCCGGTTCGAGTGGTCTGCCAGAACACCCTAAATCTGGCTCTGGGCACGGCAAAGCGCATCTGGACTGCCCGCCACACTGAAAATGTTCTGCTCCGTGTGCAGGATGCCCGTGAAACCTTACAGCTTGCCAACAGCTACATGGGGGAGCTGGGCAAGGGCATCCATGAGCTGACCACCATCAAGTTGTCTGACCGCAAGGTGCAGGAGTTCATCAACGAGTTCTTCCCCATCACGGAAGACTTAACCGATGGCCAGCGGAAGAATAACCTGCGCTTGCAGGAAGATTTGAAGACTCGCTATTATAATGCACCCGATCTGGAGTGGGTCGGCAAGAATGGATGGCGGTTCGTGAACGCTGTTTCCGACTTTGCCACCCATGCAGATCCCATCCGTAAAACTCGCAACTACAACGAAAATCTGTTCCTGCGCACCGCAGAGGGCAATCCCATGATCGACAAGGCTTACAAGATGGTGCTAGCAGCAGCATAAAGGAGGACGTATGAACGATGTGAGCAACCGGGTTGTCCGGGAATTTTCTGAGTTCCTGAACAGCATTGAAGCCGATTTCCCGAAGCCGACTTGTACTACAGCATACGAGATCACGATGAAAAGCACTATCGTCAGTGCCTTGATTACGCTGGACACCGAAAAGCAGATGGACGAGCGTTTCTGGAACCATCTCCGGGTACAGCGGAACATTCTGGATTTCCTGTATACCCTGTGGCTGGACGATGACCGCACCTTGGTGATGAGTTTTCCACTATTATTAGAGACTTGGTGGAATGTGATTTCTCCATTGTAGAAGAACACATGAAAGAGAGGTTGAATATTGCATGAAAAGGCTTGTATCTACATTGAATTTGACCAAAGAAGATTGGCTCCGTTACCGTAAGTGCGGCATTACCGGCACGGATGCCGGGGCTATTCTTGGCCTGAATCCTTACCGTTCTGCATTTCAGGTGTACCACGATAAAATCAGCGATACCATTGAAAATATCGACAACGAGCCATGCGGCAGGGTCGTGACTTGGAGGATTATGTAGCACAGCGGTTCTCCGAAGAAACAGGGTTTAAGGTGCGCCGTGCAAATGCCATTTACCAGAGCGAGGAACATCCGCTGCTTCTGGCAGACTTTGACCGCCTGATTGTTGGGCAGAAAGCAGGGCTGGAGTGCAAAACGGTTTCACCGTTTCTGCGGACAAGTGCTGATGGGAAAATCCCGGCTCACTATCTGGCGCAGGTTGACCACTATCTGGCTGTCAGCGGTTTCGACTGCTGGTATATGGCGGCTCTGATTTTCGGCAGAGAGCTGGTGATCCACAAGATCGTGACGGATAAGCAGGTGCTTTCTGATCTCATTGATAAGGAAGAACTTTTCTGGACGAACCATGTTGTGCCCCGGCTTCCCCCTGCACCCAACGGTTGCGATTGTGACACCCAGCAGATCAACCAGATGTATGAGGTAGACAACCGGGATAAGACCGCTGACCTGAGTGCTCTGCATGGACTTCTGGATAAGCGGCAGGAGCTTTCTGACCAAATCGAGCAGATGGAACAGGAGAAAACGGCTATCGAGCAACAGGTCAAGCTGAAAATGCAGGATGCTGCCTATGGCACAGCACCGGGTTATAAGGTATCGTGGGTGTCCTCCGAAAGCAAACGGGTGGATTCCCAACGTCTGCGGAAAGAGCAACCAGACATTTTCAGCCAGTACAGCAAAAATGTAAGCAGCCGCAGGTTCACCATCGTTCATGCGGCATAAAACTTTGTATATGGCGGCAGGAAGTGACTTCTCTGCGCCTTTTTTCTTGGAGGGTTATTATGGCTACGGAAAATCCATTCGTAAAATTATTTGCTATCGACTTCAAAGATCATCTGGAAGTCAAAAAATCCGGCAATACGGAACTGAAATATGTAAGCTGGGCGTATGCCTGGGCAGAGGTGAAGAAGCTGTATCCTTCTGCCAGCTATGAGGTCAAGAAATTCAACGGCCTCCCCTATGTTTATGACCCCATAACAGGCTTCATGGTGTACACCTCGGTCACGATTGAGGCGTTTCGCATGAAATGTGGCTGCCTGTACTGGATGGCGCAAACAAAGCCATGAAAGCTGTGCCTTACACCTATACCACCCGAAATGGGACTACAATCCGCAGACTCGCCGCCGTGAAAAGATCGGCATGGAAGAGCGCACCGTAGAAGCAGCCTCCATGTTCGATGTGAATAAGGCTATCATGCGGTGCTTGGTGAAGAACCTTGCTATGTTCGGCCTTGGTCTCTATGTCTACGCCGGAGAGGATTTGCCGGAAGATGCTGCACCGCAGCCGGAGACAGAACCGCAAAAGCAGCCGAAACCGAAATCCGCTACCCCGAAGCAGGAACAGCCGCCTGTGCCCTGCATTTGCACCCGGTGCAATCAGCCATCAAGAGGGTCAAGCTGAAGGATGGCTCCATCATGCAGGCGGCAGAGTTTGCCGCCACCCATGAGGGAATGTGCGCTGACTGCTATAAGGCTACAAGGTTAAACGTGCATAAGGAGATTTTACGATGAAAGAGCAAAAAATCAAAGTCCTTGCGCTCCTGCCAATGGAGTTGCCAAAGGAGATCGAGCTGGACAACACCCTTGAAGCCATGCAG
>ENA-OQAS01001393-OQAS01001393.1-human-gut-metagenome-genome-assembly--contig:-NODE-1393-length-11312-cov-13.934198_pt1 | contig 11312 bp, 15 predicted proteins | sample MGYA00242733_ERZ504523 | MGnify/ENA primary metagenome ERZ504523 (study PRJEB26092, sample SAMD00036239) | human gut metagenome | host: Homo sapiens | study: EMG produced TPA metagenomics assembly of... | reverse complement strand
TGCAAACAATCTATGACATCGGTTAACCTCATCAATATCTTAACCGCTTCAGTAAAGGACACGCAATGACGCTAACTTTTCCACAAGATTTCACATTCGGCACGGCCACAGCGGCCTATCAGATCGAGGCGCGGTGACCGAGGATGGCCGTTGCCCCTCCATCTGGGACACCTTCAGCCATACGCCGGGAGCCACCATCGCCGGCGACACCGGCGATGTGGCCACCGATTCCTACCATCGTTGGCGCGAGGACCTCGCGCTGCTCAAGGACCTCGGCGTGGACGCTACCGCTTCTCGATCGCCGTGCCCCGCATCATATCGACGCCTGATGGCGTGCCCAACGAAAAAGGCCTCGACTTCTACGAAGGCGTCGTGGACGCCCTGCTGGAGGCCGGCATCAAGCCGGTCGTGACGCTGTACCACTGGGATTTGCCGCAATACCTCGGCGACGAGGGCGGCTGGCTGAACCGCAGAACCGCCTATGCGCTCGCCGACTACGCGGGTATCGTGGCCAAGCGCCTCGGCGACCGCGTCGACACCTGGACCACGCTGAACGAGCGTGGTGTTCGTCCTACCTGAGCTACGGAGCCAAGGAGCACGCGCCGGGCCTGGGCCTCGGTCCCGCGCCTTCCCGGCGGTCCACCACCTGAATCTGGCGCATGGTCTGATGACGCAGGCCGTCCGCGCCGAAGTGGGGGACAAGGCCAAGTGTTCGGTCACGTTGAATCTGCAGTTCAACCGTGGCGACGCCGACGCTGCCATCGCCTCGACCTGATCTCCAACCGCGCTTTCCTCGACCCGATGCTGCGCGGCCGTTACCCGGACGAACTGTTCTCCATCACCAAGGGCATCTGCGACTGGGACTTCATCCAGTCCGGAGACCTCGAGCTCATCCACCAGCCGATCGACGTGTTGGGCATCAACTACTATTCCACCAACCGGGTGGCCATGTCCGACCGTCCGCAGTTCCCGCAAAGCACCGAGCGTCCACCGCCCCTGGAGCGTCCGACGTGGACTGGCTGCCCACCGAGGGCCCGCACACCGACATGGGCTGGAACATCGATCCGGACGGCCTGCATGACCTGCTGGTGCGCGTGCACGACAACTATCCGGAGGTCGATCTGGTGGTCACCGAGAACGGCATGGCCTGCAAGGACCAGCTGACGGTGAACGAGGACGGCACGAAATCGGTGCATGATCCGGACCGCATCGACTATCTCAAGCGTCATTTCGCCGCGGCGAAGCGCGCCATCGACGAAGGCGTGCCGCTGACCGGCTATTTCGTGTGGTCGCTGCTTGACAATTTCGAATGGTATTTCGGCTATGCCAAGCGATTCGGCATCACATACGTCGACTACGCCACGCAGGAGCGCATCCCGAAGGACAGCTTCATGTGGTACCGCGATTTCCTGGCTTCCCGCAAGGGCTGAGCGTCCGGCGATCGCCGTCGCGCGTTGTTCCATGAACGCGTGCCGCGTCCATTCATGCGTGGCACGCCGTTTTCGTTGCGATTCCGCCGTTTTTCGCTGCTGCAGGATTTTGCATACGTATGCTTAAGCGCTTAACGACACTCCGGTAAAAAAATTTACATTAACCTCTTAACGTGAACGGTCGCGGGTTGTGGGGGATGGACATCAAACCGCTTCGATGTATTGAAACGATTGGTGTTTTCTGTATTTGAAGCGGGTTGACCATAGGGTTGCGACGGCACTGCGGCTGTGCGGCGAGGGCGCGGAGCGCAACTTAAGCGCTTGACAAACTTAAGGGGTTCATTTATGGTATAACTACCAGTCATCAAAGGCAGGCAGAGAGGCCTGAGATGAAAAAGGCATCACCAATGGAGCATCGGTGCCGAGACTCCGGAAGTGATGGACAAGGATTCACAAGGAAGGATCGGAAGATGAATCTCAAGAAGATCGTCGCAGCCGGCATCGCGGCTGTCTGCGCGGTGAGCATGGCGGCCTGCGGTGGCAGCGGCAGTGGCTCCTCCAAGGTCACCGACATACAGTACAAGGACATCAAGCTTGGTCAGACCGGCAAGGACATCAAGGCCAATCTGAAGCTGTTCAGCCATCGTACCGATATGCTCAAGAACGACTATCCGGGAACGACCTGGAAGCAGTACATCGCCGAATTCAACAAGACCTATCCGAACATCAAGGTCACCGTCGAAGCCAACAGCGACTATGCCAACAGCGCCATGACCCGTCTGCAGGGCGGTGACTGGGGCGACATCATGATGATTCCGGCGGTCGACAGGGCCGAACTGCAGAACTACTTCATCTCCTACGGCTCCCTCGGAGACATGAACAAGGAGATCAAGTACGCTGTCAACCAGTCCTACCAGAAGAAGGTCTACGGCGTGGCTTCGGTCGGCAACGCTCCGGCATCGTCTACAACAAGAGGATCTTCAAGGAGGCCGGCATCGACAAGCTGCCGACCACCCCGAAGGAATTCATCTCCGACCTGAAGGCCATCAAGGAGAAGACCAAGGCCACTCCGCTGTACACCAACTACGCGGCTGGTTGGACCATGGGCGCCTGGGACGCGTACATCGGCGGCACGGCCACCGGCGATCCCAACTACATGAACAACGTCTTCACCCACACCAAGAACCCGTTCAAGGATCCGGGTGACGGCACCCACGCCTACAACGTCTACAAGATCCTGTATGACGCCGTGGCCGATGGCCTGACCGAGGACGATTACTCCACCACCGATTGGGAAACTTCCAAGAACAAGCTGAACAGCGGCGACATCGCCACCATGGTGCTCGGCTCCTGGTCGGTCTCCCAGATCCAGTCCGCAGGCGACAACGCCAAGGACGTCGGCTACATGCCGTTCCCGATCTCCGTCAAGGGCAAGCAGTACGCCACCTCCGCTTCTGACTACGCGTACGGCATCAACAAGAACTCCTCCACCACCAACCAGGAAGCGGCCATGATCTTCGTCAAGTGGCTGACCGAGAAGTCCAACTACGCCTACAACGAAGGCGGCGTCTCGATCGCGGCCGACGACGACAAGCTGCCGGACCTCTACTCCGACTTCAAGAACGTCAAGCTCATCGCCGACGAACCGGCTCCTGACGGCGAGGAGGATCTGTTCAACGACCTCAACTCCGATTCCGAACTCAACATCAACACCGGCGGCGACTCCCGTGTCCAGAGCATCGTCGAGCACGCGGCCAATAAAGACGAGTCCTACAACGACCTCGTCAAGGAGTGGAACCAGAAGTGGAACGACGCCCTTGATTCCGAAGGCGTCGACACCAAGTGATTCCGGAACGCCAGGCGTGACGGCGTGAAGTCGCGCATCCATCACTGAGGACTTCGGCTCGTTCTCGGCGGAACCAAGCCGAAGTCCTCTTCCATCGCAATTTTTCGTTAGGCAGAGAAGCAACCAAAGAGGGGGATATCATGACTGCAGCAGCAGTGGAACCGACCGAGAAGGCCGAGATTCCATTCAACAAGCAGCCCCGAGATTGGCGTAAGGCGGGCGTCATCGTCGCCTTTTCCGCGATTCCGGTCGCACTGCTCGTAATCTTCACTTACTGGCCATTCGGATCCATGATCGGCTACTCGTTCTACAAGATGAAGTACATCGGCCCGCGCCAATTCGTCGGCCTCCAGAACTACATCGACGTCTTCACCCGTCCCGACACGCTTTCCTCCCTGAAGCTGAGCCTCTACTACATGGTCGGCGCGCTGATCCAGGTGGCGCTGGCGCTGTATCTGTCCACCATGCTGGCGTTCAAGGTCCGTGGCGGCAGCGCGTTCAAGGCCATCTACTTCTTCCCGTATCTGATCAACGGCATCGCGGTCGGCTTCATCTTCAAGTTCTTCTACACCCGCGGATACGTGTTCGACACCGTGCTCCAATGGTGCGGATTCCAACTCGACAACCTGCCATACTGGCTGAAAGACCAAAGCGTTAACAACTGGTCTCTGGTGGGCGCCTCCGTCTGGCGTTATCTCGGCCAGAACGTGATCCTGTTCATCGGCGCCATGATGTCGATCGATTCGACGCTGTACGAGCGGCCGAAATCGACGGCGCCAACAAGTGGCAGCAGTTCAAGCACATCATCCTGCCGGGCATCAAGACCATCCTGTGCTGAACGTCATCCTTTCGATCACCGGCTCGCTGTCCGCCTTCGAAGGCCCGTACGTCATCACCTCCGGCGCCAACGGCACCGCCACCTACTTCGTGCGCATGGACCGTCTCGCCCACACCAGCCAGAAGGTCGGCTTGGCATCCGCCATGGCAATCGTCCTGCTGATCATCATCCTCATCTGCGCGCTGTTGCAGAACCTGTTCTTCAAGTACGTGTTCAAGGATGCCGATGACGGCGTGGAGAAGGCAAGGAAGCAGGCGGCCAAGATCGAGCGCAGCGCGCCCGCATGGCCAGGAAGAACGCTTCGGTCTTCAAGAACGGACCGAGCAACAAGGAAAAGGCGGTGGCATGATGACTGACGCAGTCGCACTCGCTAAGGAACGTTCCGCAGCCAAGACCGCGGGCTTCTGGTACAAGTTCAAGATCGGGGTGGCCGTATTCCTCAAGTATTTCTCTCTGATCTTCGTCGCTTTCATGATGCTGCTGCCGCTGGTCAGCTGCTTCGTGACCGCAGCCAAGACGGACAAGGAATACCAGAGCACGTCCGTCATGGACATGCCGAAGAACTGGTTCAACTTCGACAACTACGTGCAGGCGTTCGTCGCGTCGAACATGGCGGTCGCCTTCCGCAACTCCATCATCGTGGTGGTGGTGGTCCTGGTGGTCACCACGATCATCGGCACCATGCTGGCCTACGTGCTGAGCCGCTTCCAGTTCCCCGGCAACGGCCTGATCCGTGGCATGTTCGCCCTTGCGGCACTGCTTCCGGGCATCGCCATGCAAGTCGCGCTGTACAAGATGATGGTCAACTTCCACGCCGTCAACACGATGTGGGGCTACATTGTGATGATGTGCGGCACCGACGTGATCTCCATCTACGTGTTCATCCAGTTCTTCGAGAACATCTCGACCTCCCTGGATGAGGCCGCCATCATGGACGGCGCCTCCTACTTCACCGTCTACTACAAGATCCTGCTGCCGCTGCTGAAGCCGGCGATCGTGACCTGCGCCATCCTGAAGGCGTCGGTGTGTACAACGAGTACTACGCCGCCAACCTTTACCTGCAGGACGCGAATCTGAAGACCATCGCCATCGCGCTGTACTCCTTCACCGGCCCGATGGGCAGCAAGTACAACCTGATCTGCGCCGGCGTGATCATCACGCTGCTGCCGATGCTGATCCTGTTCCTGATCTTCCAGAAGCAGATCTACAGCGGCATCGCAGCCGGCTCCGTGAAGGAATAAAAAACGTAACCTCCAACTTCCTTTTTCCACAACCAAGGGCCGCGCCAAGATTCATATCGCGGTGCGGCCCTTTTCTTTCCAGAATATTTGTTAGAAGGATTCACCATGTCTCACATCCCCAGCACGTTTGCTCCTCTGAACGAGGGCTGGACGTTGACCGCCGTCAACCCGGAAGCCGCTCCCGAGGCACTGCGCGCGACGCTCGCCGCGGGCATTCCGGCCACTGTGCCGGGAGAGGCCACGCTTGACCTGCTCAACGCCGGTCTGATCGACGACCCGTTCGACGGCGACAACGAGAACAAGCAGCAGTGGATCGGCGATGTCGATTGGCGATTCACCTGCCGTTTCGATTGGCAGGATGACGGCTCCGACCGTCACGACCTGGTGGCCTACGGCCTCGACACCATCGCCGACATCGCATTGAACGGCCGCCCGGTCGCCTCCACCCGCAACTTCCACCGTTCCTACCGTTGGGATGTGCGCGGTCTGCTCAGAGACGGCGCCAACGAACTGACCGTCACCTTCACATCCCCCGTGCGTGAATCCGACCACATGGAACAGGCCCGTGGCTACTATCCGCACACCGAACACCACGCCTTCAACCAGATCCGCAAGCCGAGCTATTCCTTCGGCTGGGATTGGGGCATCGACGTGGCCACGCCGGCATCTGGCGCGAGATCGGCATCGACTCCTGGTCCGGCGTACGCATCGCATCCGTCCGTCCGCTGGTCGACGTCACCGCCGACGGCACCGGACTGCTCAACGTGCACGTCGAAATCGAACGCGCCGGCAAAGGACGCGTCATGTCCCCGTACGATTCCCATCCGGTCCGTCAGGCCGTGCCGGTGCACGCCGAAATCTCCGGCTTCGGCACGAATCTGTCCGTCGATGGCGTCGTGGCCGAAGGCCGCAACGAGGCCGTGCTGACGATCGCCGTGCCGGAAGCGAAGCTGTGGTGGCCCGTCGCTACGGCGACCAACCGTTGTACGATGTCGACGTCACCGCCGGTGATGCCAAGGAAGCGTTCTGGAACGGCCATGTCGGCTTCCGTACCGTGCATGTGGACACCCGTGCCGACAACATCGGCCGTCCGTTCCAGATCTACGTCAACGACGTGCCGGTGCACGCGCACGGCTACAACTGGATTCCCGACGACGCCTTCATCTCCCGTGTCTCCCAGCGCGACTACGAGCGCGGCATCCGCGATCTTGTGGAATCCAACTCCAATATGGTGCGCGCCTGGGGCGGCGGCATCTACGAGTCCGACGAGTTCTACGACCTGTGCGACGAGTACGGCATCATGGTGTGGCAGGACTTCATGCTGGCCTGCGCCGCCTATCCGGAGGACGCCGAAACCAAGGCCGAAGTCGAGGCCGAGGCCCGCGAGCACATCACCCGCCTGTCCGAACATGCCAGCCTCATCGTGTGGAACGGCTCCAACGAGAACTACGTGGCCTACTCCGAGTGGGGCGGTTACAAGCAGGCCCTGCGCGACGACGACCGCAAGCCGAACGCATACGGATACGGCGAGAAGCGTGGGGCGACTACTACTATTCCGAACTGTTCCCGTCCCTGTTGGCCGAACTCGATCCGAGCCGCTCCGCCTACCTGCCGAGCTCCCCGATGAGCTTCACCAAGTTCACGGGCGCCAACCTCGACACCGACGGCACCATGCACATCTGGGATGCTTGGAACCGCGCCGACTACACCGTGTACGCGCAGTACACCCCGCGCTTCGCCGACGAATTCGGCTACCAGGCTCCGCCGGCATGGAGCACCCTCACCGGTGCCGTGCACGACGGCAAGCTGGAACCGTTCGGCAAGCAGATGCTGGTGCATCAGAAGGCCTCCGGCGGCAACTACAAACTGGCGCGCGGCATGCGCTCGCACATCACCCCCGGCCACCTCGACGACGTGAGTTTCGGCGGCGTGGTCAACGGCAAGCCGTCCGACGGCGAGCACAGCTGGCTGATCCCCACCGACAACTGGGCCGATATCGAGGACTGGCACTGGGCATGCCAGCTGCAGCAGGCGCAGGCCATGCGCTTCGGCGTGGAGCACATGCGCTCCCTCGAGCCGGTGAACGCCGGCGCGCTGATTTGGCAGCTGAACGACGACTGGCCGGTCGTCTCCTGGGCCGCGGTCGATTTCAACGGACACCGCAAGCCGGTCTGGTATGCGTCCCGCGACTTCTTCGCGCCGCACCTGGCCACCATCCAGCCGCGCGTCTCCGAGGAATACCGTGAGACCCACAGCTGGGAAGGCGTGAAGACCGCCAACGACCACTTCGAGCTGATCGTGCTCAACGACACCCGCAAGGCGTGGAAGGGCTCCTGGAAGGTCGAGCGCGTGAACCTGTCCGGCGAGGTGCTCGCTTCCCAAAGCTTCGATGACGTCGAGCTAGGCGCGGTTTCCCATATCGGACTGCCGCTCAACGAGGACATCGTCTCCTATGGGGACGCCGGCAATGAGCTGGTCGTGGCCACCCCGTCCGACAACGCCTTCGCCCGCGTGGTCTTCAACCCGGCCGAGATCATCGACCAGAAGCTCGCCGCTCCCGCCGACGCGTTCGAAACCTCCGCCAAGGCCGTTGAAGGCGGCGTGGAGCTTACGGTTACCGCCAGAAGCTACGTGCGCGACCTGTTCTGCATGGTCGACAAGGTCGATGCCAAGGCGTCCGTCACCGAAGGCATGGTCTCCCTGCTGGCCGGCGAGAGCGTCACGCTGCACATCGCCACCGACGCGGTCTCCGATCCGGCCGCGTTCGCAGCGGCCAACGTGCTGCGCAGTGCCAACGATCTCAAACGCGAGTGGTGACGTCTTGGCCGCTGTCCGGGGAATGCCCTCCGGAACGATGGATGAGGAGGGCATTCCGCTGAACATTTCAGCATGACGGTTCCGCTTAAGTGAAAAATTAAGTGAAGGCGCCGCCGACCCTACGAAGCAAAGTGCCGTAAGCACTGGCTTCCTGCGGGGGTTGGTGCGCCTTTGCTGTATGATGTAGGTGAACCGTTTAAGTTCGATTTCAGCAAAGAGAAGGTGCGGGTATGCCAGTTCAAAAAAGCAAGGTGACGATTTTCGATGTCGCCAAGGCGTCAGGCGTTTCCAGCAGCGCCGTCTCGTATGCCCTCAACGGCAAACCCGGAGTCTCCGAGGGAACCCGTGCCAAGGTGCTGCAGGTGGCCCATGAATTGGGCTGGAAGCCGAACGGCGCGGCCCAGGCGCTGGCCAAGGCGAAGACGCAGCGCATCGGCTTGGTGCTGGATTACGATCCCGAGCTGCTGTCCGTCGAATCTTTCATGATGGAGCTGATCTCCGGCTTGGGTGCCGAGCTGGAAAAGCATGATTATTCTATTCTGATTCGCATGGCGGTAGGCGAGGATGCCAAGCTGGCGATTATCAAGGACTGGATTGCCACCGGCAACGTCGACGGCCTGCTGCTGGTCAACGTCGAACTGGGCGATCCGTGCGTCGCGCTGCTGGAACAGCATACGGAAATGCCGGTTCTTGCGATTTCCGACGCTTCTGTGGCCGGCAACCTGCCGAGCCTGTCCAGCGCCGACGCCGACGCTGTGCGTCAGGCGGTGCAGTATCTGTATGACCTCGGCCATCGGCATATCGCGCGTGTGGGCGGTCCTGAGGCGTTGGCCCACTCGTATATCCGTGACGCCGCGTTCTCCGACGTGGCCGCCGAATTGGGCATACGGTACCGCTGCCTGCATACCGACTACACGCCTGAATCCGGACGTGAGGCCACCAATCGCCTGCTGGGTTTCGGAGAGCGTCCGACCGCCATCATCTACGACAATGACGTGATGGCGTTGGCCGGTCTTGGCGTGGCCAACGTGAAAGGCATCGCCGTGCCTGACGAATTGTCGCTCATGTCTTGGGACGATTCCTTCATGTGCACCGCGGCTATCCGAATCTGACGGCCATGGGCCGCAACGTGGTGGACACCGGCAAGACGGCCGCACGGCTGATGCTCAGGCTCATCGACGGTGAGAAGGTCGGCCATATCATGGAGGAGCCGTACGAGCGGCGTGCGCGCGAATCCACTGGTCCCGCTCCCGCTGGGCGATGAACGCGTGGTGATTGCGCGTTGATCGCGCGATGGCGTGGAACTATGAAGCGAAAACGCCGCATGGCCATATGGCCGTGCGGCGTTTTCGTGTGTTTTCGCGTTGCGTGAAGGATTTTGGGCGGATTCGCGGGATTCGGACGGAATCTAGTCGAGCGAGAAGGTCTTGCGGATCAGATTCATCTGCACCCAGAAGCTGGCTCCGGCGCCGACGAATATCCACAGCAGCGGCACCAGCATCAGCGTCTGCTCCGGCGCGATCAGCACCACGATGATCGGCCAGATGTTCAGCAGAAGCGCGGCGAAGGCGATATGTGGCTTGCCCAGGGCGAGCCGGGCGGATTGCGTGAGCTGCTCGCCGACGCTCAGCTTGCTGCGGCCGGTCAAAGGCAGCACGAAAGCCAGCGCCGAGCCGACGACCGCGATGACCACGATGGTTACGCCATAAAGGACGGCTACGGTGTCGGTGGATTGTCTCGACAGGTACCACAGGTCGAACAGCGCCAATCCGCAGAACGCGGCGATTACCGCCGTCAGGGCAAGCGTGGTCGGGAAGCGGCGCTTGAAAGCCGCCCAGAAGCTGCGGAAGATGCCCTTGCAGGAGCCGCTTTGCAGTTCGCGCGCCACTTCGCAGGCCGCCGCGGTCGAAGCGCCGACCGTCACAACGGGAATGGAGCAGATGGTCCAGGCGATGCTGATCATCGCCATATCGCCGACGGTGCTCATGAAGTCGTTGAATGGATTGTCCTGACTGAAAATGCTGGCCATGGTCTCCTCCGTGGGTGGTTTTTGTGGTGCTGTGCAGGCGGTTGCCGGAACCGCTATGCGCTGAGATAGTCGATGAGCCGTTGCGCGGTTGTGGGATTCGGCGATTCCCGCACGATGCCGATGAGTGCGTTGGACTTGGCTGATTTCAGCCGGTTCCACTGCCGGAAGTCGGTCATCGAAAGACCGAACGGCTCGGCCTTGCCTTTGCCGCCGCCTTCGAAATCGGGATCGTCGGAATCCTTGAAGCCCTTCATCGTGACGAAATCGCCGGAAAGCAACGTGCGCTGCCGCTTGGTCAGCGACGAATCGAGATTGGTCAGATAGCCGTAGCCGGACAGCTGCTTGAAGGTCTTCGGCGTGGCCACGATCGCGTCTATCTCATGATTGGCGATCATGGTCTGCAGCTTGCTGATGCCGTTCTCGTCGTTGGAAAAATAGGTGTCGACGAGCACTCCGCCCTTGCGGCCTTCCGGCAGGTCCAGCCGTTTCGCGACCTGCGACTGCAGGCTTGCTGCCCCCTGCTGGCCGACGGCATCGTCGAACACCGCCACGTACAGTTTCGGCCCTGGTGCGGGTGCGAGGATCTGCACGGCGATGTATACGACCACGCAGACGATGGCCGCGATAACCACGGTGCGTGCCAGCAACTGGTCGCGGAAGTACTTCCATTTGCGGTTCCATGGCAGTTTCCGCAGTGTTTGGATGCGTGATTGGCTTGGTATTCGTTGGCCGAGGAGAGTGTGTCGATGGCTTCGGCCTGCCGGCTGTCGATTTCGCCGCCTTTGTATGGTGTGGACGATTCCATGCCTGCTTCCGCCTCCCTGCGTCGCTGCGATGCCTCGTTGCTGCGGTGCCTGTGATGCTTGCCGCCATTTGCTCCACTTAAGCGCTTAATATATACTGGTTTTCCGTAAAAGTCAATTGCGCTCATGCGAGGTCGAGTCCTTTGCCGTGGTAACCGCTTGAAACAGCCCAAGGAGACAATGATGTTTGATCAGGGACACATGTCGTGCTGCGCCGCGATGGCGTCTGCGTCGTGCTGAAGACGCGGAAAACGAGATGCCGCAAGTCGAATATTGGGGCCGTGATTTCGGCATTTCCGGCGATGAGA
>ENA-OQAS01001392-OQAS01001392.1-human-gut-metagenome-genome-assembly--contig:-NODE-1392-length-11318-cov-1.492092_pt1 | contig 11318 bp, 20 predicted proteins | sample MGYA00242733_ERZ504523 | MGnify/ENA primary metagenome ERZ504523 (study PRJEB26092, sample SAMD00036239) | human gut metagenome | host: Homo sapiens | study: EMG produced TPA metagenomics assembly of... | reverse complement strand
AAACATTATACTTAGAATTAGTTTCTGAAGAACTAGATTCATCTGTTCCTTCTAATAGTTGATAACCTAATTCTTGAGTAAACAAGCTAGGATAAGCACCAACTACAGTCATTTCTGCACGTCCAAGATTTTCAAACAGTGTCTCACTATCAGCTTTGATTCGGAAGCATATCCAGCCAGTCCTGACAAGAAGTAAATGTCAACAAGCATGCTGACGCAGTTAAAATAGTTATTATTTTTTCATGACCTTCATTTCGATAATTAGAATGTTAAATTAACGCCTAAAACCCAACTCTTTGAACGGGGATAAGCCGAATTGTCAATGCCAGGAGTCAATGCACTACTTGAAGCGGATACTTCCGGATCGTAACCATTATAACCTGTAATTGTAGCAATATTATTCAATGTACAATAAATACGTGCATTACTTAATTTTGCTTTTTGTATCCATTGTTTAGGGAACGTATACCCTAAAGTTATTGTACTAAAACGTAAATAAGAACCATCTTCAATATAATAGCTACTATGATCACTGATAGCAGTCTTATTATTCTCTGAAATATTCCACATTACATTTTTGCCAAATTGCCCAGGATTCAACTCTGCCAAACGAGCCAAATTTGTAGTTCCTTACCTGTTTGCGGATCAACCAATGTAAAACGGTTTTTCATAATCGCCAATGAGTTCTGATTAGACAGATAAGGGCCTATAAAACGTTGTGTACTCATATTGAAAACATCATTTCCTACTACAAAATTCATAAAAATAGAAAGGTCAAAACCTTTGTAGGTAAAAGTGTTATTCAATCCACCAGTAAATTTTGGAGCTGCATTTCCTATCACAGTACGATCGTTTGTTGACCATACAGGATTACCATTGCTATCTGTTTCACCAGCTGTAGGAACGTACTTGCATCGCCCGGTTTAATTTTCTTACGATCAAGTCCTTTCAAAGAAGCGACACCGTCTTTTATTCTATAAGTACCATCAGCCTGCTGGTTAAAGTCATCAGTTGTATATACTCCGTCATACAGAAGTCCATAGTATTGTCCCAATGGTTTTCCTACCTCAATCTTATACCCCATGCGCGACTCATAGTCTTGTATAAAATAATCCAAACTCTCATCTCCATATAGTTCCAATACTTTAGAGCGATTGATAGCAATATTAAGATCTGTACTCCAAGTAAAATCCTTAGTACGAATATTGGTTGTATTCAATACTATTTCAAATCCACGGTTACGAATAGAACCTAAGTTCTGATATTGGTCTGCATAACCTGTAGTAGTAGGAATTTTATTTTTAATCAAAAGATTAGAAGACTCATTATTATACCAGTCCAAAGCTAAGTTTACACGGCTGTTGAATAACGAAATATCCAAACCTACATTAGTAGTAGTAGTTTTTTCCCATTTCAGATCCTTATTTCCCAATGTTGAACCTGGAACAAATGTGATATAATCTTGACCTGCTATACCGTAATGACCTGAACCATAGCCCGTAGTATACATATTATCATCAATGTTATTATTACCGGCCGTACCATAACCTACGCGTAATTTCAAATTATTCAAGAAATCAACATCTTTCAAGAATTCCTCTTCTGAAATACGCCATGCAGCTGAAGCAGAGGGAAAAATACCCCATTGGTTTCCTCTTGCAAACTTGGACGAACCATCAGCACGTAATGTACCTGTAAATAAATAACGTTCCTTAAAATTATATGACAAACGACCAAAAACAGAAACCAAACCTTCCTTATTCTTTCCTGATTTCCATTCATAAGAGTACCCATAGCCACATCGTTTAGCTCAAAATTACCAGAAGGAAATTTACGGTACTCATTATCTAAATTCATTTTCTCTTGATAATAAGTCTCTTGTCCCAACAAAACGCTAAAGTTATGTTTATTATCATCCAAATTAAACGAATAGTTTAATGTATTCGTAACCTGCCAAGAAAACTTTTCACCGTTATTACGATAACCATATCCATAAGGACTTTGATTTGCATCAGCCTGTCTGGTAGAGCCGTCATCCCAATAATCCTCGCGAATCTGTTGCCACATATAGCTAGCGGCCGTACGAAATGTCAAATCTTTCATTAAATCAATTTCCAATCCTGCATTTACAGTAGCCATACGGGTATACTTTTCTTGTGCAATAGCCATATTGTCCAACAAAGGATTATTAATATCATAATTATCAGCACCCGGCATATCAGAATACGCGTCAGACAAATCCTTATTCAACATTTCTTCTTCAGTAAACTTCACACCACCTGTAATTGGTTGCAAAATAGTCTGCTTCAATTTTCCACCTAAAGAGCCACCACCTTCAACTTTAGTCATCTGCATACTTGAAGAAAAATCAAAACGTACACCTTTCCACAATTCGTGATTGATTTTAGCACGGATACTATTCTTCTGATAGCCATGCTTATCCATAATACCATCTTCACCAGTATAATTATACTTAACATATACTTAGTCTTTTCAGTACCACCGGTTATGTTTACGTTATGATTCTGCGTAACACCTGTAGAGCCAAAAACTTCATCCTGCCAATCAATACCTGCGCGATTACCATATTCTTGAGCAATACGGCTATAAGCACCCGTATAAAAATCTGCATCATTGATATTTCCTCCAAATAGATTGGCAAAACTACTTTGATTGCCGCGAAGCAACTGAAACTCATACTGGTACTTTACATAATCTTCTACACCCAGCAAATCTAATTTTTTGCCGAGACGGTCAAAACTAACAAATCCATTATAAGAAACTTCGGTTTTTCCCGATTTACCAGATTTCGTAGTAATTAAAACAACACCATTTGAACCACGAGCACCATAAATAGCTGTAGCAGAAGCATCTTTCATCACATCAATACTCTCAATATCATTTATGTCAACATTTTGAAGACCGTTTTCCATTTGAAAACCATCTACAAATATATAACGGTTGTGTACCTTGTGTTATAGATGTACCACCACGTACAGTAATATTAACTTCAGCACCCGGAGCTCCACTTTGCTGAACTATATTAACACCAGCAGCTTTACCTGCCAATGCCTGTGCAGCAGTTGTAACGGGAGCCATAGCCAATTCTTTACTACCCACAGAAACGGAAGAGCCTGTTAATTCTTTACGCTTTACCTTTGCATAGCCAATTGCAACCACTTCTTCCAACATTACTGAAGATTCTTTCAATGTAATGTCAAAGTGGGTTTTGTTGCCAATCACCACTGTTTGGTTATCATAACCGATAAACGAAACGACCAGTTCCTTTGCAGAAGCTGGCAAAGAGAGAGTAAATTTACCATCCATGTCAGTAATAGTACCAACACCAGTATTGCCTTTTACCATAACAGAAGCGCCAATCACGACATCCACTGCATCACGAACTGTACCTGTAATTGTTTTGTTCTGAGCAAAAAGACTAAAAGGAAAGCTTATTAATAGAAGCATCAACAAGCATAGTTTTTTGTGTAAAATTCTCATAGACTATTAATATAAATTGGTTGATTAATTAATTCAAGATTAACAGCCCGATACAACTATTATTGAGTATCGAACTTGTAAGCGCAAAAATAAATACAATCATACCTTACAAAAATATAACTGCTGACACAAATACTTTCTTTTTTGACTTTCTCCTAAGAAAAAAGAAGCTTTTCACCCAATAAAAATCTGACAATCAAAGCTTTTATAACAATTTTGATAATAGACTATTCATTTTGACATTAATCAAAATCCTCGTTCTCCACCTCAGTCTCCCGACCAAAAGAACGATATTCCAATGGGGTAAACCCTGTGCGTTTTTAAATAATGAAAAGAAATGTTCGGTAGATTTATAATCGAGCATAAAAGAAATCTCTTTAACGGAATGAGAAGTACCAACCAATAATTGTTTGGCTTTACGCAACTTCAACTCCTGGAAATATTTAGCCGGTGCATAACCTGTATAGTCCTTGAATACTTTCCGGAACCAGGAATAGCTGATATTCAATTTCATAGCCAACTCTTCAGGATCAATATCCTTAAAGACATTCTCATTCATTATAATCTTGGCCTGTTCAATCTTCTGATCAACATCGCCCACCTCAAAAATTTTATTTTTAGAAATGGACAGTATCATACCTACTATGTGCAGCACTATACCGCCAAGATACTGTTGGGAAGATATTTTATCCGCTTCCGCTATTTCCAAAGCACGGGAAAAAAGAGACACCAACTCCTCATTCAAACCCACCTCAAGCACTTGATTGTCTTTAGACAAGAAACCGCCTTTCACCAGATTATCAATGACAGGACCTTCAAAACCGATATAATACTCGTTCCATCCGGTTTGGCGATAAGGGTGATAAGTATGCCATTGACCAGGAAACAATACCATCAGACGTCCTTTGCATACCTGCTTTTCCGGCGTTGTTTCCGAGGAAAACAATCCCCGTCCTTTCGTGATATAAACCAATTGATACTCACGCAAGACACGTCCTTTCTGGGCATTAAAGAAATAACCGGAAGGATGATCCTTCAATGGATACGGAGAGTCCGGCTGAATGGATTGAAAGCCGACAGTATTTACCCACAGACCAAACTTTGGTCCATGTCATTTACGATAAGGTACTTAAATTCCACTCCTAAATCATTGTAATTCTTAGTCATACCACGTGTCCTTCATGATGGGTTCGGGACAAAAATAGGAAATATTTGTGAAATAAGAGATACCTATGGAAGATTTAATAAAAAGTCCCTCTGGAAGTATCTTTGTGTTTCCAGACGGGATTAACATACTATCTAAAAGGATTATTACTTTTTGACTACAATTTTATCGTATTGCTGTTCAGCCTTAATTTCTGTATACTTCGGCGCATCCATCATTTCAATCAATGCGCGGAGAACAGGTCCTTCACCCATCGGATCATTCTCTTGGGTAGGACGGTTGTAGTAGTATGCAGGCGACGGCATGATACCCGTTCCGACACAGATTTTGGTCACATCGCCTTTGTCGGACATCAGTATCATCATTCCTTTCAGTCCCTGCTCGGCAGCATAAATGAAATCAGGATGCAGCCAGCCATGCTTTACACCACGTGCGATACCAAAAACAAACATGGCCGTACCCGTAATTTCCTCATAGGAATCTTCCTTATCAAGAAGCTGATGCCAAAGACCGTTCTTACCCTGATAACGCACTACACCGCTACATTGACGGCGGAAGCACTCCAGAACCTCAGGACGCATGATGATTCTGCGGCATCACTGCAAGCAAATCGGCAGTTGCATGAAAACCCAACCGTTGGCACGGCTCCAATGAGCAACACCGTGCTCGTCCGTATCCGTATGATAGCAATGATAGAGAATCCGTTTTTCGGGACACCACAAATATTTGTGATATTTGATTACCTGATTGGCAGCATCATTGATATAACTCATGTCACCGGTCATCTTAGCCATACGTGCAAGGAAAGAGATAGCCATGAAAGCATCATCAGCCCAGATGGTATTTTCATGAGCCAGATACGGGCAATAGTACCGTCGGCCAAACGAGCTCGCCATAGTTCAAGTGCTCGGCTGTTTCATTAATATAATTCAAGAAAGAATTATTCGGATGCTTCATCTGCAGGTCAATCAGGCTGGCTCCCATAGGGCCGTTATCATCCAAACGCTTTCCACGGAATATCATGTGCCAACTCAATTTACGAACGCCATACCATCCTTCATTTTTCATTGCCTGATCATACTGCTTCTTAAAGAAATCAAGATTACCCTCGTTAAATACGAAATTCATATTTTTAAGAACATAATCATCATACTTCTTCGCTCCCGTTTTATCGGCCAATTCCATTAAAGCGATATGGGTTACTCCATTGGTATAATGCCAATTATTGTATTTACATGCAACCTTGACATTCATATCCAAAGGCAAGTTCTTGACAGACTTATAGGTTTTACCGGTCTTGGTATTCTTAAACTCATAAGTAGTAGTAGCAAGGATACGGTCTGCTATTTTCACAGCAAGGTCAGAAGCCGAAAGCTTAGCTTCTGCTGCCGTCTTCATTGGTGTTTGCGAAAAAGCAGTGACGGCTGTTAAAAACAGCACACATGAAATAATAGTTTTCTTCATGGTAATTCAAATTATAATTAAAAAGCTTTACGATACAAAGTCTCAATATCTTCGACAGAAGTAGGACGAGGATTACCGCCCGTACAAACGTCATTGAAGGCATCAACAGCCAATTGATGCAAGTCTTCCTCTTTTACATTTATCTCATGTAGTTTTTGAGGAATGCCAATGCTCAATGACAGCTTCCGGACTGCATCCACAGCCGCACGCACTCCTTCTGCCTCGGTCATACCCACCGTATCTACTCCCATAGCTTTAGCTATATGAAGATATTTGGGGGGCAGCCGGAGACTCTGCATTATATTCCATCACATAGGGCAACAGCAATGCATTGGCAACTCCATGCGGAGTATCATAATGAGCGCCCAACGGATGCGCCATGGAATGAACAATACCCAAACCTACATTACTGAATCCCATACCGGCAATGTACTGAGCCTGTGACATGCTTCGCGAGCTGCGACATCATTGCCATCGTCTACCGCAGCTTTCAGATTAGCGGCAATCATTTCGATAGCTTTCAACTCAAACATATCGGACATCGCCCAGGCGCCCGGTGTTATATAGCTTTCAATGGCATGCGTCAAAGCGTCCATTCCTGTTGCAGCAGTCAGCCCTTTCGGCATGGAATACATCAGTTCCGGGTCTACAATCGCCACAACCGGAATATCATTAGGGTCTACGCAGACCATCTTCTTCTTTGCATCTTCATCTATTATCACATAATTGATAGTAACTTCAGCAGCTGTTCCAGCCGTTGTAGGCAATGCAAAGTCGGGACAGCCTTATGACGGGTTGCAGCTACACCCTCCAATGACTTCACATCTGCAAAATCCGGATTATTCACAACAATGCCGATACCTTTTGCCGTATCAATGGAAGAGCCACCGCCCAGCGCTACAATAAAATCAGCACCGGATGCTTTAAAAGCGAATACGCCATTCTGTACGTTTGCAATCGTCGGATTTGCCTTTACATCACTGAAAAGCTCATAAGGAATACGATTCTTTTCAAAAACTTCAATTATTTTGTCTGCGACTTTAAAACGGATCAGGTCTTTATCTGTCACAAAGAACGCTTTCTTAAAACCTCTACGCATGGCTTCCACCGCAATTGTTTCCCGACATCCTGCTCCGAAGTAAGAGGTTTCGTTCAATATCATTCTGTACATATACTTCACTTTTATTTGGGTAAATTAAAAGCCACAGTCATCTCTTTCATTTGTTCCTGACTCATTCCGTCCGGTTCAAAGCCCATGTTTTTAGCTGCAATGTAAATCAGTGCAGATTTATTCAACACATCTACCTGGTCAAAAGCAGACATAATATCCACATCTACAGCAAAGACTCCATGCTTTTCCCACATAGCTACATCATAATCGTTCAAAGCCTCAATAGTAGCGTCAGCCAATTTTACCGAACTTGGCAATTCATAAGGGATTATACCCAATCCACGAGGACAGAACGCCTTTGTTTCCGGAATCATACTCCAAAGCAGATTGGTAGCCACATCCTTCTCCAGGAACTTCTTGTTATGAGTCATAGCAATCAATTCGATAGGATGTGTATGCAAGGATGCTCTGTAAGGAGAGCCTTTTTCAAGCAGATAATTATGAACGGCAAGATGAGAAGGCATTCCGATGTAGGCATTACAGGCTGGTCTGCTATAATTACGTAGCTGGCACAGTCATCCAGAATACGGATGATTGAACCGTTTGCCATAGGCCAACGTGCCAAATCACGCATACGCATCTGAGTACCTTTACAATAAAAATAACAACCTTTCAGATAAGGGAGTACCTTTCCTATCTGTTTTACTTCGCTGATAGCCGGCAAAGCCGGATTTCATCATCTACATATTCAGTGATGTTTAAAGTTATATTACCACCATTACGTTCCGCCCAACCTTTTTGCCAAAGATAACCGGCCACTTCTGCCGCTTGATTGACTTCATAAGCCAATTCGGGACGATTTTCAAGAATTGATTTCATGTGTCTATTTAATTACAGTTTATTAGATATTATTTTCATGCCTGCGCCATCGCCACTACAATAATAGAAGCGATGAGAACGGCCAATCCCAATATTAATACGCCTATTGTACGGGAACCGCACCCCTTCCATTCTTTCAGCAGGATTCCCCAGACATTACTGAATGTAACATTCAGCGACATCAGTATACTCCAGGAGAATGCAAGCAATATCGGACTGCCGCCTAAGAAACTCTTACCCATTTCCAGACCGAAGAATTGCGAATACCATAATACTCCGGCAAGAGCACAGAACAAAACATTATTCACAAGGACATCGCCGCTGACCGACAAATACTCCTTACCCGTCCTATTCTTTATATTTTGCTGGATACAATAAGCCGCATTCGTACAGAACCCGCCCAAAGTTACCAGAAAGATAACAGGAAGTCCGGCATACAACGGAGCCACCCACCTGCCAGCGCCGCCTCCTTAATAGGCGTTCCGGCATCCAGGCCGAGAGCAAAACAGGCACTCATCACACCTGCCAGCAAAGCAACCAGCAGCCCTTTTTGTTAACGCAAAATCTTTCACGCAGCCTTTTTTTCCTCCTCACTCATATTCCTGGAGCGTAGGCTGCCCGCATAACCGATAATGGCAATTCCCGCCAAAGTGATGCAAACACCAATAAGGAGCATCAGACCGTCACCGTGCAGCAAATCTTTCCCTGCAAACAGAGCCGGGAACAGGTTCCGAAACCGGCACAGGTACCCAAAGCTATACTTTGTCCTAAAGCAACGCCCAAATAGCGCATACTCAATCCGAATGTCAGACCGCCGACACCCCAAAGGACACCGTAAATAATAGCCGGCAATGCACCACCGGCTCCCCAAAGTTCTATCAGGCTGCCATCGGCAGGAATGGCAAGTAAAGCGCCGAGCAGCGGAAAAACAAGCCAGGCAAAAATGCCCTGTACCAACCAGAAGTTTTCCCAGGACCAACCCTTGACTTTATTGATAGGTACATACGAGCTGCTCTGCCCAAAACTTCCCACAGCGATAATTAATAATCCTATTAGTGTATTCATGATAATCAACGGTTAATGTTCTATGAGTAATGAAAGTAGCGGGCAAAGATATGCTTTCCCCGCTAAACACTATCACTAACTCTGATAAACTTAGTTACGTCTGGATGTAAACCTCAGCTTCGTATTTTTCTATTTCAGCAATGAATTCTTCACCTACCGGAACATTATTCTTCAAACAGAACATATCCCAAATGGCATTCCAAGGCAAAGCTTTAGCTTCTTCCAACAGGGCAAGACGCTGGAAGCCCTGACCGGCAGCCTCATACTCGCGAAGTTTAGCCAACGGTTCCAGCAATGCCCGCAACATACATTTCTGTGCGGCACGGGTACCGATGACATAAGCGCCTATACGTTGATAGAAGCATCGAAATAGTCGAGACCGTAGTGTACGCGTTCCAACGCACCGCAACGAACAATTTCACTGAACAGTTCCATTGTAGGATCATCCATAATGGTTACGTGGTCGGAATCCCAACGAACCGGACGGCTTACGTGCAACATCAATTCAGGAACATAAAGCAATAATGAAGATACTTTATCAGCTACACTTTCTGTCGGATGGAAGTGACCGGTATCCAGCGTAATCATCTTGTTACGAGAAGCACCATAACCGATATAGAAGTCATTAGAACCCACTGTATAGCTTTCCAGACCGATACCGAACACCTTAGATTCGATACAATCCTTCATATTCTTATATTCGGTAGCGAAGATCTGATCCAAAGAATCTTTCAGCAATGCACGATATTTCATACGATTTACTGTAATATCCTTGCTTCCGTCATGTACCCAAAGATTCATGATACACGAATCCCCCTGTGCCTTACCCATTTCTTCCGCAACGGCACGACAGCGTTTGGTATGTTCAATCCAGAAATCACGGATGCCTTTATCCGGATTGGCTAAAGACAAGTTACCGCTTTTAGGATGTGAGAAAGAAGTCGAGTTGAAATCCAGTTTCATCCCGTTTTCAGCCGCCCATTGCATCCAGCTTCAAATGTTTCACTTCCACCTGGTCACGGTCAACAAACGTACCGCCGAAATCACCGTAAATTTCATGCAGGTTCAAGCGATGTTTGCCCGGTATATAAGAAGCGGCCTTTAAGATGTCGCTACGCAATTCTTCCATATTACGGGCCTTACCGGGATAATTACCTGTAGTCTGGATACCGCCGGTCAGCGAGCTGCCCGACTCAAAGCCGATAACATCATCGGCCTGCCAGCAGTGCATGGAGATTGCAACCTTCTGGAGCTGTTCCATTACCTTTTCCACATCTATCCCAAGAGCAGCATAACGTTCCTTTGCCACTTCATAAGCCTTTGTTATTAATTCTTCTTTCATGATACTGATTTATTTAATATGATTTTAAACATTAATGATTCATTGTCACCTGTTTGAAGTGTAAATATGCGGCATCCCACACGTCCGTATCTTCCGGATAGAAAGTTTCCAAAGAAATAGAACGATTGATCAACTGGCGCATGGAAGCAATATCCTTTGCCGTTCCCGCCGCCAATGCCTGAATCATGATATTACCGATTGCCGTAGCCTCAGACGGACCTGCCACAACAGGAATACCGACAGCATTGGCTGTCCAACGGTTCAATAATTCATTACGGCTTCCTCCGCCAATAACGTGAAGTGTCTCTATCGGGTGAGGAGAAAGAGTGCGAAGATTATCCAAAACCTGACGATAGCGCAGAGCAAGGCTCTCAAAGATACAACGTACAATTGCCCCCGTGTCTGCGGAACAGGCTGATGAGAATCCGAACAGTACGTCTGTATAGCCTGTTCCATATCGGCAGGATTGGCAAACAGGACATCATCAGGATTAATCAGACTGCGGAACGGCTCACTGGCATTCGCTTCGGCTATCAGTTCCGGATAAGATGTCTGTCCCCACGCCGCACGGCAGCGTTCCAACAGCCACATCCCACAAATATTTTTCAATAGACGGATAGTGCCATCCACACCGCCTTCATTCGTAAAATTCAAAGATTCGGTTTCCTCTGTAATAACCGGCCCCTTCGTTTCCACTCCCATTAAAGACCAGGTTCCGCTGCTCAGATACGGCAAAATCAGGATTCATTGCAGGAACCGAAGCCACAGCAGAAGCCGTATCATGCCCGGCA
>ENA-OQAS01001390-OQAS01001390.1-human-gut-metagenome-genome-assembly--contig:-NODE-1390-length-11323-cov-1.306895_pt1 | contig 11323 bp, 16 predicted proteins | sample MGYA00242733_ERZ504523 | MGnify/ENA primary metagenome ERZ504523 (study PRJEB26092, sample SAMD00036239) | human gut metagenome | host: Homo sapiens | study: EMG produced TPA metagenomics assembly of... | reverse complement strand
AGCAGAATTTATTAACTGCACACCATTATATTCAGGCTTTTCATCTTGGGATACATTAAAGAACAGTTCTTTAAAAGCAACATCCACATAGTCTTGCAGTTTTACCTCATTATGAAGAAGTGCCTCCAATGTCTCTTTGTCAATTACATTGTTATGTGCTGTCAAATCTTTATAAATATTCTCGGCTGCCAAATGGAAAATACTTCCGAATGTGGCAGAGTCTATTTCTGCACTGACTTGCTCAGGAGCTGAAAGTTCGGCTACATAAATATAATAGAATTTCAGCGGACAATCCAAATAATAATTAAGTGCCGAGGGAGAGAATTTGGCTTTTTTATTAATACGAATATCAAACACGTTTTGCATCTTTCTCATTACTTCCGGTGTTTTGGGGATAGTAATGGAAAACGTACTTTGTGGTGATTGTCCTGTTTCCAAATATTGACGTATAATGGGGTGAGGCCATTCAATCAAGAATTGTAACATAAAGCGGCTCCATTCTCCACGATTAAGTCATCAGAACTGGTATTGTATAATAAAGTAACTTTTTCGGCACGTTGCAGCAGTCGATAGAAATAATAAGCATAAACGGCTATCTTGTGCTCAATGGTAGTCATGCCAAACGCTTTACGTAAATTATAAGGTATGAAAGAAGAATCTCCTCCTGATTTGGGTAACTGACCTTCATTAACCGATAACATGATCAAATGGCGAAAATCCAAGTTACGTGTTTCGAGTACTCCCATTATCTGCATCCCAATGGCAGGCTCTCCGTGAAAAGGTATATTGGTAGCCGATAACACTTTAACCAACAAACGCCGTAATGTTTCCGGCCGAACTGTCAGTTCTCCTTCTTCTATTAAAGTACGGAATCTGCTGACTGTGGTATATGCCTTAAAAAGTGACTCACGATAAAGGTCTTCTTCAGTTTCATTTCGATAAATACCGGCTATTTGCTGCAATATTTCAGATATACGGAGACACAAACTTAGGTTACTGCCGGATGGCGGAGTGAATAATAGAGTAAGAAATTCATCTCTTTGCAATTCACCGGGTAACGGATAAAAACGATTGTGCTTGGTCAGTTCTTTTCCAATGATTCGGAATTGGAACTCAATTGACGAGTATAAGGATGTTTCAGCAGAGTGACAACCGATAGGTATGTATAACGTCCGCTATGTTGGTTATACCCGTGAGTATGCAACTCCAGCAATGATGTAAGAAAGCTATATACAGGGGTTTGAGATAGAGGGAATCCCATAGTAATATTCACATGCTTTACTTCATCAGGCAAGGAATGAAGCACAGGTTGAAGTAATGCTTCGTTACAAAGGACAATAGCAGTTTCCTTTTCTTGCTTTGTCAAGTTTTCACGTATCCATGCAGGCAGATAGCGGGCTTGTGCATTTTCGGTAGGCGCGGCAATATAATGGATTTCTTTGGGACGTGCTAGAGTATTAAATAACTCAGCAGGCAGGGGAGAAGGAAAATCACGCAAATTGCGGCGAATAAATTCTCCGGCTTCATGAGGATATGGTTCGTCAGCATTCACAAAAGAGTGAGAGCTCATGTAAAACTCATCATAATCCCAATAAAAAATTGCTTTTCCTGCTTCTTGCAACTTTTTAAATAAAGTCTGCTCTACTTTATTCAGTACATTAAAACCTATAAATACATATCTTTCGTAAGGCAATGCTTCTACATCCAAATGTTCAATTACATGACGGTAAAGCATTCCTTCGTATGCAATTCCCCGGGATGAAAGTACTTCGTGAAATTTTTTGTAAATATTCCCCAAAGCATCCCACATGGAGATGAATCGCTCTTTCAGCACTGTGCGGTGCTCAATAGAGAAATTCTGAAAAAACTGTTGGATAGCTTCTTCCTGCTCATTGTTGAGGAAGGTATAATCATCCATGATATTTTTCAGGTCTTGCAGATTAGTGAACAAGTTATCGGTGTCCACCATATTTTTATCAGCATCATCAAAATCACTGATAAGCATCTCCCCCCAAAAATAGAAATCATCCAAAGTTTCTTTGCTTTGAGTTTCGTGAAGGAATACTTATAGAGTTCGCATACCAACTTGACCGGATCGCCCACTTCCCATGTAGAAAGGCTACGGAAAAGTTCACTAATACTCACATAAGCCGGTGACCAAATTGGTGTGTCCGACTGTTCCGCCAAATGCTCATTAAAAAACAAACCGGCGCGTTTGTTAGGAAATACCACAGCAGTATGCGCCAAGTCACCTTGAGTGCGATTATACAAATCTGTTGCTACGAGTTTTAAAAAGCTTTCCATGATTATTTTACCTCCACAAATTCATTATCAAATACATACCACAAATATCCACGGATATTCTCATATCCCATGTCGGACAACAAGTTCATATAATCGCGTACCTGCTTATTGTAATCGGTGCGTTTCTTTCCAAACTTAAATCCACTACTACTACTTTACCGTCTTTCATCATCACACGGTCGGGACGACGCGTTTGCAATTCTCCCTTCTCCTTATATATAATAGCACATTCATTATAAAGCTCCCAATTCCCGGAATACCATTCTTTCACCAATGGATGATTCAGAGCCCATTCGGTCAATTTCTTGATTTGTCTCTCTTGCTCAGCCGACTCAATTATTCCTTCAAAACGAAGTCGTTCGATGGCAGAAGGGATATCATCTTGCGTGCGAATCACTGAAAACAGATTATGCAATAACTGCCCCTGACGAATATACCTCTCTCCGGTTTCTTCTTCTCCACGGATAAATTCGGCAGAACGGTTAGACTGTTTGAACTCGATGTTGCTCTCCAGTGATTCTAAATGAAGAGGAATTTTTTCAGGATTCATTAGTAATTTATTTTTTATAATGCCATCCGTTCTCTTTTCTTCTGATAAATAAAGCGTTCCCATTTCATACGCAATATTATCAGTATCGGTATTATCTTCTGATTTTTCCAAATGGCTGCTGCCATGTTCATGTTGTGGAATACTTATCTGTCCCATAGCCTGTTGCAACAGTTCCGAAACAGTCCCTTTCAGTCCGTCTTTACCCCAAATGATAAGATTCTTCTTGGCACGGGTAAACGCAACATAAAGCAAATTCAGGTTGTCCACCCACAACTGCAATCGCTCATTCAAATACTCTTCCCTGTAAATAGACTGCTGCATGGCTGTGGAGTAATTGACAGGAACGATATCGAGATCGTTAAACGGTGCCACTTTGGGTGTACACCATATCAGATGTGTCAAACTGCGTTCCTTTTCCATATTCCAATCACAGAAGGAAGAAGCACTGTGTGATATTCTAATCCCTTTGACTTATGAATAGAGATAATCCGAATACCCTCTACTTCGCCTGAAGGTATTGTTTTCTGAGAGAGTGTCTCCTCCCAAAAAGCGATAAAGGCAGACATCTCCGAAGAATTATTTTGTAAATATTCCACAACAGCATCAAAGAATGCACAAAGATAGGCGTCTTGTTGTTTGATGCGTGACATCTCAAACAGACCGAACAATTTCTCCATCAGTTCATACAGTGGCATTAATCTCAGTTTCTTCTGCTGTTCGATAAAAGAGACCGGTAAATACTCATCTATATCATTCAGTAACAGCGTGTTCAAATCTATGTTGTTCTTCAGTATTTCATTTTGATAAGCTGCGGCAAGTTGTGCTTTTGCAATGCGATTCTCAGGGTTGGACAGATAGCGCAACCCATCCATTATCATACAGATGGCCAATGATGCATTCAATTGAAAAGCTTCATCCGATACTATTTTATAAGGTGTATTCTTATCAAAATAATCGGCCACCAACGGAATGGTTTTATTCTTTCGTACCAAAATGCAATATCCTTCAATTGTATACCTGCCGTTACCAATAATTGAGTCTCATTTGCCAATTGCTGTAAGTATCCTCAACATAAGCCATCTCTTCTTTTTCGGTCAGGAAAGTTACTTTTCACATTATCCTCCGTCCGGGTCTTTATCCTTTTCCTGGCATACATCGACATATGCTTCTTTCAAATCTTTACACTCTTCTCCTTGTTCTGACTTATAGATATCATTTAAAGTATGGCAAGCAGCAGTAAATACCTTATTATTGAATTCAATAATATTTCCTGCACTCCGACGGTTGGTGGTCAATGTCTTTACATTAATGGGAAATGACTCAATATGGTCTTTCAGCCCGTTCAAGATTCCCCAGTCTCCATTACGCCAGCGATAAATAGATTGCTTCACATCTCCTACAATCAGGCTGTTTTCTCCTTGCGAAAGTCCTTCTAACAGTAATAAACGGAAATTATCCCATTGCATCCGGGATGTATCCTGAAATTCATCAATCATCACGTTACGAATAGTGGTTCCTATCTTTTCAAACACAAAAGAAGAGTCACCGTCATGTACCAGATTATGAAGTAATACATTGGTATCCGAAGTAGGAAGCGATTGTTCTCGTAATTCAAGCGACGTACCTCTTCATCAATATTTGCCAACAATCGTACATTATTTATATAGCGTAAAGAAAGCTGGCAGGAGTTGACCAGCATGTTATTCTTACTTCGGAACTCTTCTGCTGTTTGCAGCAAGGGGATAAGTTCCGCAGCTGCCAGTTCGGTAATGGCGTTACGGCGAGGCGAGCTTTTGGGAGACCAGTTTTCAGGAGAGGCAAGATGTTTTTCCACTGTTGCATTGCGGAGGCTGTCATCCAACTTCCCATCTGTAGTTTGCTGAAATAGCTGGATACCCCTTTACTTTTATTGGCCAGATTATCTATAGCCAGACCGTTGCTTTCCAATATCCCGAAAAATTGGTCGGCAAAACCTTTCATCTGTTCCAATGCTTCCGTTTCGATAGCTTGCAGTGTGCGGCGATAGTTTTTGATACAGTCTTTATCCTGCAATTTTCGGCGCAGTCCGTCACCTTTTTCTATATATCCTTCATCAAAGATATTCCGTCCGAAGTTCTTGATTTCTCCTGATACATTCCAACGTTTATCGTCAGCAATACGTTCCTCGATATACTCCAATAGCCAATAAAGAACAGGAGACTGACGGTTAAGCTTTTCAATCATTGAGTCCACCGCATCACTCAATACCTCCATATTGTTCAATTCAATCGTCAAGTTGGCTCCTAATTCCAATTCTCGTGCCAAATTACGCATTACCGATTGGAAGAAGAATCGATAGTTTCCACTCTAAACGACTGTAATCATGTATCATCAGATGAAGTGCTTTACCGGCTGCCATGCGAATCTGCTCTTTGGGCATACCAAGCTCTTCTGTTATCTTCTCCAGATAAGCCTTGGAGGATTTATCGTTTATCCAAATTCCATACAGTTGACTCAAAATGCGTTCTTTCATCTCGGTAGTAGCCTTATTCGTGAAGGTTACTGCCAAGATATTACGATAAGCCCGGGGATTCAGTATTAATAATTTTATATATTCTACTGCCAAGGTAAAGGTTTTTCCCGAACCGGCAGAAGCTTTATAGACTAATAATTCAGGGGAATTCTTCATATTGCTTTTTTTAGTTGCTGCAAAGAAAATATAAAGCAATGAAGTATGCAATTTCTTCTGCAGTTTAATTCCGTATAAAGCCTCCCTAATAATACTTCTTGTTCTACCGGATAAGGAGTTTCAAACAGTTTTATGCTGATGAAACAATAAGAGTGAAAGAAAAACTATTCTTTTATATCCTGATATAAGAATCTTTTAATACTTTTCTTTGCTGTTTTTTCGAACTCTTCGGGATATAGTTTACAACGTGTAATTTGTGAGTAAGCAGGTAGTTGCTTGTTTAATTCAATGCGATTCTCCTCCATAGCTCTTTCAATATCGGCGTGTTTGAGTCCATGGGCAAAGGCATCATCATTATCAGGATAGACCAATGCCACTAATTTATCTTGTTGCAAAATAACCAAAGATTCCGATACGTATGGCATATTGTTAAGCTTTGACTCTATTTCCTCGGGATAAATATTTTGCCCGGAAGCGGTGAGCAACAGATTCTTACAACGACCTTTGATATAAATGTGTCCTTCGGAATCAATAATTGCATATCTCCCGTGTGCAGCCAACCGTCTTTATCAATCACTTGCCCGGTGGCTTCTTCATTTTTATAATAACCTAACATCACATTAGCTCCCCGGCAAACCAATTCACCCGGCACTTCTGATGGGTTGGAAGAAAGTACTTTAGCCTCCATACGTGCTGCTACCGTACCGCAAGAAGCTTGCTTTAACTCTGTCCAATGATTATGGCAAATAATAGGACCGCACTCAGTCATGCCATATGCAATGGTATAAGGAAAGTTAATACTACGGACAAATGCTTCGACTTCTGCATTAAATGGAGCTCCTCCAATAATTATTTCTATAAAGTTCCCCCCGAACACTTCCATTGCCTTCTGACGTATCAGTCTTTTATTTTGTCACTGATAATGGGGACATGAAGCAAGAGTTTGCCTAATTTATTGTCCACCTTGGGTAAGATGTTTTTCTTGAATATTTTCTCCACAATCAAAGGTACACATGAAATGACCCTTGGGCGAATTTCGGCAAAAGATTCTGCAATGATTTTAGGTGACGGCATACGGGTAAGAAACCACAAATGTGCACCAACGGTGAAGCCGTAAAGGAAATCAAAAACCATGCCGAATACGTGTCCCAATGGGAGCATGGACACGACACTATCACCGGCTTTGATTCCAATCTTTTCTTTACAGTACAATACATTTGAAAGGATACTGCGATAAGGGAGCATCACTCCTTTGGAATATCCGGTGGTGCCCGATGTATAATTGATTATTGAAAGCTCTTCAGGCGAAGTCTCTTTTCGGTACGATACATTCTCGGGGCGAAAACGGCATGGATATTTGCGGCCGAACATTTCGTTAAGATGTTCGCGGGCATAAGTCAATTTCTCCGAACGGGAGACTACCAGGCCGAAGTCCTTTAATTCGATGATACCTTCTAAATGGGGCATTACCATTTCATTCAGGTTTCCCACACTTGATCGCCCGCAAAAAGCAGCCGTGCTTCCGAATGGTTGACAATATTATGCACTTGATCGGGCTTGAATTCATGTAAAATGGGTACTACCACACCACCATACGTCATAACAGCAAGAAAAGTTAACAGTCCAATGGGCACTATTACGTCCGCAAATGGCTATTTTATCTCCTTGCACGATGCCGGCATTCTCCAGCATAATGTGGATTTTCTCTATCTTTCGGGCGACATCCCGGTATTGAAGCGTAGCACCTTTATAGTCAGTCAGGGCATTCAAATACCAATTTGCCTTTATGCTTTGCTCTATAAGAGCGATAAAAACTCTGTTCTAATTCCATGATAACTTTTGCACAATTTATGGCCAAGTGTGCGCAAAAGTAGTAAAATGAGCCTATGAGACAGGAATACACAATAGCTTTTTACATTAATTTAACGACATTCACCCGGTTTTGTCCTTTTCTTCATCCTCTTTCAGAAGGAGAGGCTTAATAATAAGTCTTTTTTCACTACCAGTGCAATGTTTATTTCACCTTTTTCTACATAAAATCAAAGACGGAAGGGGAGATGGCAGTATTATTATAGCTTGCATCCTTTGTTTGCAGCATGCGTCCGCCGGGGGTAAGGAATAGCTGATAAATAGCATCAGAATTATCCATATTTACCTGTACGACATAGACAGCCGGTCGTTTGGGGAACTCGATAAAAAAGACATTTTGTACCGTCCATTGTGAAAAGGAACTGAATGTAAACGCATTATAAGCACCGGGAGGCAGTTGGTCTGCAGTTTGCAAATCGGTATTCGTCATTACCCATTGAGCATTGATATTCATCCATACCTTTGTGTCGAATCCATTTTGTATAAAATCAGCCGTATGATAGTTTCCCTGTTGCGACCATTCGACATCAGCAGCCAAAGGATATATCTTTTTTAATGCCGAATAAAAGGCAGAAGGCGTAGCAGCAAGACCTGCCTGTAACCACAAGCAAGTGATAATCAGGATATAATATTTTGTTTTTATCATAATACGATACTTGTCAAATACAACAAATAAAAACAGCAGATATTCTTTTTTTGTTTATGGGAAACTAAAATATAATTTAATTCGGCTCTATATTCATTAGAAATTATATCTTTGCACCCCAATTTTAAACTATGAACAAATAATGGAAACATACGATATTTACTTCAGAGACGAACAAGACTCAGCCAATAAGGGATTCAACTTGAAGGACAAAGAGAAAGCTATTCGGATGGCAGAAGATATGCTGGCAGAGAAAAAAGGTTATGTGAAAGACTTTCCGGGAGGATTATTTCAGTTATAGATAAATCGACAAAAGAAGAGGTGTGGTCTAAGCCGATACCAAAGAATTAGGAAGATATATTTTAGGCACGGAATACACGAACTTCATAAAAAGAGAACCCGTAGCTTCCGTGCCCGGTATTACTTATTATTAATAGAATAATTGTTCAGGCTTGATAGGAGTGAATTTTTCCTGATCTGCCTTGCGGATTGAGATAGAAGCATCATCCACAATGAAGGCCATCCACCAATGATGTGTCCAAGGAACACTACCTTCAATTCGTGCAGACCTTTAGCCAATGCGACTGATTTGTCATTGCGTGAGAAACGTTTCACTTCGCCCTCATTGCTGATAAGAAGCTTACCGTCAATCCATACTTCATCATTGTTTGTGGTGAAGTAATAAACACCATCTTCAGGAATATCTACATATCCGGTAGCGATAGCACCGTATTGTTTTACGCCACGCATACTTCGGTAGATTCCACCTGGCTGCGTATATCACGAAGAGATTTCACTGTCATTTCTTTCCATTCTGTTGCTTTATTCAATTCACTTGCTTTAAAGAATGTGCCGTCAGCCATCTTCATCTTCAGCCCCGGAGTCGTTTTTTCAACCACTTTGGCAGGAGCCAATGCCTGTTTTTCTACAGTGATATTACGAACCGGACTCATTTTCCGGAAGGAAGAACTGTACGAATCTTTAGGGTAGTGGTTTCTGTCACTTTAATCGGTTCTGTGTATTGAGTAGACAAAGGTGTCGGGTCAGTACGTCCAGCGTGTAAACCATCGTTTCGGGACGTGTAGTTTTGAATGTCAAAGAAGTGGAATCAACAAAAGCCACAAAGTTACAAGATCCGTTCGGTTGTTCAGGTTGCGGAATATGGTAATTGACATCATGACCATCCAAACGCACATAAGCATTGTTGATACGGCGTTCAAAGTCTTTGTAATCCTTTTTATCCAACGGAGTCCATGCAATTTCAGAAACAGCCAGCATACGCGGATACATACGATATTCCATAATGTCGGTATTGTACATATATTCCGACCAATGATTAGCCTGTACACCTTTAATATGTTTATCTTTACCCAAAGTGACCAATGTATCGGGCACCGGATTGTAGCTATACACTTTTCCAACAAGGTGTAGCCACCGATACTTACCGGTTCGATCTTTGAATCTCCCTGGAAGGTATCGAGATACATACCGTTTCCGCCCGGAGTCATAATAGCATCGTGATCCTGCAAAGCAGAAGCAATACCTCCGGCTTCGCCGCGCCATGACATTACAGTAGCCTCAGGACTTAAACCACCTTCAAGAATCTCATCCCAGCCGATAATTTTCTTGCCATGTTTAGCAAGCATTTTCTCCATGCGCTGAATAACGTAACTTTGCAAACGTTCTTCGGCCGTGTGATTTTATCCGTTTTCAAACCTTCAGCCTTGATGCGTGCCTGACAAGCCGGACAGTTCTTCCAGCTGCTTTTAGGACATTCATCACCGCCAATATGGAAATAAGTGCCGGGGAACAACGGAACCATTTCTTCAACAACATCTTCCAGGAATTTAAACATGTCTTCTTTTCCCGGACACATTACAATATCTTCCACACCCCAAATAATACGTGGAGTGGTGGGCTGACCTTTACAAGAAGTTCGGGATAGGCTGAGATGGCAGCCAGCTCATGTCCCGGAGTTTCCAATTCTGGAATCACCGTAATAAAACGTTCGGCAGCATAAGCTACTATATCCTTTATTTCCTCCTGTGTGTAAAAACCTCCATATTCAGTACCCTCTCCATCAATACGCTTAGAGCCTATTTCTGTTAACTTGGGATATTTCTTGATTTCGATTCTCCATCCTGGTCGTCGTAAGATGCCAATGAAAAGTATTGATTTTGAACAAAGACAATACGTCAAGTTGTTTTTCACATTTTCCACCGGAATAAAGTGACGGCATGGGTCAAGCATCATACCACGATAAGCAAAACGTGGAGCATCATCGATACTTACGCAAGGTGCACTCCATTCGATGTTTTTGACCACTGAAGGACTCTCCACTTCGGCAGGCAGCAATTGCAAAAAACTTTGCATACCATAAAAGACACCCTGTGGAGTCTTGGCCTGGATTTTGACACCTTGTGGAGTAACATCCAATCGGTAACCTTCCTCGTTTATCTCCATGGCAGGATCAATGAGAAGAGAAATTCCGCCATCCTTCTCTGCATCAGCTATTGCAAAATTAAATCCTGTAGAATTTTTCAATTTGGCTGCGAAGAACTCTGCAATAGTTTTGGCTTCCGGCGTAGGAGCATAGAAAGAAGAACTGGAAGATAATAGGAAACGACCTTCCTGTTGCTGCAAAGAAGCCGGCATCGGGATGATGTTTATCCCTTCGTTGTAAGTTCTTTCCGGTGCGGTTTGTGTACCGCATGATGTAAGCAAGCGAGAGTAGCGGCTACACACACCGTAGTAAAAGTTTTTCATGTAAGTGAATGTGTTTAAAGGTTTATCTTGGGCAATATGCCATATAACATAATTATCGGACTAAGATAGAGCAAAATTAGCTGATTGCCAAATTATGTGTCGGATATGTAACAAATTAGTAGTAAATAATGGGGATTTTTAATAATAATAGTTATCTTTGTGAGGCTGACTTATGATTAAGCAGCTTTCAGGCTATGAGAACATTTCTTTATTTTTTCTAAAAAAAATCGGGTCACTTATTATTCTTGGGGGGGTAAATATCATATCACAAACAAAGGGAAGAATAAACCGTTTCCTATGGCTGGCCAAGGTCTTTTAAACGGAAGATTATTACAGTCTGCGGCAATGGACTGTACAGTCCACTGTAGCAGACTGTACGGTCCACTGCAACGGACTATACAGTCCGCTGCCGGAGACTGTAGTAATTCGACTGACAGACAGGCATAACCGAAAGGACGAAAACGCTTGGTCCGGCTAATGAAACGGCTTAGGAAGCTCAAAAAACGCATGCAGGGGTTGA
>ENA-OQAS01001389-OQAS01001389.1-human-gut-metagenome-genome-assembly--contig:-NODE-1389-length-11323-cov-2.005002_pt1 | contig 11323 bp, 13 predicted proteins | sample MGYA00242733_ERZ504523 | MGnify/ENA primary metagenome ERZ504523 (study PRJEB26092, sample SAMD00036239) | human gut metagenome | host: Homo sapiens | study: EMG produced TPA metagenomics assembly of... | reverse complement strand
TATGTGTATTGCATATTGAAGAAAATGTTGTCCAGCACTAGTGATTTGGAGTCTTCGCCCTATGCGGTCAAAAAGCTGTACCCCATAATATTGTTCTATTTCTTTGATGGCAAGGCTTACAGCTGGCTGTGTTATATGTAAAGCAGATGCAGCTTTTGTAGAATTATATCCATTTTCACATACAGCACGAAAAATTATCATATGTCGTAGTGTCATTATAAACTCCTTATATCAAATTACTTATTATTTATGTAAGATTATATTATTTCAATTATTAGGAATCAAGTGATATAGTATTAAAAATAGGAAGGATGGAATTCTAGAGATGAGCATCTGGTATAAGTATAGAAAATTGTTTTTATCAACTTTTGAATTAAGTGCGTGTACATTTGGAGGAGGATTTGTAATAATTCCTTTAATGAGGAAAAAGTTTGTTGAGGAACTAGGCTGGATAGAGGAAGAAGAGATGCTGGATTTAACAGCAATTGCACAAGCTTCGCCAGGTGCGATAGCAGTAAATGCTTCAATTATGTTGGGGTATCATATAGCAGGCATTCCAGGAGCTATACTTGCGGTATTGGGAACAGTATTGCCCCCATTAATAATCATTTCAATAATTTCGATGTTCTATCAGGCATTTCGTAATAATGTTATTGTTAGTATGGCAATGAGAGGGATGCTTTGCGGAGTTGCTGCTGTGATTTGCGATGTTGTAATAAATATGGCAAAGAGTATATTTCAAAAAAAACGACCGCTACCAATTATAATAATGTTGGCTTCATTTATAGCTGTACGTTACTTATCTATAAATATCATTATAGTTATTTTTGTCTGTGGTTGTATTGGAACATTAGATATATGGATTAAAAATATGAAACGGAAAGCAGGTAATAAGCAATGATATATCTTGAATTGTTCTGGAGCTTTTTTAAAATTGGATTGTTAAGTATTGGTGGTGGGTATGCTGCTATGCCAATAATACAAAATCAGGTGATTGATATTCACCATTGGCTTACAATGACACAGTTTACTGATATTATAACTATTGCTGAAATGACACCAGGTCCAATAGCAATTAACTCTGCTTCATTTGTGGGAATTCAGGTCGCTGGATTTTGTGGTGCTGTTATTGCAACTGTTGGCTGTGTATTTCCATCCTGCATCATTGTAATGGTGCTTGCTTACATGTATTATCGTTATCGTGGACTCGATATGGTACAGGGCATTCTTTCAGGGCTACGACCGGCTGTAATAGCAATGATTGCATCAGCAGGTATTTCATTGTTAATTATGGCGTTTTATGGACAAAGCACGCTTCCTAATAATCTTACATCTTTGGATGTTGTAGCTTTGATAATTTTTGCTATTGATATTTTTATCTTAAGAAAATGGAAGTCTAATCCTCTTTGGGTTATGTTATGCTCTGGCATCGTAGGAATTGTTCTATATTTACTTGTTTAATAGATAAATTAATTAATTGAAATCTCTTCAATAGTTGTTATTGGTGCAGTTGTAGGTATTCTGTAAAGTGTTGACTGATCTTCATAATATGAGAAGAAGGTATACCTGGAAGTACAGTGAATACCTGATATTTCGCCAACGGCTACATATTCTAACTGAGTCCCGTCAACATTCATTCTGTAAAGACCGGCATTGTCACCGCCCTCAACGTGGAAGAATATTTTATTACCATATACGTTGTAGTTAATTACTTTGCCATTTTCAGGTGCATATAAAAGCTCGAGTGTCTTATTTGACATATTAAGTCTTACAAGTGAATACTGTTTGTCAAGGTCTATATAATAAGCGTAATTATTATCAATCAATGTAAGGTAAGAATTGCTGTCGTAGTAATTAACAATCTGACAGGTCTTAGTATCCATAGAAAGTATATGGTGACGTCCGTTAGGGTCTGAGAAGTAAAGCTTTCCATTATATATACTTGTTGGAGAATAAGGCGTGTCAGATATTATAGAATTATTCTTGCCATCAATGTCTACTTTATAAAATGTAAGGGCTGTTGTGTCATCATAATGCTGGTAAATACAGTGTTACCACTAAGACTTGCTGCACCGGAACGGTCATTATATAAAATTTTTGAATGGCTTCCGTCTAAATCACATCTGTAAAGACCAAAAAGCTGGCCTCTGAATACCATTCCGATAGTACTTTTATTAAAATTATTCTTTACATAGTATATGTAATTGCCACATACGTTAAGGTAGGCAACGCTGTCATCATTTATTTTGGAAATGTTCGTACAGTCAGAATTCATAACATATAATTTGTTGTAATCGTCAGGGTTGGCAAAATATATTTTGTCATTATATTCGCAGAATAGCCCTCCATTGATAAGATTGCCTGCTGTGTTGCCAATAGCATTGTCGTTGTTATGTACTGTCTGGTTCTTCTTAAAATAAAAAAATCCGCCAACACCAGCAGCTGCAATTACTAAGACAACAATAATTATTGTAATGGTCTTTTTCATATTGTAATCTCCATTCTGTAGTATTTTATATAATTAATCAGTATTATTAATAGTTGTTAATTATTTACTTACATATTACAAAAAATATGATACAATATCAATGGTTTAAAGCAATAAAGATTACGAGGTTGAATGTTAGATTTGAATGTAATAAGAGAGCAGATTGACGGTATTGATAAACAGCTTGTCGATTTGTTTGAACAGAGAATGAAGCTTACAAAGGAAGTTGCAGAGTACAAAATCCAGACAGGAAAGAAAGTTCTTGATACACAGAGAGAACGTGCGAAGATTGAAGCTGTTACAAAGCTTGTTAAAAATGAGGCTAATGTCCATGCCATTGATGACTTATTTTCACAGATTATGGCTAATTCAAGAAAAGGACAGTATCAGCTTCTTGAAGCTATGGGTCAGACTTTAAGAGAACCTTATGAGGCTATAGAAAGCATTAATAAAGAGGGTGTTAAGATTGTATATCAGGGAGTTCCGGGTGCATACACACAGGAAGCTGCCTGCAATTTCTTTGGGGAGGACTGTGATAATTATGGTGTTCCTACCTGGAGAGACGTTATGGAAGCAGTTAAGAATAAGGAAGCTGATTATGGTGTGCTTCCAATTGAGAATTCTACAACGGGAAGTGTTGTAGGTGTATATGATTTATTACAGGAATATGATAACTACATAATTGCTGAGACATTTGTTAATATAGATCACGTTCTTGTAGGACTTAAGGGAACAGATATTAATAAGGTTACAACTGTATATTCGCACCCACAGGGAATTATGCAGTGCGACCATTTCCTTAATACACACAAGGATTGGCAGAGAATTCATCAGGCTAATACAGCTATGGCGGCTAAGATGCTATTATCAGAAAATGATCACACGCACGTTGCAATATCTAGTAAGAAAGCTGCACAGATATATGGTCTTGAAGTATTAGAAACAGGTATTGCTGACTTATCTAACAATACAACCAGATTTGTAATAATAACTAATGCAAGACGTTTCTTAAAAAATGCTAACAAGACAAGTATAGTATTCGAGACAGCCAATTGAGGCAGGAACACTTATAATCTTTTAAGCCACATAATATATAATGGGCTTAATATGTATAAAATCGAGTCAAGACCAGCAGATAAGCAGTGGGATTATAAGTTCTTTGTGGATTTCGAGGGTAATATTGATGATCCCCGCGTTATGAATGCGTTAAGAGGAATACAGGAAGAAGCTAAGTCAATCAAGCTTCTGGGTAACTACTAAAAATATCTGTAGTGTAATAATAATATTAATTGTTATAGCATAAAAACTATATTTAAAATAATGTTGAAAAATGCCACAACTTAGTGTATCTTAAAACTATGAGCTGTACGACTGGCGGAAAGCATATTATACAGAGCTTTTAATTGGTTAAAGTTATGGAATATGTGTGGGATTACCCACAGGGAGTACAGTATATATATGATTATCAGCCGACCGCCTGGGCAGCCCCTTAAAAGGTTACCCAGATAAGGTCGGCTTTTTGTATAAATTATACAAAGGCACTTTGTGCCGATTATGCACACTTGCACGAAGATGTAGCTTGCCAAAGGCGACTGCACATAGTGCGGTATGTGCTTTGTACATTTTTTACAGACTGTATGAAAAACAGAAATGGAGGATTATTATGCAGATTACAACACTTGAAAAGGAATTATCGGGTTGTTCTTATCCGGGAAGAGGAATTGTTATCGGAAGATCAGCAGACGGAACAAAGGCTGTTACAGCATATTTTATTATGGGAAGAAGTGCTAACAGCCGTAACAGAGTATTCGTTGAGGACAAGGAAGGAATAAGAACAGAGGCGTTTGACCCAAGTAAGCTTGAAGATCCAAGCCTTATAATATATGCTCCAGTACGTGTTCTTGGAAAGAAGACAATCGTTACTAATGGTGACCAGACAGATACGGTATATGACCTTATGAGTACAGGAAAGACATTTGAAGAATCATTAAGAACAAGGGAATTTGAACCAGATGCTCCTAACTTTACTCCTAGAATATCAGGTCTTATGACAGTCGATAACGGTGAATATGATTATGCAATGTCAATATTAAAGAGCCACAACGGCAATCCTAACCAGTGTGACAGATTTACATTTACATATGATGCACCAATTGCAGGAGAGGGACATTTTATTCATACATATATGAATGATGGTTCACCACTTCCAAGCTTTGAGGGAGAACCTGTATTAGTCAGAATAGAAGGCAATATTGATACATTTACTAATATGGTATGGGAAAATCTTAATGAAGATAATAAAAGTATCACTTTTTGTAAGATTTATTGATATCAAGACAGGTGAATATGAAACAAGAATTATCAATAAGAATAAATAATAAGAACTACTAACTAAGAACTATTAATATAATAAATAATTAAGAATTAATAATAGGAATTAATAAATGAATGGAGAATAGTTATGAACGAATTTCAGTTAAAATATGGCTGCAACCCTAATCAGAAGCCATCAAGAATATTTATGGAAGACGGAAGCGGGCTTCCAGTAGAAATCCTTAACGGAAGACCAGGTTATATCAATTTCTTAGATGCATTCAATGGCTATCAGCTTGTTAAGGAATTAAAGGAAGCAACAGGACTTCCAGCTGCAACTTCATTTAAGCATGTATCACCAGCAGGTGCGGCAGTAGGACTTCCTCTTAGTGAAGTAGAGAAGAAGATATACTGGTAGATGAGAATATCGGAGAGCTTTCACCACTCGCCTGTGCTTATGCAAGAGCAAGAGGTGCAGACAGAATGTCATCATTTGGTGATTTCATATCATTATCAGATGAGTGTGATGCTTCAACAGCAAAGCTTATCCAGCACGAAGTATCAGATGGTATTATCGCTCCTGGTTTCACAGATGAAGCTTTAGAGATACTTAAGGGCAAGAAGAAGGGTAATTACAATATAATTAAGATTGACCCTTCATATCGTCCAGCACCAGTTGAGAGAAAGCAGGTATATGGTGTTACATTTGAGCAGGGACGTAATGAGTTCAAGATTAATGAAGCACTTCTTGAAAATGTTGTTACAGAGAATAAAGAAATTCCAAAGCAGGCAAAGATTGATTTAATAATTGCCCTTATTACATTAAAGTATACACAGTCTAACTCAGTATGCTATGCAAAGAATGGACAGGCAATCGGTATCGGAGCTGGACAGCAGTCAAGAATTCACTGTACAAGACTTGCAGGACAGAAGGCTGACAACTGGTATCTTCGTCAGAACCCTAAGGTATTAGAACTTCCATTTAAGGAAGGTGTAGGCAGAGCTGACAGAGATAATGCAATTGATCTTTACATTGGTGATGAATATATGGATATTCTTGAAGATGGAGCATGGGAGAGAGTATTTACAGAGAAGCCAGAAGCGTTTACTAAGGAAGAAAAGAGAGCATGGCTTGATGGCAACACAAATGTTGCACTCGGTTCAGATGCGTTCTTCCCATTTGGCGATAATATTGAGAGAGCATATAAGAGCGGTGTTAAGTATATTGCACAGCCAGGTGGTTCAATAAGAGATGATAATGTTATTGAAACCTGCAACAAGAGAGGCATTGCAATGTGCTTTACAGGAATGAGATTATTCCACCACTAATTAAAAGTATTTTTGATAAAAGATATCCGCGATATAAAATGAGCAATTAATTATTTTCTGGAATTAGTTTATTCCATTTTCTGGAATATTTAATAAAAATTTAAAGAGTATATAATTGGTACTTTATTTTTTCAATTTAATGTGATAAAATACTAAAGATTAAAAGAGGTGACAGCTGTCATTGAAGTTGTCATCTCTATTTTTTGATGATTTATTGTATTATATCGTCTGGCAATAATTCATCAATGATTTTTATACTTTTAGGAGGTTTTTTATGAAAGACGAGCAGTTTAAGCCCGTATATACCTGCGGATAAGATTACTCCAGAATTCACAGTAACATCTGTTATTATGGGTATGCTTCTTGCTGTAGTATTCGGTGCTGCTAATGCTTACCTTGGTTTAAGGGTAGGTATGACTGTTTCAGCATCAATCCCAGCAGCCGTTATTTCTATGGGTGTTATACGTGTCATCATGAAAAAAGATTCTATCCTTGAGAGCAATATGGTTCAGACAATCGGCTCTGCGGGTGAATCGTTAGCAGCAGGTGCTATTTTTACATTGCCTGTATTATTCTTATGGGCTAAAGATGGAATTATGGATTCTCCATCACTTCTTACAATAATGTTAATATCTCTTTGCGGTGGTATTCTTGGTGTTCTATTTATGGTTCCACTTAGAAATGCACTTATCGTTAAAGAACACGGAACACTTCCTTATCCAGAAGGAACAGCTTGTGCTGAAGTATTACTTGCTGGTGAAGAAGGTGGAGCAAGTGCCAAGTCTGTATTTGCAGGTATGGGATTTGCAGCATTATTTAAGTTCATTACTGATGGAATTAAGGTTATTCCTAGTGTTATTACAGCACCTATTAAGTCGCTTAAGACAGAACTTTCAGCAGAAGTATATCCGGCATTACTTGGTGTAGGTTACATATGTGGACCTAAGATTGCATCATATATGTTTGCTGGTGGTATATTAGGCTGGTTCGTACTTATTCCGGCTATTGTAACATTTGGTGGTTCAACAATACTTTATCCAGGTACAATCTCTATTGCTGATTTATATGCAACAAAGGGAGCAAGTGCAATCTGGAGTAATTACATCAAATATATCGGTGCTGGTGCCGTCGCAACAGGTGGTATTATAAGTCTTATTAAGTCATTACCACTTATTGTAAAAACATTCTCAGATGCTATCAAGGGAATGAAAGGTGATAAGAACACAGGTAAGCTTCGTACAGAACAGGATATTGATATGAAGGCTATTGCAATTGGTATTGTTGTTGTTACAATTGCTATCTGGCTTATTCCAGATATTCCTGTTACAATTCTTGGTGCTATTCTTATAGTAATATTTGGTTTCTTCTTCGCAACAGTATCTTCTCGTATGGTTGGTATTGTAGGAAGCAGTAACAACCCTGTATCAGGTATGGCTATTGCTACACTTTTATTTGCTACATTATGCCTTAAGGTTACAGGTGATGTAGGTGTTCATGGTATGAAGGGTGCTATCGGTATCGGTTCTGTAATCTGTATTATCGCAGCTATGGCTGGTGATACATCACAGGATTTAAAGACTGGTTATATCCTTGGTGCTACACCTAAGAAGCAGCAGATTGGTGAACTTTTAGGTGCAGTTATTGCAGCATTAACAATCGGTGGCGTTCTTGTTCTTCTTGACAGTGCATGGGGCTTTGGTACAACAGAACTTGCAGCTCCTCAGGCTACTCTTATGAAGACAATCGTAGAAGGTGTTATGCAAGGAAATCTTCCTTGGGCACTTGTGTTCATCGGTGTATTTATTGCATTAGTAATTGAAATACTTGGTATTTCAGTTCTTCCAGTAGCAATTGGTTTATACCTTCCATTAGAGCTTTCAGCAACAATTATGATTGGTGGACTTATCCGTCACTTTGTTGACAAGAAGTCTAAAGATAAGGATAAGGACAACGAAGCAAGTGGTGGAATTCTTTTCTGCTCAGGACTTATTGCTGGTGAAGGTCTTGTAGGTATTCTTCTTGCTATATTTGCAGTAGTTGGACTTGCAGATCCAATTGATTTATCAGGAAGCATTTCACTTGGAACAATCGGTTCTATTGTGTTAATGGTTATTATGGTTCTTTTAATATTAAAGAATGCAGTATGGACTAAGAGCAAAGAAAAGTAGAGTGTGAACGAATATGAAGACAAAATCTAAGAAGGCAAAGGCAGAAGTGCTAATTACCTTGATTATGTGCCAATGCATAATGAGGATAAATATCCTTTTCAAACAGACGATAATGGTGCAGTAACAATAATGGTTGAGAATAAAGGTGTGTTTAATAAAATAGCACAGGTTGTATTCAGAAAGCCAAGAATATCAAAGATTCATCTTGATGAAATGGGTAATTTCATATGGCCATATATAGATGGTGCAAGAACGATATATGATATATCTGAGCTTGTGCACGAGCATTTTGGTGATAAAGCTGAGCCTTTGTATAAAAGACTTGTACAATATTTTAAGACACTTGAAAGTTATGGTTTTATAACATTCAATAAGTAAATACTTAGTTTAGATAAAAGGGCGTAGCAGCGGATGGCTGTTACGTCTTTTTTTAGTGCTTTTATTGTGTATAAGCATATATCTTTTATCAGTTTTACTGGAATATTACAAAATTTACCGAAAAACTTTACAACTGTCTTGTCAGTTGTAAGTTTTGTAGTATACTTTGTGAAATTATAACGATTTCTGGAGGAATACATATGTCTATCGTAAGCGATATTGAAAAGTTAAAGAAAGAGAAGAACGCAGTAATACTTGCACATTATTATGTTGATGAAGATGTTCAGGACGTTGCTGATTATATAGGTGACTCGTTTTATTTAAGCAAGGTGGCTACTAAGGTGAGTCAGGACAGAATTATATTTGCTGGTGTTGAATTTATGGGAGAAAGTGCGAAAATCCTTAATCCTAAGAAAAGAGTGTTTATGCCGGATATGAATGCAGACTGTCCTATGGCACACATGGCTGACAAAGATGAGATACTTGCTTTAAGAGAAAAGTATGATGACCTTGCGGTTGTCTGTTATATTAATTCAACTGCTGAATTAAAGAAATATTCAGATGTATGTGTAACATCATCTAATGCAGTTAAGATTGTTAAAAATCTTCCTAATAAAAATATATTTTTTATACCAGACAGAAATCTGGGAAGCTATGTTGCGAAGCAATGTCCAGATAAGAATTTTATATTTAATAATGGCTGCTGCCCAAGACACGTTGTCATTACTAAAGATATGGTGTTAAAGGCTAAAGAATTACACCCAGAGGCTAGATTTGCAGCCCATCCTGAATGTACAGAAGATGTACTGGCATTTGCAGATTATGTTGGAAGCACATCAGGAATTATTGATTATGTTGTTGATACTGATGCAGATGAATATATTATCGGAACAGTTGATGGTGTGTTCAATGAGATAAGAAAGAAGGCACCAGACAAGAAGCTTTATACAGTTAAGCCTGACCAGGTATGCGTGAATATGAAAAAAGTTACGCTGGATAAGGTATTAGATGTTCTTGAAAATGATACTAATGAGGTATTTGTTGATGAAGAACTTGCACAGTGTGCATTAAAGCCACTTAATAAAATGCTTGAGCTGGCAGCAAAATAATATGATTAATATTAAAATACATTGCAGATAAATGGTATATAACAAACTGGTATAATTAAAGAAATGGAGTAAAATTATGGAAACAGATGTATTAATAGTAGGCTGCGGCTGTTCAGGTCTTTATTGTGCACTCAATCTTCTGAGAGATAAGCGAATTCTTATGATAACAAGCAGTGATGCAGAAAGCAGTGATTCATATCTTGCACAGGGTGGAATGTGTATGTTAAAGGATGATAGTGATTATGACAGTTATTTTGAGGATACACTTAAAGCAGGACATTATGAGAATGATAAGAAATCAGTAGAGATAATGATTCGTTCGTCAAGAGATGTTGTCAAGGATTTAATTGAGACAGGTGCTGATTTTAAGAAAGATGAGCAGGGCAATCTTACATACACTAAAGAGGGAGCACACAGCAGTAACAGAATAATATTCCATGAGGACGTTACAGGAAAAGAGATAACAAGTCATCTGCTTGAAAGAGTAAGGGAGCTTCCTAATGTAACTTTATTAGAGAATACAAGGATGTTAGACATTATAAGCTATAATAATGAATGTCTTGGTGCGGTTATAAGAAAATCAGATAACAGCCTTATGACAGTTAAGGCAGATGTCACTGTTCTTGCAACAGGCGGAATAGGTGGTCTTTATAGACATTCAACTAATTTCAGACATCTTACAGGGGACTCGATTGCAATTGCTGTTAAGCATAATGTTGAATTAAAGGATATTAACTATGTCCAGATTCATCCAACAACATTTTATTCTAAAGATGAGAAGGACAGAAGCTTTCTTATATCTGAGTCAGTAAGAGGCGAGGGTGCAAAGCTTTATGACAAGAATGGCGACAGATTTGTTAATGAACTTCTGCCAAGGGATTTACTTACACAGGCTATATATGAGCAGATGAAAAAGGACGGAACAGATTACGTCTGGGAAGATTTAAGGACGATTCCAGAAGCTGAGCTGAAATCGCATTTTCCTAATATAGTTGAGCATTGCAGACAGCAGGGTTATGATGTCACTAAAGAATGTATACCGGTTGTACCAGCACAGCATTATTTTATGGGTGGCATAAAGGTTGATTATGAGAGCAGGACATCTATGGACAGATATATGCAGTAGGTGAAACAGCCTGCAATGGTGTTCACGGAAGAAACAGGCTTGCGAGCAATTCACTTCTTGAAAGCCTTGTATTTGCCAAGAGAGCAGCTCATAATATGATAGATAGCGAATTAGCTGATAAACTTAATGCATCGGCCGATGCCTATTGTTGCATAATATGAAGCTACGGATTATGAAGATGAAAATGCTTGAATGAATTATATGCAAGCTTGTAAAAGATAAAATAGATGAAGCAGATGCAGGAAAGCAGACAGCCATAAAAAGAAAAATATGATATAATATGACTACTTCGTAGTCACTTAGAAGTTTCTTCGAAACTTCGGATGCGTTGAAGAACAACGCAGAAAATATGGTATAATATGACTACTTCGTAGTCACTTAGAAGTCTTCGAAACTTCGGATGCGTGAAAGA
>ENA-OQAS01001388-OQAS01001388.1-human-gut-metagenome-genome-assembly--contig:-NODE-1388-length-11334-cov-1.680111_pt1 | contig 11334 bp, 9 predicted proteins | sample MGYA00242733_ERZ504523 | MGnify/ENA primary metagenome ERZ504523 (study PRJEB26092, sample SAMD00036239) | human gut metagenome | host: Homo sapiens | study: EMG produced TPA metagenomics assembly of... | reverse complement strand
CGGTCCGCCTCATTGGATAGCACGAACGAGACGGAGGACTCGGTATTGGATACGGATTTAAACGCATTGTTGGATAAGGCGCTTGAAACGTTTGACCCCCACAACAAAAAAAAGGGGTTTTTTGATATGAGCCGTAAAGATATGAAATCCCCATAAGGAGATAGCCGACAGTTTGGGTATCTCGGTATATACGGTACAACAACATATCTCTACGGCCTTGAAAGTGATCCGGGCGTTTCTGGCTAAATATGCGGAGACTTATATGAAGCTACTGCTCTAAAAACACACCTCCCTTTATTCATATTCCCGATAGGCACCGAACCGGGCTAAGCGATCCTCGCCGAGTTGTTCCGGTACAGGTTGCGGGGAGAGGCCCAAGCCTTCGTTGATCTGTTCCCAAAGTCCGTACGGGTGTAAGTTTGATGCACTTTCTGGAAATGGGTGGATAGTAAATAAATCCTTGGCTTCTTGATATTGCTTCTTATCAATCAGTAGCTGTACCTTTCGCTCGACCACCCATTCATCAGAGGACGCGTTTATCTTATCCAGCCATTTTGCCGTTCCGGTAAAGCCTCTGTTCCAAACTTCTTTAATACTTTATCCCGCTCGATAACCAACTGGGGATGTAGGTTCAACCACGAGGTCTCGGGGATAGCGGCGTAAGTATCTCTCGCCTTTCCCACGCCTGCCGACGAACATATAGCCTTGCCAATAAAGCTTTCGCCAGATCGATATCCGGAATGGATAGTTGTTCGATCGCCTCCTCTACACGTTCTCTTCCAGCCAACCAAGTCCCATAGTGGAATTGCCAATAATCCCGTTCCGGCCGGGGAGATATTTGGATCGCCCAACGAAAAGCATCGTCCAGATCTTCCATGCCGGATGGAGCCCACTGCCCGTCTTCCGGATAGGGGGCGGCGGGAAGCGTGGACTTATTCTTATAGGCATCGGCTAAGGCGATCCAGATGGAAGATTCATTCTTCCGGGCCCAGTCGAATAGGCGGGATGCGATCGATCGGGCGAAGCTTAATGCCGGAACCTTTAAGGAATAGATATCCAAAGGATGATCTGTCGGTATCCAATATTCTACGTGATTCTTTTTCTCGCCGGGACGCAATTCGAGCTTGATAGATTGGTCGCTGATCGGGCCACCTTGGATTTCTACGTAAGGCTGCCGGTCGGGGGTACTGAGCATAGACCATTCCTTGTCGCCGGCTACGCCATAACTCCATAGCTTGATACCGGGCGTACTGGATTCGTCGGCGATATGATAGAGCCCGCTGCCCAAGGAGGGAGTGTAGGCCCCGAAAGCATTCACGTCTTTCGTTTTCCAGAAGTAGCCGGTCATCTCTTTGATATCCCGTTCATGATGGATTCCTTCCGTTTTCCAGTCGATCGTGTCCAACGTGGAGGCATGGGATAATACGGTCCGTTCGGGAAATCGTATTGGGTATCCGGTGCGCAAGGAAGGGCGGCGTTGGACCATGACATCCATGGATAGGCTTGCTTTCCCGGGTTGTAGTAAACAACCCTTTGGGTAAGGCATTCGTCTTTATCTCCTAAGGAATATTCTACAGACCATTGCATACCGTAATGAGATTCCCGTTCTCCGCATGTTACATATGTGCGGTCTCCCGTATGATCGATCTGATAAAGCACCGGCTCATTTTGCGTGGGAGAGTGGAGATCGGGAAACTGACCTCGATCCCCCCGGCCACGAAATAGAAACGGGGTAATATCCGTGTGTATTTGATTACGTCCGGCCTGTACAAGACCTCCTTGCCGCTCCCCTTGTGAGTGAGGGATATTACTTTCCCGCAAAGATCGGGGCAGATGATAGCCTTGACTTCTCGTTTTCTAGCGAGATCATCCGGTACCTTTTAGGCACCGGACGATTTGAGGTCTCGCTATAACTCATATAGGGGTATACGCCATTCGGGTCCAAGGCGGTCGGTAGCGGGCCGGTGGGCGTCAATACGTGCGTCAGCTGTATCTGGTCGAACTTCTCGCAAACAACAGGTGTTGTTTGCGAGAAGGCCGGCCCTGCGGCTACGCTTGCATGAGTGATAGGATTAAACGATATGCTTTCATGTCTTTCCTGCTATATAAGCCCATTATTTCGCCAAAAGATCGGACAGTTGACGGATGATGAGGTTACCCTTACGTACATCCGCCGAGATCTTGTTCTCATCGAACTCTTTCTCTTTCGGGAAGATAGACAAATGTTGGTCTAGCTGCTTCAATAAGCCTTGAGCTTGAGCGTTACCCGATTGGGCGGTCAGTTCCCGTAAGATACGGACCTTCTCGAAATCCACGATACCTTCTCTCATTTTCTCGAAGCGGATGCAACTTTTGCCTCCCGGATATACCATGTAGCAATCGCCTGCTGCCCAAGAGCCATGACGTGCGTCGCGATCGGCATCTTCCGGCCAAGCGTCGTAAGCCCATCGCAAGAAGCCGTCGTACCCATACGCCATTACATACCAACTGATCCAACGTCCCTCGATAGGAGGTGAGAACACGAAGTTGTTCGGGATCGGCGGGTTACAGCATACGTATACGGTGGACGTGCGTCCGGTGGCGGCCCGTGCCTTTTGCTCGGCGATGGTAGGTTCCTCTCCGTAAAGGAAAGAATAATCGTCCAGCAGTCCGTCCAATTCCTTATGCCAATTGCCGGCGTAAGTGATCTTCCAGCATTTATCATGGTTACGTACGACATTGATAGCCGCTAAGGTCTCTTCCATCGGATTCTCGTTGATTCCGATATAGGTGATGTCCAACCAGCTTTTAGCTTCCAGGTGGAACTTGAAATCCGTGAGGAAGATATTCCACATCTTCTTGAATTCCTCTGAGCTTGGCGCCCAGTTGATATAAGAATAATCGCCCGTAGCCTCGTCCTTATAGCGGTGACGGAATCCCCAAGGAATCGGGGTATAGAGGGTGATTGCCTCGTCGATGCCACATTCCATTGCTAATTCTACGTACTCGTCGAAGATCTTGTAGTCGAAGGCCCATGTGCCGTCTGCTTTCTTGATCCACTCGATCATGCCCCCTCGATCATATAGGAGTTATCGGACCAAGGAGAATGTACTCCATAAGTCGTGATGTAGGTACCACCTGCGTCGGCATAATGCTTCAAATGCTGCTTGAGAAGCATCTTATGTTCTGGTGACCACGGTTCCACGTGATTGTACCATGCCACGGCCCATGGGTTCTGCCATAGGTCCAGACGGTATTTCCAGTCTTTTGGATAGGGGAGCAACTGGTTTTGCACCACGATCTCCAGATTCAATAGTTGAGGAGCCTTGCCTTTCGCCCGCACCTCCACCTGTCCTTTATACGTGCCGGGAACGGTTCCTCTCGGCACATCCACCATCATCCATACCGGACGGGTGGTTTGGGAAGGGAGATCGAAGCGGTCCAGCGTCTCGAAACGGTCTGGCATCAAGAAGCCGGATTTGTAGGGAGATTCCCCGCAGATGGCTTTTTTCTCGGCATACGGATAATTGGACAATACGTAACGCACCAACTCGAAGGTAATCCGATCTTTCGGGATGATGTTTCCCTCGGCGCTCCTCAAGTCTTGCGTAGAGACACGTACTTGTTCCAACGCTTCTGACGACCATACCAATATCTGGGCATTCGCTCTTTCCCCCCTCCAAACGGTCGTAGAGTAGGAAGATGATAAATCGTTGTCATGGTTTACGGGTACTTCCTTCCGGAAATAAAGCCGGTCGGTTGATCCGAAGGCGGAATGGATACCCGCCTGATTGCTCCAAGCGGGTTCATTCACGCAAAAATCAAATGTTAACTCCGGGTCATAGTGATGACTCCGTACAGGGACAAACGTGGAATCCATCTGCCCGGATACACTTGGCCTAGACTGATATGAGAATAAATAAAAAACTAGCTATCGCTAAAAAGTATTTCTTCATGCTATAAAAATTTAAGATAATTCATATTTAAATGGGATTCCCCTCCCAGATAGGTAGGCCCTCCCTTCTCGTATAGGTAGGGCTACCCTCATATATATAGTCGCTTATTCTTGGAAAAACCCTTACCAGCCCGGATTCTGTTCCAAGGTTCCTTTCGACAATTGTACCTGTTGCAAAGGGATCGGGGATAGCCAATGCTTCGGTGTCTGGAACTTGCGGGCGGATGCGGGTTGGGCGATGATAAAGCCATCGCTATCCACCTGTATATCCTGCCCGATCACCAACTCCGGGAATTTCTGTTGATACTCCGTACCCACGAATTTCACGCCACGGATCGCAAGGGGAAGAACCGTTTCCGCCGTGCCCCAACGACGTAGGTCGTCCCGGCGATATCCTTCGAATGCCAGTTCCACGGTTCTCTCACGCCGGATCTCTTCCTGCATATTCAGTCCGTTCGTAGCTACAAACGCATTGGTCAAGCGAGGCATATTCGCCCGGTTTCGCAGGTCATTAATGGTCAGGTCTAATTGCTCGTCCGTGATCTGTCCGTTCTTCTCGTATAAAGCCTCGGCCAAGATTAATAGGACCTCTCCGTAACGGAATTCCTTGAAATCGTATTCCCCAATGAATTGTACGGCATCAAGCGTTTCATCCATAAACTTGCGGATCATGTATCCGGTCCGGGTAGAATTGTTACCGATGAATCCCGCTCTACGGTTGCCCATCCGCCCCCTTCCGAGAATATCTCGCTACCGGGTACGACAAACGTTTGCGCCATCCGGGAATCCCGGTTCTCAAATTCGCTTGTCTGGGTTTGGAATCCTTTGAACAACTTGGATTTATCGATAGGTAAACCATCGGTACAAAGGTATACGTCCGCAAGGTTCTTTGTCGTACCATGGCACCTAATAATAGTTCCCGGGTCCAGTTATGAGTCGCTCTCAATTTGTAATACCGTCTTGCCAACAAGACTTCCTTGCTGTCGTCGCCTTCTAGGATATGAAGATATTTGTAACTGAGTTCTCCTTTCTCGCGATATAGTTCATACTCCTTGGAATCGACAATGGCTTGGGCCGCTTGGATAGCTAGGTCGAGGTATTTGCCTGCGTCCGCCATCCCGTGGTATTTTGCCAAGTTCCTTCGAACAAGGCCGCACGGGCCTTGAGAGCTAATGCCGCCCCTTGCGTGGTACGTCCTAATTCCTCAGCGGTCAGTCCGCTTTGCTTCGGAAGGAGAGGAATGGCCTTATCCAAGTCCTCGATAATAAAATCGATGATCTCCTGTTGGCTGGAACGAGGTGTGTAAGTTCCTCCGAGGAGGTATTTAACGGGATGTCTATCTTGGGTACTCCTCCATAAGTTTTCACCAATTTCCAATAGTTGTAGGCACGGAAGAAGTGCGCTTCTGCTTTCCAACGTCCGATCTCTTCGTCCGACAAACCGGATTCCTCCGCTTTCTTAAGCAAATAAGAGGTAGATTGGACAAATTTCCATGGGTTGTCCCAATCATCCGAGTTGACCGGGGCCAGATAGAACCGTCGCTGACATCGTTCGTGCCGGAACCAAAGGCGATATCCGAGTTCATGTCTATATATTGGGAGACCTCTTGGAGCCCAAAATAGAAATCGTTGGCGGCCAATTCAAAGTCGGCCGGCTTTGCCAGAATACAGCGTCCGACACTTGATCCATTGGCATTTTATCCAGCTCACAACTGAATAGTCCTAAGGTGGCGGATAACGTGATAATTATATTGAATCGTTTCATAATATTCGTTTTATTAAATAGAAAACCTTAGAAAGTCAAGTCGATACCAAATGAGTAGTAACGTTGGAACGGATAGTTGAAACCTCCGGTGTCAGACTCTGGGTCCCAACCGCCTTTTACCCCGTGTATCTCGAATAAGTCTTGTCCGCTTACATAAAACGGGTCCGCTCGATACCGATCTTCTGCAATAAGCTTTTCGGCAGGGTATATCCGATCTGGATGTTCTTTAGGCGTACGTAAGCGGCGTTGATCTTTTGCATCGTAGACGCTTGGTAGTTCCAATGCCTGATATCGCCGTGGGTCAGACGAGGATAATATGCGTCTTGACGATCCTCATTCCAGGTTTGCCCATAATAGAACTGAGGCGGATATCTCCACCAGTCGCTCCAAGGCATGGAGAACTCACCTTCACGGAACAAGGTGCGTTTAGCGACTCCTTGGAAGAATACGCTGATATCAAAGTTGTTCCACTTGGCACCCAAGTTTAATCCGAATGTATATCGGGGAGTGGTTGAGCGACATACTTAGCGTCGCCGTCGTCCCCTTCCTTATCACCGTAAGTGAGATTTTCCCATCGCCGTTCAGATCCTTGAATTTGGCATCGCCGATACCGATATTAGAGGGTACGCCTTCCAGCTTCTTGTAAGCGTCCAGATCCGCTTGGTCCTTGACTACGCCATCATATACATAGGCGAAATAGGAGTTGATGGGATATCCTTCTCTCGTCTTGTTCAAGCCTAGCTCATAAGTGTCCGAGCCTCCGTATTCCACGAGCTTGTTCTTAGCGTCGCTCAATTGGAATTGTGCGGAATATTCGACATTACCGATTTTGTCCGTCCAGTTTAAGGTAAGCTCGAAGCCATTCGTACGCAATTTGCCCGAGTTCGTATCCGGGGAGTTGCCCCTAGCATACTGGGATAAGTTACGGGGATCAACATATTATTGTTCATCTTCACGAAGTAGTCGAAAGAGAATCCTAAGCGGGAGTCTAAGAAAGCGGCATCAATACCTGCGTTGATATTCTCCAAGATCTCCCATGTGCGATTTACGCCGGCTAAGACATCCAGCCCCATCGCTTGTGTTTGTGAACCGCTGCCGAAAGGATAGGTCAATTTAGTTCCCCAACCGTCGTCCCTGAATTTAGCAACTGGATATAATCGTATAGACGAATACCTTCTTGATTACCTGTTTGTCCGTAAGAAGCTCTTAGTTTCAATTCGTTGAATACCTTAGAGCTCTTTAGGAATTCCTCTTGAGAGATACGCCAGCTAGCGGATACGCCGGGGAACATTCTCCAACGGTTACCCGGGGCGAAGCGGGAGGAACCATCGTAGCGGAAGTTTGTCTCCAAGATATACTTATTCTTGAAGCTGTATCCGATACGGGCGAAAGCAGAGCTTGTCGCCCAATGTTCAGCTTTGGCGTCGTTCTTCATATTTCCGGTGCCACCAAGGTTGAGTTCCCATAATTCGTCTGTGATGAAATTATCTCGGCGTGCCATGAACATACGGACCTCTTCTGCCTCATAAGCCATACCTAACATGGCATCTAAATGATGATCCAGTCCGAAGTTCTTATTATAATTCAAGTAAGCCGTATAATTTTGATAGATGGTTTCCTCGGTCGTACGATCTACAGCGGATTGTTCGGGACTACCTGCTCCCGTATAATAATTGATGTCACCGTCCCATGTATAGAGCGGGATGGCTTTCGCTATATCCTCGTTATTCTTGTTTTTGTAGTTTAAGCCCACTTGAGCGTTAAACACGAGTCCGTCCGTGATATCGGCGATCAATCTAAAGTTACCGTTCATCTCCCGGGTATTGAACGTGGCGGTCTCGCTTTCCTTGGCCAGCGCTATCGCGTTGCTCCAGCCTCCTTGCGTGAAGAACTCTCCGTTGGCGTTATAGATCGGGAAGTTCGGCATATCAAACATCGCCTCGCCGATCACCCAAGCGCCATTACTTCCTATGTCCGTACGTTTCTGGTTATCCAAAGATACCTTTGTCTCTAATTTTAGCCACTTTGCCAATCGATAATCATAATTCATACGCAGATTGTATTTGGTATTATTATCGTCTGCATATTTTACCACGCCAAATTGTTTGCTGTAGCCGGCGGATAGGTAATAGTTAGACTTCTCGCCTCCACCGGAGATTGTTAGGTTATGGCGATGTTGTACGCCATTGGTCAGCAACTCGTCCATCCAGTCCGTGTTCGTGAAAAAGAGCTTCCAGCCGGGTTGGGTGGGATGGTCGATAGGGTCGGATCGTTCGCTAAGATGCGATCCAGAAGCTCTTGGGTATAGAGTGGGGCGGCACCGTTGTGTATGTTCGCCTCGTTATCCATAATCGCCATCTCATAATTTGTCGGGGCTTTCATGATTCCGGTCATTTTCGTGATCGCCAAGTTCCCGTTGTAAGTAAGTTTCGGTGCTCCGCTCTTTCCTTTCTTAGTCGTGATTAATACAACACCTCCGGCGGCACGGGAACCATATATGGAGGCTGAGGCATCTTTCAATACCGATATAGCCTCGATATCCTGCGGGTTGATCATATTCATATCCCCGGGGATTCCGTCGACCAAGACTAGCGGGGTATTCCCTCCGTTCGTGGAGGAGGCGCCACGCACGTTCAAGTCGAATTCCTCGTTACCCGGTTGTCCGGATGTTCGCTGAACGACCATACCGGGAATTTCTCCTTGCAAGGCGGACAGGACATTTGTAACCGGCTTAGAGTCGATTACCTCGGAGGATATTTTCGAGATCGCTCCGGAAAGATTGCTTCGTTTCTGTGTTCCGTAACCGATCACGACTACCTCATCAAGCTTCTGGGTGTCTTCCTTTAGCTGGATATTGAGGGTTTTGTTGTTGCCTACTGGCCATCTTTCTTCCGATAAATAGCCGATGTAGGATATGAGTAGGATCGATTTACCGTTCGCCTCGATGCTGTACTGACCGTTCAGGTCGGTAACTGTACCATTTGACGTACCTTTTACCACGACATTCGCTCCGATGATCGGTTCGCCCCGTTCATCTGTAATGATACCGGTCACTTTTCGGTCTTGCGTCACCGGAACGGAGGCGTTGCCCGCGTTTCCGAGACTGACGGCTATCGTGTTATTCTCCCGCTTAAAATAAAGATTGGCTTGCCGGGTGATCTCGTTCAATACGCTGTTGACGGGAGCGTTTTTGAACTTTAGGTTAACCTGTACGTTCCGGTTCGCGATGCTTCTCCATAGAAAAATTTTAATCCTGTCTGCTTCGACAAATCATCAAAGACTTTCTGTATGGGTTGGTTTTTGACTTGAATTGTTATTCTTTCTTTCTGATTTTCTTGCGCTTGCAGAGGTTCAGGGGAGCCTAACGCTAAAAAAACTAAAATAATAGAACAACACATCCAATTATTCCTAGTAATAGTTGGAAAGTTCATAATTTTGTATGTTTAAAGGTTGTTTTTATACACTTTTAAAAACAGTCCGATTTATGTAATCTCCAAGGGGTCCAATCCAAGGGTGTACATATCGGGAAAGATAAAGGGAGATCGAAGGTCAGAGGTCGGTTTCCCTTTTTATGTGGCTAAGCTTATGTCGTATCTTTCATGGGCAAATCGATTTTAAGGTTAATGACTCGTTTTATATAACACGATCCGACTTTCTTCTTTCCGGTATCGGATGCCGGTTGAATATTGAATTGCGTTCAGTACGGCTTCCAGACTTTTATTGTCGTGCTCGCCATAGATGTAATCGTCGAATACGACATTCGGATCGAGTACGATCTCTTGATTATACATCCGCTCCAAATCGTGTATAACGCTACTGATAGGTGTCCGGTTGAAATAAAGGCCGCCTTGCAGCCAAGCCGTTACTTTTTGGGCGTCCTCGTTCTTTTTAAGAATCTCTCCATTTGTGTTATTCACGATTATCTGCTCGTTCGGTAATAGGCGCATTACGCTTTCGGGCATATCCACCTCAACTTTTCCGGTCCGAACGCTGACGGCCATCAACTCATCCTCTTGATAGGCTTTTACGTTGAAAGAGGTTCCGAGTACTTTTACGTCGGCTTGCCGGGTACGGACGATGAAGGGCTTGCCCTCGTCTCTCATGACATTGAAAAAAGCTTCTCCTTCCATTTCTACCAAACGGATGTCAGAGGTAAATTCCGTTGGGTATCGCATGACGGTACCGGCGTTTAGATGAACGACCGTGCCATCGGGAAGGGTGACTTGCTTATGTTCGCCATGATTGACGCTTATTTCCGTTAGGAGATGGTCGCTGGCAGATGTATGCTGCTTCGCTGAATGATTTAGGTATAGTTTCGCTCCGAATCCGATGGAAACGATAATCGCTATGCTCGCCGCATACTTGATGAAAGTGGATAGGGAGATTCTTCTTTCTCTTTTACGTGTCTTATCCAACAGGTCTTGCGCCTCCTTCTTATAAAGCAGATGATTATGGGAATCGGATTGAGGTAAGTCTTGCGCCTCGTTCCAGACCCGGTCCATTTCGCTTTCTAATTCTGCTCGCTCGGTTATGGATGAGGCTAACTTCCGCAAGGTCTCTATATCGTTCCGTGTATAGAGTCCATTTACATATCGGATTAATAAATCGCTTATATATTTGTTTTGTTCTTCCATTATTTCTCGTGCTATATTAATAGTACAAAGAAGTCCGGGAGAACTGGGATATCATTAACTTTTATTAGTATATGATTTTATTATCTTCGCGAAACGATATGTGATGCTAAATGGAAGAGAGACAAATTATAAAGTCGTTGAAAGAAGGAGATAGGGAGGCTTTTTCGATGTTGTATAAACAATATTGGGAAAAGGTTTATCATTTCTGTGGGCTTTATTTGAATAATCGGGATGTAGCCGAGGATGTGGTACAAGAGGTGTTTATCAAGGTCTGGGAGTCGAGGGAATTCATCCGGGAGGATGATAACTTCAAGGGGCTTCTGTTTATCATCACCCGCAACTTGATCTTTAATCATCACCGGAAGAACGTGAACGAGGACTTTTATAAAATGACGGTCTTGTCCGCTATGGATACCTCTTACGATTTAGAGGAAGAGATCACCGCCTATAACTTGGGGGAGTATATCGATCATTTGATAGAGGAATTGCCGGAAAGACGCCGGGTTATCTTTAATCTAAGCCGGAAGGAGCATAAAAGCTATAAAGAGATAGCCTTCCAACTCAATATTTCCGAGAAGACCGTTGAGAACCAAATCAGCGAAGCCTTGAAGTTCTTGAAGAAAAATATCATGTTACTTATCTGGTTTATCTAGCGCTTTCCTAGGTCACGTATTTGTAGAGTCCGGAAGTGCCACTGCGTCTTAAGTTTTAGTTTTGCCCGTCTTCTTTTTCAGGCAGCACATAAATCCGGTGTGTTCGATATCCTACGCTGGCTATTACGTTATCCTTGATAAATTGCTTGATATCCTCGCTCGCACGGTAGCGGGTACAATTGTTCAAGCCGGCGTAATCGGTGAGATTTATATATGAGTTTCTTTCTAGATAAGATAACATCTTAGCCTTCCTTCCCTCGATTCCCGTTTTGGGCAGATTTTCCCGTTTAACCAAGATGGGGCGTTCTTTTTTACCATCTTCCTTCAGTCGGGGAGAGCAGGCGGAAGT
>ENA-OQAS01001387-OQAS01001387.1-human-gut-metagenome-genome-assembly--contig:-NODE-1387-length-11335-cov-1.935849_pt1 | contig 11335 bp, 14 predicted proteins | sample MGYA00242733_ERZ504523 | MGnify/ENA primary metagenome ERZ504523 (study PRJEB26092, sample SAMD00036239) | human gut metagenome | host: Homo sapiens | study: EMG produced TPA metagenomics assembly of... | reverse complement strand
CTTATACTATGAAAGCTTCTTTCGATTATGTTCCTGAAATTGGCTAACTCTGAATTATATCTTGATTTCAAAATCACAAAAGGCAAAAAGACATATACTATTCCTTCTGTGAAAATTGCAGACGGTGTAATCGCTACTTCTGAATTGCCTACTGCTGCCAGCTCAAATGCATCATACGCTAATGACGCTTTCCAGCGCATTATCAAAGACGCTCAGACTGCAACATCATGTTCTTAATCCAACAAGCTAACTTACGCAACAGCGAATTGAATTCAGACGATATGAAAGAATTCCACAAGAAAGTTGCTGAAATCAATGCTGACACTAAGAACTACAAATTAAACAACATCGAAATCTCTGCATACGCTTCTCCTGATGGTGGTGTTGAATTGAACACCGGCTTGGCTGAAACCGTGAGAACAACACAGAAAAATATATGCAGCGTCAGTTGAAGAAAGGCAAAATCGATGCCAACCTTGATGCTAAATATACTGCACAAGACTGGGAAGGTTTCCAAGAATTGGTTTCTAAATCAAACTTGCAGGACAAAGACTTGATCTTGCGTGTTCTTTCTATGTATCAGGATCCCGAACAAAGAGAAACTGAAATCAAGAACATCTCTTCAGTTTACAAAACTTTGGCTGACGAAATCCTGCCTCAGTTACGTCGTGCTCGTTTGACTGCCAACTATGACATCATCGGTCGTAGCGATGACGAAATCAACGAAGCATTCAACACAGATGCTAAAGTATTGAGCGTAGAAGAATTACTGTATGCTGCTACTTTGACTAACGATAATGCTCGCAAAGAAGCTATCTTCACTAAAACAACTCAGTTGTATCCTAACGACTTCCGTGCTTACAACAACTTAGGTGAATTGGCATTTGCTGCCGGTGACGCTGCTAAAGCAGAATCTTACTTCAAACAAGCTGCTTCTAAGAATGCTAACGCTCCTGAAGTAAACGCAAACCTTGGTCTTTGCGAATTGGTTAAAGGTAATGTAGCTGCTGCCGAATCTTACTTAGGCAAAGCAACCGGAGCTAACGCTGCTAACGAAGCTCTTGGTAACCTGTACATCAAACAAGGTCAGTATGACAGAGCTGTAAATGCATTTGGTGATGCTAAGACTAACAGTGCTGCTCAAGCTCAGATTTTGGCTAAAGACTACAACAAGGCAAAAGCAACTTTGTCTGCTATCAAGAATCCTGATGCAATGACTGACTACTTAATGGCTATCGTTGGTGCCCGCACTAACAATGCTTCATTGGTAAGCAGCAGCATTAAGAGTGCAATCGCTAAGGACGCTTCAATGGCTCAGAGAGCTGCAAACGACCGCGAATTCGCTAAATTTGCTGATTCTATCAAATAATCAGACTATTTAAAATAACTAAATAAACAGCCGGGATGTCCCATTTAAAGGATATCCCGGTTTTTTTATGCAAAATAACTTCCATTTATACTGCCTGTTACCTCCAAAATGAGTATTTTCGCAGAAAATAATTTGAGATGAAAAAATTATCTTTTCTTTTCCTTGCGCTTATACTCCTGCTGACCGGTTGCAGCAAGAAGAGCACTTTCACTTTAAAAGGGAATATCAGCAGCTTGTCTTCTGATACCATACTCGTTTTCTACCAGGAGCCTAACTATAAACTGGATACGATTATCGCACAAAACGGAAAGTTCAGTTACACTATCAACTCTGATACTTCACCATCTTCTCATTGTTACTTAGCGATAAAGAAGTTCTGCCCGTGTTTGCCAACAAAGGAGAAAGCGTAACGTGGAACGGCACTCCCGGAGATATACAAATCAAAGGAAAAGGAGACAACGAAAGAATGGCATATATCCTTCAAGCCATCAAAAAACAAAAGCAGACAGCCTTATGTTTACGGTAGACCGTCTCATTAAAGAAAACCCTCACTCATTCGCCAATATTTATTTAATAGAACAATATTACGTGCAGGACAGTCTTCCCGACTATTCGCGGATAGATGAACTGATACAGGGGCTAAGCGGAAGCATCAAGGACACGCCTTACATGATAGACCTACAAGCCAAGCTGAAGGAAAAGAAGGAACTGAACCGACAAAGCCTACACACAATATCCTGTACCGATAAAAACGGAAAGACCATTGGTTGGAAAGAGATGAAAGACAAGTACATCCTTCTCGATTTTTGGGCAAGCTGGGACAAAGCGAGCATGGCGGCACAGGATTCACTGGTCAACGTACAGAAGGCATTGAAAAAAGAGAAGTTCCTCATTGTCAGCCTGTCACTGGACTTGGACAAGAAAGAATGGTTGAAGCCTGCGACAAAGACACCACCCGGTGGAAACAAGTATGTGACTTAAAGCTGGGACAACTCCATAGTCAAACAACAAGGCATTACCCGCCTGCCCGCCAACCTCCTGATAGCACCCAATAAACGAGTGGTTGCCAGAGACATCAGAGGAAAAGCATTAATAGATAAAGTAAAACAACTCATAGAGCAAGACAAAGAAAAAGAGAAAGCCGCAAAAGCAGCCGAAAGAGCTCGTAAAAAGAAAAATAAAAAGAATGCTGGTAAAAGTCTATGGCGCGGCTGTACAAGGAATTGATGCAACCATTGTAACTATTGAAGTCAATAGTTCGCGCGGTATAAAATTCTTTCTTGTCGGTCTGCCGGACTCTGCCGTAAAAGAAAGCCATGAACGTATCATATCCGCCTTACAAGTAAACGGATACAAGTTTCCCACCAGTCAGATCGTCATTAACATGGCTCCGGCCGATATACGCAAAGAAGGCTCCTCATACGACCTGCCTTTGGCCATTGGTATACTGGCTGCCGCAAAATAGTTTCCGAAGAAAAATTATCACGCTACCTCATCATAGGCGAACTAAGTCTGGACGGAAGTCTGCAACCTATCAAAGGAGCTTTATCCATCGCCATCAGTGCACGCGAACAAGGCTTTGAAGGATTCATCCTTCCCCGGCAGAATGCCCGCGAAGCGCTGTGGTTAACCACTGAATGTCTATGGAGTAGCAAATATAAAAGAAGTCATAGAATTCTTCAACGGTGAACGAGAGCTGAAACCCACCATAGTCAATACGCGCGAAGAATTTTATAAGAATCAGGAGAATTTCCCATACGACTTTGCAGACGTAAAAGGACAGGAAAGCGTGAAACGCGCACTCGAAGTAGCTGCCGCAGGAGGGCACAACCTGATCATGATTGGCGCACCCGGAAGCGGAAAGTCTATGATGGCCAAACGACTGCCGGGCATTCTTCCTCCTCTTTCGCTGGGCGAGAGTCTGGAAACGACCAAGATACATTCCGTTGCCGGAAAATTGGGAAAAGACTCATCTCTGATAGCCACCCGCCCCTTCAGAAGCCCCCATCACACCATCTCGCAGGTTGCAATGGTGGCGGAGGAGCCAATCCACAACCCGGAGAAATCCAGTCTCGCACATCACGGTGTCCTCTTTTTGGATGAACAACAGAATAACACTTAACCATTCGTACAAACTGATTATCAGATATTTATGAAGAATGTTAAATAATGCAACCTTTTGCATATTTGGAAACTTACAGCCGTGAAAAGTAGGGTAGGCTGGGGTTTAAAGCACTGTCAGCTTAAAATATTACCCCATTCCCCTTATTAGTGATATACAAACTTACCTAGTTCATAATCATAAGTAGCTTCAAACTTTAATGTATCTAGAGGTTTATTATTAACATTTCCTATCTTTAATTCTATTTCTTCCCAAACCTTTAGCTGATTCGGTTTTAGCAAGTCAACACTAAGAAAAGTCTTACCTTCAAAAATATGCTCACTTAATCTAGAAGATGGAATAAACCCTAATCTAGTATATATATAGTAATTATCAGTATCAAATTCAAATAAGGCACATTTCACACACAAATTAAACACCGCATTAATAAGTAATAATATTCTATCCTTAGAATTACTTCTAATATCTAAACTATTTAATTCCTTTTGAATCCTCTTTCTATACCTAGTAAGTAGATGCTGCTTTAGTACTACACCCCAATTAGCATTAAGATATATAAAATCAGTAGTTTTATCATCATTATCCTTACAGAATACACTAAACCCATACCCTTCCTTATTAAGGAATCTAACATAAGGAAAGATAATGTAAGCTGCCCAATCATATTTTGGCTCTTTGGGCGGACTAGGTAACTCAAATGCTATTCTATATATCTTCTCATAATCCATAGCCATAACTATCAAATTAAAATAGGCTACCAACCGAAGTTAGTAGCCCACACATTTAATAGTTGTTAGCTTTAGCGGCTTTATAGGCTTGTAAAAGTTCTTCTCTCTTTTTAGTATCTTTAATACCTTCAAAGAGTTTAGTTATCTTTTTGTCATTAATTATATCATCTATATCTTCTGCCTTTAAAACATTGATATATTGCTCCATTAATTCCAAATGTTTCTTAGCTTTATCATACCTCATCTTCAAATCATCAATCAGTTGTTTGCCATCCTGTTTATCTGTACTAGAGAACCAAGTACCAAACTTCTCAGATTGATTCATTTTACCACTGTTAACTAACTCTACAAATGTTTTAGCATTTACTTCCATAATTATAATAATTAATGTTTCGGCAAAATCACCGATTAAGTGCGTGCCTAGTAAATGTTTTGTAAAGATAGTGTTTATTCAGTAACGCTAGTGTATTTTATTAACAAATTTATATTCTATTAACTAGATTAGCCTGCAATCCAATAAAGGACTACAGGCTAAATTTATTTATTGTCTTACTCTATAATGATAATCTATGCCAAATAAAGTACCACTAAACACTAATATTTGTCCTAGTACCCATAACACACTATTATCTATTATACCTAATGGTGCTACCCCAAAAGCCATCACAACAAGGACACAACCGAACAGTATTAGTAATACTGCCACTACCAGTTGTATCTCTATTTTATTATCTTTTATAAAACCCATAGTTCAATTAAATATTATCAAAGTTAAAGTTAGATACTAAATTACCACCATTAGTAATACTTCCACTAACGGTATATGTTTGATTGGGAATAGGTAGTATTCCTAATTCACTCCAAGTAAAACTTATACTCATAACTGGTATTGAAGAAGTACTATATTCCCATTTTTTAGAACCACTGCCAGGACTTTCAATCCCAATTATATAAGAAGTACTTGTTTGTGGTCTGCCTTCTGGAAAATATAATGTTAATTTAACTCCGTTACTTTCTCTAATACATTTAATGGCTTCTAATATCGTATAAGTCTATAGTTCTTAATTTCTACTTCTTAGCCACTGCATTAGGCACTGCAAAAGCATTATAAGCATTTGCTTTGTCTTTTACATACTGCCAGTTTCTTAAATCAGTAATACCACCTTCAACGTAAAGATTACGTGTTAAGAACAAAGTACAAGTTTGTTTTGTATTAATATAACTTGTAGGAAAGTTACCACTACTTATGTCAGCATAAAACTTATTATACCAAGCGTTATTAAACTTAATGGATGTTTGTTGTGAGTTATATTCATTAAACAATCCTCTAGCATAATCACCAACTAAAATGCAAGGATAATAATTTTCAAATTTAATTGCATCACCATCTGTATTAATTAACTCTCTAAAATCTATTCCAGTAGTATTACTTCCTGTATAATCATAAATAACTGAGCAATTAAAACTTTTAGGAACATTAGTGTAGGCTAGGTTTGTTATCTCACCTGTAAGTGTTGGCACTGCATTAGTATCATAACCTCTAAAATCACCTAATCGAAATGGGGATAGCTCACCGCCATTAGGTTTGCCAATATAATCAAAATTAGTATCGTGAAGCTGATTATAATTTCCTGCACTTGTACTAGCCTTAATACCATAATAGATACCTAAAGAATTATCACCGCTTGTTCCTTTAAATTCTTCATCACTCAAACCTTCAACTTTATTATAACGTATAGGTTTATGCTTTGACCATTTATTTATATTATTATGTGTACATAATGTACCGATATCTCTACTGCTTGAACCTATTGCATTACCTACTATACTTGTTGTTATTCCTGCACTTCCTAATATCATATCAAATTAGTTTTCAGTTTGTTATTTGTTCTTTAAGTCTATCTATTTCCTTTCTCATTTCCTTGTTGGATTGAATAAGAATAGCTATCAGTTGTATATAATCTATTGATTTATATTCGCCGTTATAAATTGGATGCACAATACTTGGTATTACTTCTTCAACTTCTTGCGCTATTAAACCATAATTCAACTTGTTATTCTTATTAGGATTAAGTTCTTTTGCCTTATCATTCCATTTAAAAGAAACAGGTCTCAATTTATCTATGATGTCACTAGCATTATTTATTGCTTTAACCTCCTCTTTTAAACGCTTATCAGAAGTACTATAAGCTGTTACTTCTCCATTTGCTTGTAAATTCCCGTGAACAGTAAAACGTGAAACTATAAGGTCTGCTGTACCTTCTCCGTTTAATTGTAATTGAGCACCCGCACTGTTTCCCCAATCATCATTGGACACTGCTAACAGCATACTTCCCCACGTATTTCGATTCATACGATAAGAACCTATAGTATATCTTGTCAGATATCCAACTCCATCAATTGAATCTTTCCACCCAATAACAGGGCGTGAAGAGGTTTGATTAGGTATCATTAATGCTATCTGATTAGCTCTAAAAATTGCATTATCTGGATTAAAGAATATGTTCCAAGAATGATTCCACCTATCAACCATACTACTAATATATGAACTAGTTGTATATACATTATCAGTGTTGGATATAGTACCATTTGCGGTAAATGAACCTGTCGCCATTGGATACCAATTACCATCCTGACTACTACCGTCCCTTAACTGTAACTGTCCAAGTCTAAGAAATAATTGTGCCCAAGCTACATCAGGAATATGAAACAGCACTTTTGGATAGCTCCTACACTATTACCACCATTAATTTGCATAGTATTACTACAGTTAATTGTACCTGTTGAATATAAGTCACCAGTAATATCGTTAGTACCATCAAATCTTTGTCCCCAAAGATTTCTAGCCGTTTGTAATTGGGTAGCACTACCAGCGTTACCACTGATACTAGCACTACTAGTAATAAATCCTGCACCGTTAGTTAACTGATTAGTGTTATTGGGTATAGCTACACTGACTGCTGCACTACCATTAAAAGACTTGGATTGATAGCCTGTAAAGGTTAATGTATTAATAACCTTATTTGCTGCTGTAGCATAAGGAACAGTAATATTATTAGTAGTACCATTTTTAGTCCAAGTAAGGTGGTTACCATTAGTACCAAGTGCACTAACATAACTACTATTATGGTTATGTGAACTAGGTGTAAATGTAGATGGTTTATCACTTATTTCACCCCAACTATAGGAAGGCTTTGCAGATGTTATCCAACTAGGTTTATCTGTTATATCTTCCCAACTAGAAACACTGCTTTTAGAATCTATCATATCTTTAAGGATTCTACCCATATTAGCACTTAAAGCACAGTCTGTAGCTGTACTGGTAAGTGCATCCACTATAGTTACAGTTCCAGTACCCGAAGTAGTTCCAGCACCATAAGCACTAATTTCTTTCTCGCCTATTACATTAACTTTTGCTCTTAAATCCCCTGCACTATCAAAGTAAAACGCCTTGTCCCATATAGTTTTATCTAACTTGTTATTCCAACTAGTAAGATTGGCTTCTGTTATCTTGTCTAATGTAGTCTTGTTAGTATGTGTGTGGTTGTTCTCATTCCACTTAGCTATATTGGCATCTGTAAGTGCTGCTGGCTTCCCTTCTATATTAGTCCAAGTAACCTTAGTACCATCACCATTAACCCACTTCTTAGAAGCTGCGTCATACTTTAATATTTGCTCGTCTGCCAGATTGGTTAGTGTTACATCTTCCAGACCAGCTAATAATATACTGCTAGGTTCTATAGCTTGTATCATCTCTCTTAATATCCTACCTTGATTGGCTGACAAAGCAGCATCTACAGCTACAGAATCCAAGCCATCATAAATAGTAACTGAACCTGTAGGTGTATCACCACTTGTAGAACCTTGACCATAAGCAGTAATTTCACCTTCACCGATTAAGTTTCCAGTAAATACTATCTTTGATATATCTACTGTATAAGAGCCGTCACCATTATTAACAGCAGGTAGAAAATTTCCACTTAAAGAAGAACTTCCACCACCGCCAACATTAGTAACAGCTACATTACTAGCATTGACTACACCGTTACGAAATGTCTTATTTATATTTGTCCTTGTAAATTGCATATTACTTCTTTTCTATTAACCGTATTTCCTGCTTGCATAATCTATAATCTGTAGTAATGCTATCTACTATGAAGGTCTTATTAGGAAGAAAATTATCAGTCATAGTAGCATATACTTTAAACTTGTTCTGTAAGTTCAGATTCAGAATAGCAGAAGGTGTACTATATTGTGTTACTAGCCTATATATAAGATGCTCTTCCTGTCTATATATCTGCTTAGTAGCCTTATTATATACGTTATCCAGATAAGTAAAGCTAGTACTATTAGCACTATAGCAAACTGCACTATAGTTACATTCCTTATTATCCCAAGTACATATAGCAAAATCTTCTGAATCCATCTCATTTACAAAGTCCTCATTTATAATATTGCTGTATTCAGTATCAGAATCCTTTTCTTCTTCCTTTTGAAAGTTCTGAACTTTAGCCTGTATATCAAAATCACTAAGAAACACCGCATCACATCTATAGCTATTATCTATTTTGTGTGGATGGTATAATGTAAAGGTAGGTTTACCAGTAATCACTTCATTAGTGTTAGGCATTGGAATAGCGTAACCTTTCACCATCTATTCCCATCTTCCAATCAATGTTATTTTTAACTGGGAATATCCTGTTAATACAATGGTCTGACTGTCCTTGGTTATCAAAGTATAATTTGAATGTACTATCTGTAGTAGTCCACCCAGAACCATTCCAGTACATATTGCCATATTTTAGCTTACAGTCTATATAAAGATTATCTGGATTAAAGTTATCATCTTTGTTACTATATCCTTGCATTATATACATTTCAGATTCTCTATCCATAAATAGAAATTTCCCTTAATAATTAGATAAGTTGAACCACCAATGAAGCTAACATTATTATCATTTACTTCCAGTTCAAATAATGGTCTTAGTTTACCATCATAAGTATTATGAACGTGTAATAGTACATAGTCTGTGAAATTGATATTATTATACTTCTTATTAAAATCAGTAACCTTATCAAAGAAGGCTTTACAAATAGTAGCACCTACATAGTTCTGTGTAGTAGCATAGTTAATAGTAGAAGGTGCTGATATTTGTGCTAATGTGGTCTTATTATAATAGTAACATTTATAGTTACTGTTCTTTAGATACTTAAAGAAACATTTGTGCATACCACCTTTACCATCTTCATTTACTTCCTGCACATAAGACCAGCTACCACCATAGTTAGTTAAATACTTCTCATCCCAGATACTAGGTATAATGCTGTCAAAGCTGTATAGACTATCTTTAACAGTAACCTTATTATATACATTATCTAAGGATAACTGACCACCATTTTCAACATAATCACTGGCTTCTATTTCTTTAGACTGCTGTAATGTTACCTTAGTGGATGCTGTACTACCAATGATAAACTTATAGTAAGTATTGATTCCATTTTTAATAGCATCATAATCCAAGAAGTAAACCTTATCACCATCAGCTACAGCAGTTACATTAAGGTATTTACAAACTTCTTCCAGAACTTCCTGCATAGTCATAGGTTCATCATCTTCATCAAAGAAGTTCTGTTCACTGATATACATCTTACTAGGTAAACAAAAGTCAGATGTAGCATTTAATTGTGTATTATCTGAAATATAGAAAGAACTATAAGCATTACATTTACTAAGCAGATGGTTTATAATCTGGGTAAATGAAACTATATTCTTCTTACCGCCTATAGTGGTGTACTTATAATACTGTAATGTGCTAAGTGCATCTATGGCTTCTACCTCTATTTCTTCTAATTCATTCTCATAGCCTTGACTGTATAGATTGGGTGTTACATACCCAACCCATACAATACCATCAGTATTACTAAGAACTACCTTATTTTGTTGTGCTGTACTACTATACAATCAAACTTATAATCGTTTGTAATCATTCCTATAGTAGCACTGCTATACTTACAAGGTTTATATAAATGTGAATCAGAAGTTTCTAACTCGGTTATGAATGGTGTAGCAGATAAAGTAATGTTCTGCATTTCTCCAGAACCTATTTCCAATGTGTATAGCTTCTCATTTATATCATAGAATTGTGCTGTATATTTCATCTTACTTTAGCTGTTTTATTATTGTAATTGGCTAGAACTCCTACAAGTTCCTTTCCTCTAATCTTAAACTCTACCTGACCACCGCCAGCAGAACCCATAACCCCATTACCATTAAGCAGGTTAAACAGATTCCTTTGCTGTCTGTTATTAAGAATCATTTCACCAGCATTTACCCTAGCTAGGTTCATATCTCCAATAGTACTATTACCAGCGAATATACCACCAGTACTAAAGGAAGGAATACTAGCCAAAGCTGCTACTACAGCCGCTGCTGCTGCACCTGCCAACAACCATCCTACAAACGGTGTTTGAGCTGCACTGGCTACACCACTGGCAATAGCTTCACCTTTCTTGGCTGTAGTTAATGCTACAATTTGTGGGATAGCTGCTGCTACAGCACTAATCAAATTAGCACTCCAACTTAACCAAGCAGCAGCACCTTCATTGGTCATATTGGTTACAGAACCCATAATAGAAGCTATAGCACCTAGACTTTCTGCATACTCATTATTCAGTTTGATATTCTTATTAGTAATAGGGCTACTAAACTTAGGAAGTGAAGTAGGTATTTCTGGCTTCACTATACCAGCCAAACCAGCAGGTTTGCCATCTAACTTACCAATAGGTGCATTAGGATATTTGTACTGGAACTCTATTACCCTCTTCTGTTCAGTAAGTGCATTTAGTTCAGCATTGATTCTTATCCTATCTTCATTACTAATAGCTAGGTTTAATTCCTTTCTTAAAGATGCTATCTGTGCATCCAGTTCTGCTAATGAACCAGTAGGAATAACAGGTTTTAAATTTAACCTCCTCCATTATTAAAGACCATCCTTTAAATCCTGTCCTGCATCAGACATATCTCTCTTAATAGTAACCAGCCTTATCAGTAAAGGTTATAGCCTTATCTACATATCCTTTACTTCTTCACCGACTTCCGAAGTAAAGATATTCTGG
>ENA-OQAS01001386-OQAS01001386.1-human-gut-metagenome-genome-assembly--contig:-NODE-1386-length-11337-cov-2.341570_pt1 | contig 11337 bp, 14 predicted proteins | sample MGYA00242733_ERZ504523 | MGnify/ENA primary metagenome ERZ504523 (study PRJEB26092, sample SAMD00036239) | human gut metagenome | host: Homo sapiens | study: EMG produced TPA metagenomics assembly of... | reverse complement strand
GTAGCAATTGTGATTGCAGTTGGAGGAAGAAAAGGAATTTCATCAATTTTAAGTTTGATTTTTACCATGCTTTGTATCTTTTTTATTTTCCTTCCAATGATCTATCGAGGAATATCACCAATTCTGGCAGCTGTATTGGTGGTTGCATTTACAACGATTGTCACGATGTGTATGGTGGATGGAATTACAAAGAAGTCAATATCGGCAATGCTTGGAACGATCATAGGTGTCGTATTTTCTGGAGCATTTGCATTAATCTTTGGGCGAGTGACATCAATTACAGGTTATAATGTATCGGATATAGAAAACCTTGTTTACGTGGGAGAAATGACAGATATAAAAATCGGAGAACTCTTATTTGCAGGAATTTTGATTGCATCATTAGGTGCTGTCATGGATGTTGGAATGTCGATTGCATCGACATTAAATGAATTAAAAGAACAAAATCCACAAATGATGTTAAAGGAATTGTTTCAGTCAGGAATGAATGTCGGAAGAGATATGATGGGAACAATGACAAACACATTGATTCTTGCATTTACGGGAGGATCGATCAATACATTAGTGTTTATTTTTGCATATAATTATGAATATCAGCAAGTGATCAATATGTATTCGGTAGGAATTGAGATCATGCAGGGATTATCCTCAAGTCTTGGAGTTATCATGGCAGTTCCAATAACATCATGGATTGCTGCATTTTTATATAGTAGGAATCAAAAATAGAGAAAGGGCAGAAAAATAGGTAAAATTTTTCTGCTTTTTTTGATTTTCATCAATATAGGTGGTGCGTCTGAAAAAGAGCGGCGCGAGAGGAGTTGTACCTTCAAATATCGAGGTGGTTCATACGGTTTTTGTTTCAAATAATAGTCAGCAGCTTTCATTGATAGATAGCACATTTGGAACAACTGAAATATGAGATCGCGGAGGGACTGGGACTTCTGGATCGGGTGTTGGAAAGAAAAGAGAGAGAAATATAAACAGGAGCGTGAAAACGGAATGGTTTTCACGCTCCTGTTTTAAAATACAGAAATCTTATAGCGAATCTGCAAACACAATGCGCAGGGTATTGGCATATTTATTGCGAAAAGTGGGATCAAGACAGGAGTCTGTGACCAGACAGTCGATATTCTCCCAGACGGCAAACTGTGTCAGAGAAGAATAACCGGCTTTGCTGCTCTCGGCCAGAACGATACGGAGTCTGCGTTTTGGAGAGCAGCCTTTTGAACCTGACTGTAATCCAGATCACTACTGGTTGGTCCACTGCTGGCCTGGAAGCCTTCGCTCTCAAAAACGGCCGCATCCATATTTAACTGGTTCAGAAAATCAGCGGCAAAGGTTCCGGCAGAAGCCTGTACCTGAGGTGCCAGTACACCTCCACAGATAATGACCTGGTTCTGGCTTCCCATACAGACATTGATTACAGGGATGGAGGCGGTGATAATCGTATACCCGGAAAGCTGTGCGATGAGCCGGGCTAGACAGAGGGAGGTTTCTCCGCTGTCAAGAAAATGGTGGAACATGGGTAAGTAAAGACAGAGCCTTTCGTGCAATCTGCATTTTCGGAGAAGCAGTGTCGGTTTCTGGTTTCTTTTCGGAAGGGGGCACAGGAATTTCCTTTTTGTTGGAAGTCTTATGACCGCTCTGAAGCCAAGTTTTCATATCCTCATAAATGACGGGATGCTGAGTCAGCTGGTCAGCGCAAATGACACCGCCGAACCATTTATCGATAAGCCCCTGTTCCGTCAGGGCCAGTAGATCCCGGCGCATGGTTTCCCGAGATACATGAAAATAGTTGGCCAGATCCAGTGTCTTCATGGCGCCGTTCTTATTCAGCAGGTTGATGATTTGCATTTGCCGCTCTGCGGCATTTAATTTCTTCATGGAATCACGCTTTCTGATATATTGTTATTCTTATTTGTAGTTTATTTGAATTTGAGGTAAATGTCAAATGAAAAGTGTAAATTTACACATTGCAAAGTGGAAATAAAAAAGTGGAAATTACACATTGTAATGTGGAAATAAGAAGTGCAAATTAGGGAAATCGAAATAGAAATTAGTAAAAATGCATAAAATAAACGAAAAAAAATTGTTAAAATGTACAAAATTACAATATATAGTTGCAAATTTGCACATTTAGTGGTAGTATAAAGTTACAAGTTGAGGAAAGATGCAACTGTAGGAAGAAAAATGTGGAAAGGAGAATAAAAGGAAAATGATACCAATTATTATCATGAATCATGGATCTTTGGAAAAGAGCTGATTGCCACTGCGGAAATGGTAGTGGGAAAACTGGAAGAGGTACAGGCGGTTTCCCTGATGCCGGGGATGACGTTAGAAGATTATCTGGAGCAGAGCGAGGTTGCTGTGAATCAGGCAGGCGGCAAAGCAATAGTACTGACGGATCTTTATGGCGGAACACCTTGCAATGTGGCTATGATGCTCAGACAGAGATATGAGTTGAAGGTAATCTGCGGCATGAATCTTCCGATGCTATTAGAACTGGCAGGAGCCAGAGAGAGCGGCGAAGATGTAGCGCAGATTGCGGAAACGATTATGAATACGGCAAGAGAAGGAATTCTCGAACCAGCGAAAGAAGTAGAAGAAACAGAAGTTGATGCGTGGGGAGGAGATGAATAAGATGCCAGATATTAGATTAGTGAGAGTGGATTTCAGATTGATGCACGGACAGGTAGTAACCGCCTGGCTGAAACAGGTATCGGCAAATGCGATTTAATCGTAGATGATCAGCTTGCGGCGGACAAATTTTTGGCGCAGGTGTTCCTGATGGCGAAGCCTCAGGGCGTGAAGGTGGCTATCCGTTCTGTGGAGAAGGCAGTAGCGGCGTTCCAGAAGGGGGTATTCGGAAATGAAAAGATGTTGATTCTCTTTAAAACTGTGGAGAGTGTAAAGAGAGCATACGATCTGGGATTTCCGCTGGAGAAGCTTCAGCTTGGAGGCTTGGGAAATGGCACGGACAAGGTGATGATTTCCAAAGAGCTTTCTCTGAATGAGGAGGAAGTGGAAAAGCTTCTGGACATGCAGGACAAGGGCGTAGAGATTACGCTTCAGATGACCCCGAGGGATTCAGTTATTAAATTGGATGACGCGGTGAAAATGGTGCATGAGCACACCAAGGAATAAACAGTAAGAAGGAGAAAGAGTTATGAGTATAAGCTTAGCTTTAACGTTTGGCATTATGTATTGGTTATCACAATGCAAACTGTGGTATGGAATACTGCATTTGCTTCGTCAGCCGATGGTACTTGCAGTACCGATTGGCCTGATTATGGGAGATCTTCTCAATGCGATGATTATGGGCGCATCTCTCCAGATGATTTATCTGGGAGCGATTGCACCCGGTGGAACGCTTCCTTCCGACGAGGGGCTGGCAGCATGTATCGCAATTCCTCTGGGACTGCAGGCAGGACTTTCACCGGAAATTGCAGTAACTATTGCGGTACCTATCGGACTTCTGGGAGTGCTGTTGGATAACTTGAAGAGAACTTATCATTCCTACTTCGTCCATCTGGCAGACAAGGCAATAGAGGAAAATAATATCAAGAAAATGCGCCGGGCAGAGTTTGGTATCCTTTATTCTGTTCCATTCCGCTTCGTGTAATTCCGGCTACTCTGACACTGTGCTTTGGAGTAGATGCCGTAACCGCTTTCCTGAATGCCATTCCTGCATGGGCAACTAACGGCCTGAGCGTAGCAGGTGGTCTGCTTCCGGCTCTGGGCTTCGCAGTTACCATTATGGTAATCGGAAAAAACGTCTGCTTCCGTTCTTTATCCTTGGTTTTGCACTGGTGGCATACAGTGGAATCAATACCATTGGTGTAGCAGTATTCGCAATCTGTATCGCACTTCTGCAGGGCAACTATGTGCAGGCAGATGAAGAGAAGGGTGCACTTGGATTTGACGATGACGACGAAGAAGGAGGGTTTTAATCATGGCAGATAAATTAGTATCAAAGAAAGATATTATCAAAGGATGGGCGAAATATTATCTCTGTGCAGAGGTTTCCTCCGGTTTTGAGCGTCTGACTGCTCCGGCATTTTCCTTCGGCATGGATCCGGTGCTGAATAAACTGTATCATGACAATCCTGAGGAATATAAGGAAGCGTTGAAGAGACATCTGATGTTTTATAATTGCGAGGCAACCTGGGGCTCCATGCTTTTCGGTATGTCCTGTGCGCTGGAGGAAGAGCGGGCTGTCCGCCTGAAGGAAGGAGCGAGCAAGGAAGAGTTGGACGCTCCTCAGAACTGATTTCAAACTTAAAGATTGGTCTGATGGGTCCGCTGGCAGGCATCGGTGATTCTGTCAATCATGGTATGCTACGGCCGCTGCTGATATCCTTGTTTATTCCGCTGGCATCTGCAGGCGCATGGATTGCAGGTGTAGCACCTCTGCTGATTTGGGGCGTTTGCATTTCCCTGTTTGCGTATTTCCTGATGAGCAAGGGTACTCTCTGGGACAGAAATCCGTAGTAAACATTCTGCAGTCCAGTGCTTTGACGAGACTGATTAATATGGCAAGCGTTCTGGGACTCTTTATGATGGGTGCTCTGTCATCCACCTATGTGAAGCTGAAATCGGTTGTATCCTGGACGGATGTTGCAGGTAAGGCAGTTTATCTGCAGGACAAGCTGGATGCGATCTTCCCGAATGTGCTTCCGTTGCTGGTGGTATTTGGTGTTTACTTCTACATTAAAAAGGCAGGCCCTAAGTATGTGAGAATCCTGGTATTCCTGATTGTGGCAGCTCTGCTGCTGTCCTTCCTGGGAATCGTATAAGAATAAGTAATAGGAATAAGTAATAGGAGAAAAAAATGAGTGAGAAAATGAGTGAGAAATGGATTGATCTTTCCGGTAAGGTTGCTATTGTTACCGGTGGAGCTATGGGTATCGGAGAAGCTATTGTAAAGGATTTGAAGGGCTGCGGCGCAAAGGTGGCTATCTTTGATATGGCAGAACCGAAAGATTATCAGGAGGATGAAGACACACTGTTCATCAAGCTGAATATCTGCGACCGTGCGGCTGTGGAAGAGGCTGTAGATCAGGTAGAGAAGAAGTTTGGTCATGTGGATGCTCTGATAAACAATGCAGGAGTAACCCGTCCGCGAATCCTGGTGGATTACTATAAGGAATGCCCTCAGTACGAGCTGAGTGATGCAGACTTTGACTTCATGGTAGGCGTGAATGAAAAGGGAACTTATATCATGACACAGACTGTGGCAAGAAAGCTCTTTGAGCAGAAATCGGGTGTTATCATCAATATGTCCTCCTGTGCAGGTCTGATGGGCTCCCGTGGACATAGCTGTTATTCTGCTACGAAGGCGGCTATTCATGGATTCACCATTTCCTGGGCAAAGGAATTGGGTCCTTTCGGTATCCGTGTGGTGGGTGTGGCACCTGACATTTTGGATCGTACACCAGCAAATAATGATGAAAAGTATCGAGCTCAGGCTTATGGAAGAGGTTGGCCAGTGGATACGAAGCCGGAGAAATTCTTTGAAAATTACAAGAGTTCGATTCCACTGGGAAGACCGGGTCATCTCTCAGAAACAGCAGATCTGATTTGCTATTTGATTTCTGATCACGCTACCTATATTACCGGAATCACCATTCCTGTATCTGGTGGAAAGAGTAAAGGGTGATGAAATGAAAAAAGCAGTCATTATCGGAGCCGGACAGACCGGCCGAGGCTTTATTGCTCCGATTGTGCAGGAAAATGGATATGCCATTACTTTCCTGGATAAGGATCATGCCTTGGTGGAGCAGCTCCGGAAAGAAAAAGAATATACCGTATCCTATTTTGGAGGAAAGCGGGAACCGCAGCACATCAGTGGTTACTCAGCACTGACTACGGATGAAAAGGAAGCAGTGAATGCCCTGGTGGAGGCAGACGTGGTATTTGTCAGTGTTTTTGCCAGTCATGTAGGGGAGCTCGCAGAGCTCCTCGGTGAAGCAGCTTCCAAACGAGCAGAGAAGCTTACGGTATTTTGCTGTGAGAACGGTGTCAATGTAAAAAAACCGTTGATAGAAGAAGGTGTAGATGCGGTCATCAGTGAAGGAGTGATTTTCTGTACAACTCTGAAGCCGGAGGCAGAAAAACTGGATCTCATCAGTCAGGATTATCCGGAGCTTCCGGTGGACGGTAAGGTACCGGGGCTACAGGTTCATCTGGATCGCATGCCTTGGGAGGAGGATTTCCCGGGACTGATTCAGAGAAAAATCTATACCTATAATTTCATGAGTGCCGTAGTGGCTTATCTGGGAGATTATAAGGGGTATGAGGTCTACGGTGAGGCGGCCAACGACCCAGAGATTGCGGCATGATGCTGATTTGCTTCCAGTACTGAGCCGAATCATTGGAAAGGAATACGGGGTGCCTTATGAGGTACAGCTGAACTTTACTCAGAATGCCATTGCCAAGTTCCAGAACCGAGATATCTATGACACGATTTACCGGAACGCAAGACAGGCAGAACGGAAGCTGGGACTGAAGGAACGAATGCTGACACCGCTTCGGCTGGCGGCAAAGGATGGCGATGACACCAGAGAAATCGCACTGGTAACGGCGGCCGCTATTTATTATGGAGAGCAGAAGGAAGCATTAGACTGTGAGAAAATTCTGAGCGACATGAAAACGGATCCATATCTTCAGAATGAGACAGAGTTGATAAATAGGTTCCTGGAAGGAATGCGTCGGAAAGAGAAACTGACTTCGCTGCTGAAGGATGTGTAGAAAAAGAAAATTCCTTGGAATGATAATAATGCAGGAGATGGGGCTGCGCACTAATTGGTGCGCAGCTCCTTTTCTTGTGGGGGAAAACTTACACTTAGAGAGAGGGGATGGACAGCAGTCTCTTTACAGACAGCTGGAAGGAGATTCTGGAAGACCCGGAGATTCAGATTGTCATCGAGGTTATGGGTGGAATCGAGCCTGCCAGAACCTATATCACGGAGGCACTTCACGCCGGTAAGCAATTCATTTACACTGATTTCTAACTCCTTACAAAGAGGTAAGAGTAATGAAATCTCAGGCAAGTCATTTCCGCATTTCCATTTTGAAACAGTCTTATTACTAATTCCAAGAAATATCAGCTAATTGTTGTTGTGTAAGCTTTTTATGCTTACGTTCTGTTGCTATAAATTCACCAATCTTAATTTTGAAAAATAAAAACTTACCACAAATTGCAGATGAATTAGAAGAAGATGTAATAGAAATTGAACCTATTTACAAATTGATTAAGGACAATCCAGATAAAACAAAAGAAGAGATTTATAAGATGCTAGATTTATAAGTTAAAAATATACATTTAAATATTCTTCAAACTCTTTAATAATTGACTTTTTAAATCTGCATAGTTAGTGAAATAATTGCATAAATCCTACCTTATTTCTCAAAATCAGAGGAATACATATATATATTTCCATCAAAAGGAAGTGTATTTCTTGTTTGCAATTTATTATAATAGAATTATAATGAATCGGCAATAAGAAAGCCGAAGGCGCAAAGCTTAACTAGAAGAAAGAAAGGAACACAAAAATGTTAACAATATTTATTTTTAATCTTTTTATTGGAATCTTTGGAAAAATATTTTCTTTGGAATAAGAGCGGCATGGGGAATTTCTAAATTTGTTTTGATGGTAGTATTTTTTCCAGTGGTCTTGCTTGGAATGTTGGTTGTTGGACTTGTGAAACTTGCATTTCCATTATTGCTCATCTTTGGAGTGATCGCAATGTTTGGTATGGATCGATAAAATTAAAAATAAGAGATTTATAAAGGATGAGGTGTTTTTATAGGATATCTCATCCCTTATTCTATAGAAAAAGAGAAGTGCTGGTATTTTTATAACCCACCATATGTAATAAACTATAATCATCAAAGAGATAAAGTATTCAAGAAGGAGGAACTGACAATGAAAGGTTTATTGGATAATATGTTTGACTTTGATCACGATGGGAAGCTTGGATTTTTTGAAAGAGCAGCAAAGAGACAGTTTATTAATAACATGATGGAAGACGATAAGAAGAAATCAGAATCCGATGCATATCAATATTCCAGTGGATCTGCTGATTACGACAGGACAGAACTTGAGATGTCAGGATTGGACCCGGAAGAATTAGAATTCATGGATCCGGAAGAACGAAGAGAAACGTTGGAAGATGCAGGACTTGATCCAGATGAATATGATTTTTAATAGGATACAAATTTTGCATGAGGTGAATTTTACTGCAAAGTCCATGTAATGTACAGAAAGGGAAGTTTTATATGGCAAAGACATATTTTACATTAACAGGAACAAAACATTATTATGGTTCAGATTTTTTGGAAAAAGGTATGAAGATAATTCTGGAAAAAGAGCCAGACAATGAGTATGACAAAGAAGCAATTCAGGTAAAGATGAAGGGGATGGGGAAGATTGGATATGTAGCGAATAGTCCGTATACGATCATAGGAGACAATATGAGTGCAGGAAGGATTTACGACAGGATCGATGACAAGGCAAAAGCGAAGGTTGTAATGGTAACATCAACAGGAGTACTATGTAGATTAAGCAAGAAGAAAAAAAAGAAACTTTTATCAGAGTTAGAACCAGAACATAAAGCAGTTACAGTAAAACAAGATATGGTAACAGAAGAGAAGATTTTGGAAGCATTAAGACAGATTGAAGAGTAAAACAAAGGGCAGAAGCAACAAGAATACTATGATGTATGCTATAATTATATTATCTTAAAACGCATCATAGTAAGGAGAAAAGCTGCCATGCCAAAAGGAAAGAATCAGAAGTTTAAATTATACCGCCTCGCACAGATCATGTTAGAACAAACAGATGAAGAACATTACATCACAATGCCAGAGATCATGTCGGCTTTGGCAGAATATGAAATTACAGCTGACCGCAAGAGTATTTATGCGGATCTTAAAGATCTTGAGGAATTAGGAATTGAGATAGATGGAGAACGAATTGGAAGCGGATATCATTATCATGTAATCGGAAGGAATTTTGAATTACCAGAATTAAAACTTCTGTAGATGCGATCCAGTCATCAAAGTTTATCACAGAGAGAAAGACGAATGCATTGATCAAGAAATTAGAAAAGATGGTCAGCAAGTACGATGCCCAGAAGCTGCAGAGACAAGTCTATGTATCGGGGCGAATTAAGACAATGAATGAAAGTATATATTATACGGTAGATGCAATTCATAATGCGATCACGGAGAATAAAAAGATCAAATTTCAATATTATCAATGGAATGTAAAAAAGGAAATGGAGCTTCGACACAACGGAGCATGGTATCTCATTAGTCCATGGGGATTGTCTTGGGATGATGAGAATTATTATTTGGTAGGATTTGATTCAAAAGCTGGCAAGATCAAACATTACAGTAGATAAGATATTAAGGATTCAGATGTCAAAAGAAGAAAGAGAAGGAAAAGAGCATTTTCAGAAGCTTGATATGGCCGATTATGCAAAGAAAAGTTTTGGAATGTTTGGTGGCAAAGAACAAACAGTAAAATTACTGGTCCATAATTCATTGGCAGGGGTTATCATTGATAGATTTGGAAAAGATATCATGATGATTCCAGAAGATGAACAGTATTTTACTGTGAATGTAGATGTCCATATCAGCCGGCAGTTCCTAGGATGGGTATTTTCATTAGGAGAACAAGTCAGAATCTTAAAGCCGGATGAAGTAGTGGTGGAGATGAAAAAAGAGATTAAGAGATTAAACCAGCAGTATCAATTAATACGTGAACCAAATCGCGTCATCTAAGCCAATATTGTATGGGGTTTCATCTGTCATTTTCCATGATTTCTTACTTGTCGTGTAAACGATGCGTTTATTATATAAGACAGATAATAAATTATAATGGGAGGTTGGGAACATGAAATTTTTTAGGATGGAAAAATGGGGGAAACGTTCATTTTCTCTTGCGTTTATTTTATCTATTTTTTCAATAATTATTGTAGCGTATGTTGTGAAAATTTCGAAGGAATCATGGAATTACAGAATAGATGAAACACAATGTCATAAAAGAGAGGGGGTAATAGAAAAAGTTCAAGATGGAAAAGAAATTTCAAATGGAAAAATTCTTAAATTTATAAAAGTTCAAAATGGTGATGAGATTTGTATATTGAGAAAGAAGGGAGTGGATGAATATCCTGGTATTTCAAAGAAAGACCTTCAAATGATAACAAAAGGAAAAAAAATTAGATATTTAAAAGATCAAAAGAATATAATAAATAAATACAATTTAGCTTATGATTTACAATGTGGTCAAAAAAAATATATGCCTATTAAGCAAATGAAAAAGATAGAGATGTGGAATTATGTTAAAGATATAGGGCTAATAATTCTAATGATAATATTATCAATTTCAATGATTGGAGTTACAATTTATCTTTATTGGTTAGCTGATACAAAAGATATGTATATATATGATTAGGAGATACGGTTTTTAAGGTTTGTTGAGCACGATATGATAAAAATTGTATATATTCATGAAAAAATACCTTTTTTCTATAAATGCAAAAAAACAGCTCTGGGACTTTAACAAATCTGATAAGACTAATTAAGGCTCAGGTTCAATGTTCAATCGGGATTGATGGAGGAGAACTCTATTTTTCCAGTCGCTCAATATTAAAAATAATGGAGTCAGATATAGGAGGATATATGAAGTTTCGTGAACTTCCACAAAAATGGAAAATGACAGTGAACTCATAGGGGAACGTATTGAGATTCCAAGAGACGGAAAAGCCAGTGTAAAGGCAAATCTTTATGTGCCGGATTCTATTGGAGATGAACGCTCGGAGTATGGGTTAGGAGTAATAAAGAAAATTTCTAAAGAACTGACTCAGCGATATGGAAAGGGATATGATAGAAGCAATTTATATCATTGTCTTAAGTTTTATAAAACCTTTCCTGAAATTGTCGACACGGCGTGTAAACAATCCGGTATTATTATTACCGCATGCTCAAAACCCAGAAAAAGAGCTTACGGAATATGGGTATAAGGTCGAGAAAATATCTATGAAAGGACAAATTGTTATCTTTAGGAGGAAGCATGTCAAATATAGCAGTAATTACAGAAGGGAATAATTTCCTCTGGGTCTTTTTTAATATTCCTCGAAAATTGAGAATTACATATGTTCAATTCTTTGTATTAGGTGTATATTTTGAAAAGTTGTCCGGCTATACTGACAATATCAAAAGGCAGAACTGTTAGAATGAGGTGAGCAGATGGATACAGCACAGAGAATAAGGATAATTCGGATGATTGAAAAAATAGAGAAGAACCCAGAATTCAGTAGTAAAATCGG
>ENA-OQAS01001385-OQAS01001385.1-human-gut-metagenome-genome-assembly--contig:-NODE-1385-length-11340-cov-3.542049_pt1 | contig 11340 bp, 17 predicted proteins | sample MGYA00242733_ERZ504523 | MGnify/ENA primary metagenome ERZ504523 (study PRJEB26092, sample SAMD00036239) | human gut metagenome | host: Homo sapiens | study: EMG produced TPA metagenomics assembly of... | reverse complement strand
TTGCCATATGCCTTCTCGTTGTGCTTTCTCTTTGTCAATCTTGAAAGCCCACACGAACTTGTATTGACCGGAACAAATCTTATTCGACTGTTATACCGAAAGGTTGTTTTGTTCGTTCACAGGCTGCCATTACTGCAAAAGCTTCATTGCTTAATGTTGTCATAATCTGCTATGAGTTATACTTTTTGAGGTAAAAGTAATTACTTTTCCTCAAAGCAACAAGATTTATACGTATTTCCCATTAAAATTTTTTGCTTTTAGAGTATAAATTTTAATTTTGCAAGCAAAATTCGCGAAAAAGAATGGGTTTATATTGGCGTAGAAGCACTAAAATTCTTCCAGGTGTACGAATTAACTGGAGCAAAAATGGACCAAGCATATCAATGGGACCTAAAGGAGCAAAGGTGAACATTGGCAAGCGTGGAATTTATGTATCTGGAGGTATTCCAGGTACGGGGCTTTATTACCGTCAAAAAGTGGGTGGAGGATCAAAATCAAATAGTTCTTCAACTACTGGAACAAATCCTCCAACCAATGCCACTACTCAGACAACATTTGGATTCTCAAAACAGGGTTGCCTTGTGTTCATTGTTGCGTCTGTAATTCTTTCGTTGCTACTTCAAGCAACTTCATAACAGCTGCATTGGTTGCAGTAATTGCTGGATTATATTGGTTCTTCTTCATGTCACGAAAGAAGGCTTCTACTCCACAACCAAACACGAATGCGACACGACCCACGCAGCCTGTTCCAATTTCACCCCCATCTACACCAACTCCTTTTCAATCGGCTCCTTCGTCTAACGATATTGATGTAAAGGTTGCTGTAGCCGAAGTTGAGCATCTTATTACTGAGATTGACAATACGACAGACAAGGTGAAACTACCATCAATCTACCGTAAGCTCATGTCAATCATCTATAAGTTGGAGAAAATAAATGGCGTTGAAATTAAAGGACTTCCGATTGAGATAGCAAAGAAACGTATATTAGAAAACTATCGCAGACGCTTGAACTCTTAAAGAGTAAATTTATGCAATATGTTATAGCCATAGTTATAATAGCCATCATATTATATTGGACTTGGGAAATTCTTCTCATGTTGTTTCTATTGTACGGAATAGAAATAATTGCCAAATCTATATATAAAAAGTTCGAGCACACATGCTGTACTTTACATGTATTTGTGGATAGTATATGGAGGATTTGCCTTCCTTCTTCTATGTTTACCAATTACACATGTGCGCTGGTTCAAAGGCGAAAGGACTTGGTTGGAAAAGTTGTATAATACAGAGTATCTGTCTAAGATAGAGGAAGATTGTAATAAATACATAGCATTTATTTTAGAAAACCAATTAAACGAATGTAAAATCCATCCATCTTCTACTATATATAATCTGTATAATAGAATTGCGAGTCAGGATGCCGAGAATTTGTATCTTGATTTTCGTGTCGGAATGCTTGCTAAAACATTCTATGATATGAACAAGAACGAATATGACAATGATTACTACCGGTATTCATATATGTATCCAGAGGTTTATGATAATAAATTCAAGAAGTACGAATTGCTTGATGGAGTGAATTTTATATTAGATGGTATTTTCGTAAGAAAAAGGTTACAAGGTATTGTGTTACGTGATTCGGAGAGTAGTTCTGAAGACGGATGCTTTAAGGCGGAAAAGTTATCTAAGACAATTAGAAAGAAATTTGGAGATCCTATAGAGACCTCAAAAGATTCTGCTAATTATATAGCAAAGTGGTTGTTTGATGATAAGCATATTATAGTGGCCTCGATATGTGAATTTAAAGGGAATGGTGGTGATGATACATATTATTCGTATTACAACGAGTCTCAACGCTTCACAGGCATCATAATATATAATCCACATTCTGTCATACCTTTAATCGAAGAAGAAAGATTAGCACGTAGAGAAGCTGCAAGAGTCGCAAAAGAACAGAAAAAGAAGAAGCAAGAACAAGCACGGAAAGCATTACTAAAACAACAAGAAGAACAAAAAGCTATTCGTCAGAAAGAAATTACAGATAGTATTTTGCAGCAAAAAGAAAAAACGACATTCAAAATGGTTTCTAATAATTTTATAATGCATATAGTATCAGCGACTACAGCAATTATATCGTTGATATTACTTATGGCATCTGTATATTATGGTTTGTATGAACAATGGATTTATGTGGCGATTTGCATTGTTGCCATCTTATTGGATTTCTACATCCATATGGTGTTAGTAAATAAAATCAACAATAGATGCGATAGTAAACAGGCTAAGTCAAAGAAAACTACCAATCTGAAAGATTAGCGTTGGACTCAACCTTTTCTTCTATATCGTCTGGTAAATTATAAAAGAAGTCAAAACCAGTGATACGTTCAACTTGGTCAACGCTATTAACATAACTTGACTGTGGATTGTTGCATGGATGATTTTTGTAGATAAAGCCAATAGCCTTTGGCGTGCCATTCATGCACAGAACCACCTTGAAGAATCCTTCAGGAACAGTCACTTTGTTAGGACCAATCGTTTCGTGCTTACCCTTATACAAAATGGGGCCTGCAACAATGTAGATGTCACCATACTTGTTAGCCCAATTACGGCAAGCGATCTCCAACTCATTCCAATCACCACAGTTAAGATTATGATCCTGTGGACATATATTTGTAAGGAAAAACGACTCCCTCATCGGCTCAAATCCCCATTTGTTGTCACCTGCGGGACACATGTGACCACGGTCATAACCAGAGCCTTTGTAATCAACAAGTTCTGCTCGTGGCGCAGGCACCTCATCATCTACAATAAAGTTTGACAATCTCCTCTGATCACCATTTGTGTGGTCTGAAATTAAATGCCAAGCCACCCACTTCGGAATTTTATTCACCTTGTCATATGAGGTAGTATAAGCAGTCCTCTTTAGGATAAAATCGTTGTCAGAATAGGCCGGAACCTCCAAACCTTGATAATTTTGTTGGCTGATGCTTACGGATTCTGTTGCATTTTGCGTTAAGATTGTTTGTTTTGCCTCTGGTGATTCCTGTGCATTTGCAAACATCCCAATTATTATCTGGTCTATCTTTCCTGGTTGACAGCCAAACAAGGAAAGACATTATAGTAGTTAGGAGTAATCGTATCATAAATACATGCTTATTTTTCGCCTAAGCGCAAAGTTATAAAAATTCACGCAAAATAGGCAAAACTATTCATTTTTCTTTTCCAAAATAATACATGTTTCCCAAAGATAGAAAAATCAAAACTTACCAAACCGTAGAAGATAATGATTGCCTTATGGGTCAGAACCGAATGCATCACACAAAAAGACTAATAATAATCATAGAGTGAAGATGCTTTACTTGATTCTAATTTGAGATTTTTCATAAGTCATTTCCTGTAAATGCTGATATTGTTCTTTCACCGCCCGATACATCGAATAATGTGCAAAGGATTCTTTCTTATACTTCACACTACTAACAGAAGCAGCAACAGCCCACACCATAATAACGACAACGAAGACCACGGCATATCGAAGTTTGATATGATGTCCACGTATAAACATCCCATTGATATTAGGTGGAATAATGGTTACAGGACTTTTCAACTCATTGATTTTGACAAATATCTCATCCTGCCGTTTTAATATGCTTTCGGTATTTGCTTCGATATTCATGCGATTGAGATTATAATCGCAAACGTGCCGATAAAGATATTCAAGAAATCTGGACTTCTGCTTGAATAATTCAATAAGCTTCGGAAACCATAGCGAGAACGGCAATGTGTCCGATTGTTGCTTCCAGATATGCTTCTTCACCACTGATAACGCATCGTTCCAGCAAGTACAGAAACTTTGGCGACTCCATTATAAATGGTCTTTTCATCGAAGTCCACTTTTACTGATTGCTCTGGTTTAGGGACTGTAGTATTCTGTTTTTCAATACATTCTTTTAGCTCGTTGATACTTTGGCGCAAATTTGCAAGATTTGCAGCTACTACATCTTCTTTCATTATCTTCTACGTTTTGAGGGTTTATAAAAAAGTTCATGTTGTTGTTTTCCCTTGTCTTTGTCATCTCGCCATCCTTGTTCGTTACTGGTTCCTCCACCTCCACCGGAAGTTATGGCTTGATGAGGTTGAACAACCAGTTCCGCTGCCACATTACCCAATGTAGCGCAAAGACTGTTAAAACTCAAATCACGGTCAAGTTTAGAACCGGCTATACTATACTCATTTTGACAGAATGATATACCACGAATTTTATCAGAGTTATCTGTATGATTAAAGCGCATACCTATACCCTGACTTTTGAGAATGCCAAGAAAATCATTCCAAGAACGAGATACAGCCAGTGCATCAAGAGTTGCAGAACGTAGATTATACTTCCGTAATTGATAAGGGCGCAAACGACTCTTGTTTCTGGCTTTACTATTCTTTGGGGCAAAGTACAGTCCATATTCTTTAGTCAAAGCCCGACATACTTTAGTATTACGTATTCTTTCATTGCTGTCAGAAATGAGATTGCCATCATTGTCTATCCGATTGAACACCAAATGACAATGAGGATGTTTCGTGTCGTGATGTCGGGTTATGATATATTGAGTATTGCGAATCCCCATTTGTTCCATCCATTTCTTAGCAATCTCTACCATCAGCGTATCTCCTTCTTCGTTATCAGGGAAACGACTAATGTCGTACGAAGAAAAAGCAAGTGATACGTGTTTCACCGGACTTTTTACTTTCGGGCGCATGGACGCTTGTATCTGAAAAGAATCAGCTATGGTTTTATTACTGATGACACAGACACCTTCGTGTGCTAAAAGTATGGCACATTTCTTCTTGTTCTTTTGGTCATTGGCATAATTCACTATTCCTCCGAAATCTGCTCTTGTTTTAATCTTTGCTATCATGGCTATTGTTCTTTACTTGGGTGATAATTCTACTGACTTCTGATATGATTGAAAAGCATTGTTGCTTGACTGCTTCCAAACCATAAGTGTGCATCTGATGGGCAATCTGATTGACATTGTTAGCGATTCCGGAAAGGTCACGGATTGCCGATGCCATTTCCGGACTGATACGCTGACAGACCTGACAATCCATTGCCGCCTGATGGCAAAATTCATTGACAGACAATCCTGCCTGTTCCGCTTTGGATTGGATATAGATATAGTCGTTCTCGGTAAACATTACCCGAAAACATTTGGTACGTTTCTGATAGTTCGCCAACTTAGGCGACCGCCAAGTTTCTTCTCCTTCATATTTATCTTAACTTTCAATGTTCATGAATTGATTTTTGAGAGCGGCAGTTTATCAGCTTGCCGTATAGGTTTTAGTGGCACTAAAACACAAACTTGCCACTCAAAAAATCTTCCTATATTTCCCCTGCTCTATTCGGCATAGCTTACCATCTTTGATAAAGGCTTCTATCCACTTGTTTGCAGTACTTCCATTTTCACCCAAAGATGAAACCTGTACATCATAATCCTTCTTCGTGAAAGTATCGGGTAACATATTATAAAGGGTATTCCTTCGTGCATAAACGCCGGTCTCTTGCGAAGCGAAATTGAATCGTTTGGACTGATTTCCTGACAAATTCTGATAAATGAATACGGCATGATAAAGTAAGGTTTCGCAAATATTCATGGCTGTAGAATAGTCATACTCATGGCAGACCAGTTGCTCTGTCTTGTCATGTGAGGAAGAATTGCGATGTACATTCTCCAAATGCCGGACAGCGGTCAACACCATCATTATACGATAAGCAATTAGTCCCATCCGTCTGACTACTCCTTGCATCTTGTTATCCACTTCGTCACAACACTCCTCATTCACACGGCTGAGATATTCAATAAAGTGTTCCTGCAAATCGGAGGGAAGGGAAAAGGAATAATTTCCCTGTCGTACAAATTCTTCATGCAGATAGCAGAACTTATCTCCCAATAGTTTGAACATTGCGTTCTTGGATTGAGAAATATCGCTTGTGGCAAACACATTTCTTATGCCTCGCTTGAAGCGGATGATATAGAAACAAAAACGGCTCATCAACCATTCTCCGCATCAGGTATCAATCTTCTTACCTGTTCGGGAGTTCCAGCCAAAGCTACAGAAACTCTCGGATTAGCTACTTCACAATACTCTCTATCCTTGCGACGGCTCAAACTTACCAACTCATGATGAAATGCCTTTCGCAACACATCGGAATAATTGCCATAGTCCGACTTCAATGTTTGGCTTAACGTGTCGCCCTCCGACTCAAACAACAGTCCAACTCCGTCATTATCTCCCAGTATCTTCAAGAAAGAGCTTGCGCTGCTATTGGCAGGAATGACGAGCATACACATGGGCGGCTCGGCTGGCATAGTCATTCCATTATCTTTCTTACCTTTGATATAAGCATTCATCGCTTCTTTATATTCCTGTTCCAATCGCTTTGAAAGTTCATGCAAATGGCGGTTAATGGGTACTACCAGTCTCTGCATAGGGTTAATGCCCCTTTTCCCATACCTGCATCTGCTACAACAAACAGATAAAGATTCGGATAAACAATGCGCTCATCGTACACACCACAAACATTATGAAAGCATACCGACAAACACACAATAGCCCCAATCAATATCGTGTCACGGTCATCCGCCGAGATGGAATTGTTGACAACCTCATTTAGAAAAGGAGGAAGATGCTCAAACACACATTCAGGAAATGCAGGAAGTTCTTCTTCTGATTTTATCCATTTGCCCGTTTTGCCATTTTGGATATTTGGCAAATGGATAAATGTTCCTTGCCGGACAGAGCCAATGAGATTCCAGCTTGATTTGCCAAATGGAAGAAAGAACGGACAGTAATGCCTTGCCCTTTGGATTGCAGACAATGCGTATATTGTTTGTCTGTTTCTTCCCTTTGATAAGTAGGGTAAAATCTGCTGATGCGATGATAATACTCCCGTCCGTTCTCTCCTAATCCATTAACAAGTGCAAAACCCAACTCCACCCAATCTTTATAATTGGGTGCTATATCAATGGCACGTTGTTCTATCTCCCGAACAACACTTTCTACATCGCCTTTTACCTTATTATATATAGGAGCAATATCAGGCGTATGTGTTTGCAGTATTTCAGAAGGGACATTCTCCCAATCTTGGGCGGAAAAGATTTTCTTCGACATCATCTTTGTATTTAGGGTTAATATATGCTTGTGGGTCGTGGGGTAAAAAGCATGAACGAGCCACATCACTGCCGGACATATCCACTAATGGCAAACCTGTCGCTTTGATACAGTTGGCGACAGCCTTGAAGTACCGGGAATGTTCCCATCCTTTCAAGTCAACAGGTATTATCCACTTCAATCCATTACCGGATGGGCTGACAAATAACAGTTCCGTATCGAAATACTCATGATTGAGTAATTGCTGTTTTAGCTCCACGATATTCTCCACATGGTCGAAATCCAAACACATCAATCCTGAGTGCATAATCAGTTCCTTTTCATTCCGTTTGCGGAATAATCCCGAAAAAGTACAATAGTCGAAATGGGTGGCTTTGTATCTTTTGGATTCGAGAGAAGGCAGCATCGAACGCAGGGACTCGGTTTGTGGTTGCGCATAATGCCCGATGACATAACGATACACATCCACAATGCCCACAGCCCTTATCGGTTCGATGTTTTGAATGGGCTTACGAAAGAATGAAAAGCAATAATCTGTTATTTCCATCATCTGATAATCTTTTTAGATTCGACAAATCGTCTGGCTTCTTCCATTAAGTCATCTTGGGTTTTGTGCGATTTGTTCTTCAACCAATCGTCAATTTCCGATTGCAAGAAAGCCAAAGCCTTATTTATTTTATGTACGGGAATCTGTTTGGTAGATACCCATCCATAAACTGTCTGTTTGGCTGGATGTGATGGCAGATAAGCACAAAGTTCGTCTATATCCATCCACTTGGGTGAATTACTTGCTTGCTTATGTTGCAAGGCATTTACTTTGGATTGTAGTGCTTCTACAGACTCAATCAGGTAGGACAACGCATTCGGCATTTCCTCCAATGAATTTACTTTATAGGCCATTTTTTCTTCGTATTAAAGTTGATGCCGCAAAAGTATAGGGATGTTTATGAGTGCTAAATAGGTGCTTGAAAGCCACCAACAAGCCACTTATTTGCCACCGACGGATTTAATTTTCATTAACCTAAGGATTGGTTGGAAGAGATAATAAAATGGGGAAAAAACATTATTGCCAATAATAATATCATCCCTGATAACGCATATACTACAAGATACCCCTCAAAAAGGCGATGCTTCATGAGGGGTAAACGGTGGTGAGTGTATCGTTGGTATTATATAAGTCGCTGGTGCTCAATGGTGGAAGTCTCCACTATAACCTATAAGTCCAAATTTCCTATATGTAATGTATTGGCGGCTTTCTCTTTTTGTTCGTTTACGATATGCGTATAAATCTGCGTGGTTTTGACGTTTGTATGTCCCATCAACGACTTAATGGTGTATATGTCAACACCATTTTCCAACAATAGCGAAGCGTAGCTATGCCGGCCACAATGGAAGGTGATATGTTTCTTGATGCCAGATGCTTCTATCCAAGCTTTCAAAGGACGGGAAATCCAAGAGGCATCTGTCAATCCCTCAAAAACGAGTGCTTCATCATTACTTGGGCGTTCACCACATAGTTGAAGGGCTTGTTGAATGACTGGCTTATAATCGGGGCGTTTCGTTTTTTGCTGAACCACGACCGCTTGCCATGTACCTTTACTTGTCTGTTGAATCTGCTGCCATTTCAATGCTTGAATATCGCTATGTCGCAATCCTGTAAGGATAGAAAACAAGAATGCACGTTTCAGGACATCATCTTTACAAGGAGTATCAACCAACATTTGTACTTCATTCATGGTAAGTGCTACACGAGGTGTCTCTATGTTTGTTATTCCTTTTATTTTTGCGCTGATGTCAACCGTCAGATATTCATCAACGAACGCCTGTTTCAATCCGGCTTTGAGAATAGAGAAATAAGTGGATGCCGTATTCTGTGAAATAGTACCTTTCTTATTGCCTCCCATCGGGGCACGTAACAGGAACATCTTGATGTCTTCAAGTAGTTTTACGGAAATCGTCTTAAACGGGATCGGGTTGCCTTGCGAATAGATTTTCAACAATTCTCCCACACGTCCAGTTGACTATGATTGAATTAGAGCTATTTGGATGCCGTTTGCTGATGATGCCATTGAAGTATTTGATAAGTCCTGTTCGCTTCGTTCATTTTGTGCCGCGATTTCGTTCTCCTTATCAGTGTAGAGGACGGCACTATCGTATTCGTGCTGGCGTAACTTACGCACATTGTCGGCATAGATACAAGCCTCTTGATCTATCGTTGAACGGCATTGGATAATTCCATTCAAATCACGCTTAGGCTTATAGTTGAATGTTCCATCCGGCAAGATACGTGCAATGGACGACTTATCCCAAATGGGTGTGGATATAGTCCGGTTAATAGATTCCACCACACGGCTTGCCCGTTTAGAACCTCGCTTGTAAACCGGGTACGACTCTATAATCAGATACCACTCTTCTTTGTAATTCGACCTTCTGAGCTTGACGGTCACTTTGGTATGGGGTAATGCTTTCTTCATAACGACTTATATAATTTATCAATTTCAGATTTGGGAACATAAACATAATTACCGATTTGGCGTGTAGGAATAGAATGACGGCGTATGTGCTTAAAGACACTGCTGTCATTGATATGGAACTTTTTAGCAATCTCTCCGATAGTATAACAGTCTTTGGGTTCAAAGGACAATGCATCCTTTTTTCTTTTTCTACTGCCATCCTTTGTTTTGAAGTGTTCATCCATATACTGCCGACTAAGGCGTGTCAGACGTTGCCCAAAGTTGTATGATGGTATCAATCCCTGCCGTATCATACGATAAAGTACATCTTTACTAATGCCGTAAATCAGTACAGACTCTTTAACTGTCAGATACCCCTTACTGGATGGTATTCGCCTGACCAATGCTTGGCGTATTGCCTCTTTTTCTTTTGCGATTTGCCTTTTCTTGTATGCTCTCTTGGAACAGGTTGGACAACAATACTTTGACATCAATGTGGGAGGAGTAAAGATTTTACCGCACTCCTCACAACTTCTTTGAATGGTGTAATTTCCTCTTGGCATATTCTTCTCGTTTTAAATGGTTTATATCAAACTAAGTTGTACCTTATCGCCAAATAAGACGTGTCGCAAACATGTCGCAAATAAGAGATAAAAAGCCCATAGAAACCGCATAGCAACCATGAACCCATAAACGCAAAAAGCGTGCAACTCATTGAGCTGCACGCTTTTGCTTATTGTTTATTATCTGTTTCCTTATCGGAATCATTTGACTTCCTCGAAGTCAGCATCCTGAATATCTTCTTTATTATTAGAAGAACCTTGATTAGCCTGTTGTCCTGCACCTGCACCCGGACCGGCCTGAGCGCCACCTTGTGCACCACTCTGAGCATACATTTCAGCGCTGGCAGCCTGGAATGCTGTATTCAGTTCAGCCATGGCAGTATCAATAGCAGACAAATCCTGTGCTTTATGAGCATCTTTCAGTTTCTGAAGAGCAGCTTCAATCGGAGCTTTCTTATCAGCCGGCAACTTGTCGCCTAATTCCTTCAACTGATTTTCAGTAGAGAAAATCATGGAGTCAGCTTGATTCAATTTGTCAATCTTTTCACGTTCCTTCTTGTCTGCTTCTGCATTAGCTTCAGCTTCGGCTTTCATCTTTTCGATTTCTTCCTTACTCAAACCAGAGGAGCTTCGATACGGATAGCTTGTTCCTTGCCGGTAGCTTTATCCTTGGCAGATACTTTCAAGATACCGTTGGCATCGATATCGAATGTCACCTCAATCTGAGGAACACCACGACGAGCCGGAGCAATACCAGTCAAATTGAACTGACCGATTGACTTGTTTTGTGCAGCCATCGGACGTTCACCTTGAAGTACGTGGATAGTCACTTCAGTCTGGTTATCGGCAGCTGTAGAGAAGGTCTCACTCTTGCGGGCCGGGATAGTAGTGTTTGCATCAATCAACTTAGTCATTACACCACCCAATGTTTCGATACCCATTGACAACGGAGTAACATCCAGCAATACCACACCTTTGATTTCATCTGTCAAAACAGCACCCTGAACGGCAGCACCTACAGCAACCACTTCGTCAGGATTAACACCCTTGGAAGGAGTCTTACCGAAGAATTTTTCTACCAATCCTGAACAGCCGGAATACGTGAAGAACCACCAACAAGGATTACCTCATCGATATCAGAGTTGCTCAAGCCTGCATCGCT